>Ga0208980_10000124_pt1 | contig 38095 bp, 32 predicted proteins | sample WetSurMetagenome_3_FD_187993 | JGI IMG/M metagenome (GOLD analysis project Ga0208980, IMG submission 187993) | Wetland microbial communities from Twitchell Island in the Sacramento Delta, sample from surface sediment Aug2011 Site A1 Bulk (version 2) | ecosystem: Environmental > Aquatic > Marine...
GTCGCCCCTGTTGGTATGCAATATGTCGCCGAGGTCACCTACCCTGCTCCCGAGGGCACCTCGAATGGTTTGATCCAGTTTGCCGGGCAGCTATCCGTGATCTACGTTTACATCATGGAGGCGATGAAAAGCACCAACGGCGCATTCACATCTTCATTGGTTTTATCCGTCGGGCTGCTGCTGGTGCTGGTTGGAGTGATCAGCCAGATGAAGGATCCCCCACCCCGAAATATCTAAGGCACAGTCTTTATCCTCGCCAGGTCTCCCATTTCATCTGCGCTGATCTTAAATTGGTCATCCAATGCTTTCTGGGATACTTTTATTGAGAAAAGTATCCCTCCAAGCAAAAACAGGATGGCCGAAAGGACGAAAACGTACATGAAGGAGGTTTTGGTCATGCTGGCCAACACAAAACCGAAGAGCAATGCGGAGAGGGCGGTAGATAAACTGGTCGATAAGTTGTTATACGCCATGTATTGTCCGGCTTCCTCCCTGGGCGATAGGTCGCTTGCGAGTGCCGGAGCAGACGCCAGGATAGGTCCTATGGCAATGGATCGAAGGGCGGTAAGGATCAGGAACAGGGTGAAATCATGGGTCAATCCCATTCCCAGTGTGGTCACTGCGCAGGCGATCATCGCATATAAAATCAAGGAACGACGGCCTATTTTATCCGAAAGAAAGCCTGACCCAATTGCAGACAGCATGGTCACCCCCAGGCTGATACCGCCCATGAGGCGAAAAGCCGCGTCGGGGCTGATGCCAGGGAAGTAGACCTCAAAGAAGTAACGAGCAAAAAATTGCAGGCTGTTGATGCCCATGTTCGCCAGCAGTACCGCCAGGACCAACCAGAAGAACACCACCACCCGTGTTCGCACCTTGAACATATCCCTGACTGCGCGATAAATCCTAATCTGTTGAGAGGGGGCAGCAGGCTGGTCTTTTCCCCTAATCACCCAGGCATTGATGATACCAGTCAGGGCGAGTATGCCCCCAACAATCCATAACGCACTCCCAGTTTGCCCCCGCTGGTTTAACCCAGTAACTAAAAGGATGCCCACGGCAGATCCAATCAACGCCATGAACCCTTGAATGCCAGAAGCCAATCCGCGCTGATTTTCCGTCACCACATCCACGAGCAGTGGCCACCAGGCACCATTCCCCATATTGGTAAAGAATTGCATCCCAAAGTAACTTATGACAATGATCGGTAAAGCTAGCGGTAAAAACATTGTCCCAAAAGCAGGAGACAGCAGCAATGTGGGCAATCCAATCAACGGAAGCGCAAGTACTGCGCCGGTCAGGATCGCCGGGGTTCGTTTCCCCCATTTGCTGGATGTGTGATCGCTGATGACACCAAAAAGGATACTGACAATCATGGCAATCAGTGTGCCGAAGAACCCGATCATCCCTACATATATTCCCTTGCTTTCGGCCACCACATTTTCTACCAGCGTGGGAAGCAGGATGGCGCTGTATGAAACCCAGACCAGGTTTGCCCCGAGCATAAGGCTGGTCATTCCAAACAGGAACTTGACAGATTTCCGAGAGCTGCTGGCTGGAGAAGCTAGCATGGTATTTTGTGCATCCATCTAATCCATACCATTAATTTCTATCGCCTTTTCCGGCTTTCCAGGGTATGTTTGGTTGGAATTCATGGTTCCTGACAAAATATAACACAAAATAATTGGATAACAGTGCATCCATTAATTTTATTCATACTATAATTTCAGCATCGTGTCTGGTGGAATTATCATGGAAATGATAGGCAACCGGCTCGACTGAGTAGCTATGCCCCAAAAACAAAATGCTTGATAGCTCCCAAAACCTGGCATCCTGTCTGGGATATATCTGATCATAAAGGAGAATACATATGCCCACCGAATCTGCCTCCCAAGCTATGGCAATCTTACGTAACCCGACCACCTTTCAATGGTATGTCATTACATTGTTTGCTCTGTGTGTGTATGTCTATGCTGTCGAAATAGAGCGACGTAACTGGAGCCTGATCTTTGCTGGTCTGGCATTCTGGGGCATGGATTGGTTCAACGAAATCTGGAATGGATTGGTTTTTCACTTTACCAATTATGCTCCCGTCTGGGGTGCTCCAGGGCAGACAGCCTACCTCATATTGATCGGCTTGAACATCGAGATTTGCTTTATGTTTGCCATCGCCGGGGTTACCTTCTCTAAGATGTTGCCACCCGATAAAAGCCTCAAGGTCCTGGGTATACCCAATCGCCTTGTCTTTGCCATAATGGGTTCAATTTTCTGTGTGATTGTCGAGCTGCTCCTCAATGCAGCCGGTGCTCTCACCTGGGATTATTCCTGGTGGAATGTGGGCGCCCCCTGGTTGATCTTCTTGATCGGTTACCTACCCTTCTTCCTGGTTGCGTTCTGGGTGTTCGACATGCCATCTGTTCGCCAGAAAGCCATCACGGTGGGCAGTATCCTCGGTTTTGACCTTATCTGCCTGATCTTATTTGCTGGCATATTGCATTGGATTTAGGAATGATTTACCAATTGGGTTCGGGCGTCGCAATATCCAGTAACGATTGCAACATCCACCCTTGGCGCTCATCCTCGACCACTCGCACATGAACCCATGTAAACCCTTTCACCTCCTGTGATTCCCCCAGCAGCTGTACCAGCGTCCCTTGTACAATTCCTGGGTAGAGGATAGGCGCATCGAAACCAGGTGCCTGGCGTATCAGGCCTCCTTCCTCGGGGGCGATGCGAGCGTAAACAGGCACCGGGGTTGGAGTAAAAGTCTGTGTGGGAGTGGGCGAGAGTGTGGGGGTAAGCGTGATTGTCGGCGTGAGGGTGGGCGGAATGGGTGTTGAAGTTATCGTCGGAGTCGGAGGTACAGGCGTGAGCGTGGCTGTGGGAGTGGGAGTATAGGTCGCGACTGCCAACGGGCTGCCAAACCATCCCAGTGTTGCACTGAAGGCGCCCACACCAACCACCAACGCCACCAAAATCAAGGTGACTGCCCCTCCCAATGTATATCCAAATATGCTCATCGGGCGAAAGCCAAGGATAGCCAGGACAATCGCCCCAAGCACTACCCCCGAGGCAAGATGAATGGCAAATACCACCAATCCATCCGGGAATAGATGGGGTATTCCACTGCCCAGGCCAATACCAGCAGCCACCACCGGCAGGAAGAGTGTGTACGCCAGCGCTACACTTGGTGCCGCTGGACTGCGCTCGTGATGCGCCATGGTGGCTGCCGTAAAAACTGCACCCACCGACAGCACGATAAAGTTGATTGCTGATAACTCGGCACTGTTGTAAGCCTGAGCCAGGGAGGCTGGCAACCAAACCCTTCCCAGCAGTCCTGCGGCAACCCCCACCGTAAAAACCAGCAGACTGCCAATTGCCATACCCACCAGGCTGCGGGCGAAAAATTTATAAGATCCAATGGCTGTCCCTAATGAAAGCCCGACCACGGGGGCCATCAGGGGGGCAAAAACTGCCCCTAAAACCAGCACAATGGGCGAATCAAGAAACAACCCAATGCAAAAGATAACGGCTGATAAGGCAGAAAACAGGAAGAAATCAAACGTAGGTGAAGTGCGCCGCCTGAGCTGGTCCAGCACGATGGCACGTTCATCCGCCTCCAGGGGTGCCAGCAGGCGGCGAGCCCTCCTGCGTCGCGCCGGCGGCATCAGATCTGGGTCGTCAGGGATGTGTTCTGCGCTGGGAAGGCTCATGCTCGTAACGTGGCTACAATCCTGAGTGGCTTTTCAAGCAGCTCAAGTGCATCATTGATGTTAGCAACCACCAGGTCTGCCGAAAGCAGTGTTTTCACGGCTGTCCCTTCATCGGAGAACACGCATATTCCCAGAGCTGCTACCTTGAGCATTTCAGCATCATTGGCACCCTGACCAATCGCCACCACCGTTTCCGCTCCTAATTGTTGCACATAGGCTGCTTTGTGTTGATCTTCCTTGCCTGGCAGAATGCGTAGGGCTTTAAGGTTCAGTTGCTGGTCGATGATGCTTTGTTTCCCGTGCGTATCCGCAGTTAATAAGTGCAGTGTCAGGCGGTCGCGCAGGGTGGACAATCTTTGCTTAACTCCATCGATAAGCTGACCATCCACTGCCAGTGTTCCATTTACATCACACACCAGGTGCTGCAAATGGACCAGACCTCGCCCCGGGATGTTCAGCTCGATCATGAATGTATTATACCCCATGGGGTTTAATCGATTATTCTCTCAACCACCTCAAATAATCTGCCTTGTAGTACAATACGCGGCAGTCCAGTTCCGGAGATTTATCCTTGAGGTATTTTAACCGTTACACAATGTATGCCATTTTTCTGATCTGTGTGGGCTTGCTTTTATCTGCCTGCGGATCTTTTCCCCCTACCAACAAAACAACCCCTACCCCCGTCCCAAGCCTGACTTCTACAGTCACTCCAACCCCCACCCTGACGCCTACTCCGACACCGCTACCCCTTACGGCGGTGCTGCTGGCACCTGTTGGAGCTGATGAGGCTCTTGTGGGCAACCTGCAAACCGTGTTGAATCCCATCATCACTGCGCATGGCTTGCGCTGGCAGGTCAGGCAGCAGCTTTCACCACAAGACCTATTACCCGAGCTTCGGCTGGTGGTTGCCGTCCCACCCGACCCAGGACTGGCTGATTTAGCTGCCACCGCACCGGATACACAGTTCCTATCACTGGGTATGCCCGGCCTGGAGCCGGCCTCCAACCTGAGCGTGCTTGGTGCAGCCGGTGACCGGCCAGATCAACAGGGCTTCATCGCCGGAGTGATTGCCGCCATGCTTGCCCCCGACTGGCGCGTAGGGGTGATCAGTTTATCAGACACCGTTGACGGGCGCTCCGCCCGCACGGGCTTCCTTAACGGGGTGGAATATTATTGCGGTTTATGCCGCCCAATCCACTCTCCATTCTACGAATATCCCCTTTATTATGAGCTGCCTCTAACCGCAACCACTGCTGAGTGGCAGGAAGCCGCGAATTACATGGTCGATCGTTACGTCCAAACAGTGTACGTCTACCCTGGTGCGGGGGATGAAGCCATGCTGTCTACCCTGGCCTCAGCAGGGGTGAACATCATCAGCAGCGGCGAACCTCCCCAGGCTGCCAGCGAGAACTGGGTCGTTTCCCTCACCACCGACCCTTTTCCCATCATCCAAAATCTGGTATCCGGCCTCTTGAATGGTGATGTTTCATCAGGGCAATCGTTTTCAGTACCCATAGAATTCACCAATATCAACCCGGCACTGTTCACACCTGGTAAGCAGCAATTGGCAGAGCAGATTTTATCCGACTTACAATCTGGCTATATTGATACCGGCGTAGATTTGACAACTGGCGAAAATCGTCCATAATAATATGGTAACCCTGAAATTAATGCGAAAGGAGGTAAAAAATCGGTAATAATAGTTATTAATAACACCATTGCAAAAGTGACCGCTTATTGCTATACTAGGGATGTCCCATTCGGGAAAATCCAACTTTTACCCAAACTCTTTAGGAGGAGAATCGTTATGTATAAGAAATTTTCTGTAGTAATGGCTATCATCATGATTGCCAGTATGTTCCTGGTTGCTTGTAAAGCTGCCGCCCCCACCGAAGCTGACTGTGCCAAGGCAGATGTGGTTTGTATTGGTTTGGTCACCGATGTTGGCGAAGTCGATGACAAGTCTTTCAACCAATCAGCCTGGGAAGGTGCTCAGCAGGCTGCGACTGAGCTGAATGGCATCGCCAACTATGTTGAGACCAAGGATGCCAAGGACTATGCCGCCAATATGCAGCTGTTCATCGACAAAGGCTATGACTACATTGTGACCGTTGGTTTCGCCATGGGTACCGCCACCGTTGATGCTGGCAAAGCCAACCCGAACGTCAAGTTCGTCGGTGTGGACCAGGGTCAGTGGGCTGAAACTGTGCCCAACGTGGTTGGCCTGATCTTCCACGAAGACCAGTCCGGCTTCCTGGCTGGTGCATTAGCTGCCCAGATGACTAAATCTAACACCATCGCGGCGGTGCTAGGCACCGACCTAGTTCCCCCTGTGGTAGCCTTCAAGGAAGGCTATGAAGCGGGCGCCAAGTATATCAACCCCAATATCAACGTCATCTCCACCTACCATCCCGGTGGCCTGGATGTAGCCTTCACCGACCCCGAGTGGGGTGCCACCACGGCCGCCCAGGCTATACAGAACGGCGCGGATGTGGTCTTCGGTGCCGGTGGCAAGACTGGTAACGGTGCTTTGATCGAAGTGGCCAACCACGCAGGCCTGTACTGCATTGGTGTCGACACTGACCAGTGGGAGACCGTTCCCGAGGCTCATCCCTGCCTGATGTCCAGCGCTATGAAGCTCATCAAACCAGGCCTGGTTGATATTCTCACAGGTGCAGAAAAAGGTACCTGGAACGCGGGTAACTATTATGGGGCTGCTGGCTTGGCTCCCTATCACGACTTTGACAGCAAGATCCCTCAGGCAGTCAAGGACAAGATCAATGAGATCGATGCCGGCCTGAAAGATGGTTCCATCACCACTGGCTACACCGGGTAACTAATATATATATAAATAAAAAAAACGGCGTACTTTCTTGGTACGCCGTTTTTTTTTGTGGAACTCATACGATTAATAGATACTCAATGCACTTTACGCAAAATGAAATCATGGGTAAAATCAATTCATTAACCTTCTATTTATCTTCACGCAAAATCGCTGCTTGCGGGAAGCATATCAGCCGTCGGGAAGAGTGCACAATCTATGGACTCTAATCAAAAAATCCCAACCCAACCCAAGTTTCTGCGTTCCATGTTAGATGTCTTGCTCAACGAAAACGCCTGGCGCACTATCCTCGTGCAGGTGGTGGCGGTACTGCTGGCGTTACTCATCGGGGCGGTCCTGCTGCTTATTTCGGGTGCCAATCCGCTCGAAGCATATGCAGCCCTCTTTAGAGGTGCCTTCGGCAGCCCCATCGCTTTGGGGCGTACCCTTGAGAAAGCTACCCCTCTCATCTTCAGTGGTCTGGCAGTGGCTTTCGCCTTTAAAGCCGGGCTCTTCAACATTGGTGCTCAGGGGCAATTGTTGTTTGGCGCCATCACAGCCGCTTTTCTTGGTTTTGCTTTGCATGGGTTGCCACCCTATATTCACATGCCCCTGGCTTTAATTGGAGGTGCATTAGCTGGTGGAGCATATGCCATTATCCCAGGCGCACTCAAAGCCTACCGCGGGGTGCATGAGGTCATTACCACCATCATGCTCAACTACATTGCCATCAATGTCACTGACTATCTCGCTGATGGTCCCTGGAAGGATACCTCTCCCGGTAATATTGTGGCCCGCACCCCGGTGATTGATCCGGCTGCTGCCATTGGTAAACTCGGACCGATCCCCATCGGGTTCATCATCGCCATCGTGGCTGCTTTCATCGTCTGGTGGCTGCTGCAGAAGACCACCGTCGGCTTTGAGATCCGCATGGTGGGACTCAACCCAAGCGCCGCCCGTTATGCGGGCATTAAGGTGGCGCAAACGCTGATTTTGACCATGGTGATCAGTGGTATTTTAGCGGGCATGGGTGGTGCGGTTGAGACCCTCGGCGTGGTGGGTCGCTACCAGCCAGGCTTCAACACCGGGTTGGGATTCGACGGTATTACGGTTGCCATGCTCGGTAAAACCAATCCGTTTGGCGTCATCCCGGCTGCTATCCTGGTGGGCGCCATGAAAGCCGGCTCGAGTGAGATGCAGTTCGCATCAGGAGTTCCTAAGGAGATCACCGATGTGATCCAGGCACTTATTCTCTTCTTCGTCGCCGCCGATGTAATTGTACGCTCGCTTCTCCGGATGCGTAAAGAAGTCGGCGAAGATGTCAAGCTTAGCAGTGGGTGGGGTAAGCAGTGAGGAGCTAACTATGCAAAAATCTAAAACATCCTACTCTCCCTGGAACCGTTATCTCCTCCGCAACAGAAGTACGCTGATCGGCGGAGTGATTGTATTCGCCATTGTCGTGTTTTTCTATATAAAAATACCCACTGAAACCGTTGCCGTGCTGAACGCTACTGTACGCCTCTCCACACCCCTGGTGCTAGGTGCACTGTGCGGCTTAATGGGTGAGCGCGCGGCGGTGATCAACATCGGCATCGAAGGTCAAATGTTGATGTCTGCCTTCATTGCCTATATGTTCAATGTGTGGACCGGTAACCTGCCCCTCTCCATCCTGGCTGGCATCCTCACCGGTGCCCTCCTGGGTCTCCTGCTGGCCTTTATGGCTGTCACTTTGAAGATCGATCAGATCATCGGTGGGACGGTGATCAACATCCTGGCGGTCGGACTCACCGGTTACTTTTACTCAACCGGCCTCACCACAGAAGGAAAACTTCGTCCCATTGTCATCCCACTCCTTTCCAAGATCCCCCTCGTCGGAAAGGTGCTTTTCGAAAACCCTCCCATCACCTATGCGGCCATCATCCTGGTCTTTATCATCCATTACGTGTTGTTTTATACCCGCTGGGGCTTGCGTACGCGTGCTGTTGGTGAGCACCCGCGTGCCGCTGATACGGTAGGGATCAATGTTTTTAAGATGCGGTATGTTAATGTGATTCTGGGTGGTTGTCTGGCAGGGCTGGCAGGGGCATTTCTCACTCTCGAAGCGGTTGGTTCTTTCGAGCGTTCCATGACCAATGGGCGCGGCTTCATTGCCCTGGCCTGCATGATCTTTGGTAGGTGGACGCCGCTTGGCTCCTGGGGAGCTGCCCTGTTCTTCGCCCTTTTTACAGCGCTTGCGACCCAAATCTCGTTTATGTTCGGCAGTACGGTGACCATCCCCCACCAGGTGTGGGGCATTTTGCCCTATCTGTTCACCATCCTGGTACTGGCCGGCATGGGTAAGCGCGTCCGCTCCCCGGCTGCCGATGGCGTGCCGTATACAAAGGAATAACCTATGACCAACGATGCGCTTGCACTGGAAGTACGCAATATCACCAAACGTTTCCCGGGTGTGCTGGCTAACGACCGGGTCAATTTTGACCTGCGTAAAGGCGAGATCCATGCCTTGCTGGGTGAGAATGGCGCCGGCAAGACCACCCTGATGAACATCATCTATGGGCTATACACTCCCAATGAAGGCGAGTTTTTCATCTCCAACGGTGAGGGGCTACAACAGGTCCAGATTCATTCCCCCAATGACGCCATTCAGGCTGGCATCGGCATGGTACATCAGCACTTCATGCTCGTGCCTGTATTCACCGTAGCCGAGAACATCATCCTGGGGCAGGAGATCACCCGCGGCCCTTCCCTGGATATACGCACCGCCCGGCAAAAGATCACTCAACTCTCCGAAGAGTATGGGCTGGAGGTCGACCCGGATGCCATCATCGAAGATCTGCCAGTGGGCGTGCAGCAGCGTGTTGAGATCATCAAGGCACTTTATCGGCATGCCCGGATCCTAGTGCTGGATGAGCCCACCGCGGTGCTCACCCCGCAGGAAGCAGACAATTTGTTCCGCATCATGCGCCAGCTCACCGAGCGAGGTGTTTCCATTATTTTCATCACTCACAAGCTCAAGGAAGTGCTGGCGATAGCAGACCGCATCACCACCATGCGTCGGGGGCAGGTGGTGGGCACCACCACCCCTGCCGAGTCGGATGAGCATAAGCTGGCTGCCATGATGGTGGGGCGCGAGGTGATCCTGACGGTTGAAAAAGCTCCCGCCAAACCCAGTGATGTTGTTATGGAAGTTGAGAACCTGAGCATTGTGGATGAGCGAGGCGTTGAAGTGGTGCGCCAGGTCAGCTTCCAGGTTCGTGCAGGTGAGATCCTGGGCATTGCCGGTGTGCAGGGCAATGGTCAGACTGAGTTGGTGGAGTCACTGACCGGCTTGCGACAGCGCAAGTCTGGAAAGGTGGTGCTGAGCGGCAGGGAGCTACCCGAACTTAACCCACGCGTTAATGTGGAAGCTGGTCAGGCCCATATCCCCGAAGACCGCCACAAGCACGGATTGGTCCTGGCTTATACCATCGCCGATAACGAGGTGCTATGCACCTATTACCAGCCCCCCTTCGCCAGAGGGCTGCAGCGCGACCAAAAAGCTGTGATGAACAATGCCATCAAACTGATCGAACGCTTCGATATCCGCACCCCCAGCCCTAACCTGCCGGCCAGCAACCTTTCAGGTGGCAACCAGCAGAAGGTTATCGTCGCCCGTGAGCTCAGCCGCCCGATCAAGCTGTTGATCGCCAACCAGCCTACGCGTGGGCTGGATGTGGGTTCCATCGAATACATCCACCGCCAGATCGTGGATATGCGTGATCAGGGGATTGCTGTGTTGCTCGTTTCTGCCGAGTTGGACGAGATCACCTCCCTCGCCGACCGTATTGCGGTGATGTACCACGGGCAGATCGTCGCCACCCTTGCCGCCGGCCAGGCCACGCGGGCCGAGCTGGGCTTGCTGATGGCAGGTTCAAGCCTCCCCACCCAATAAAAATACCATTTCCTTCGGCTGGTTTTGTAAGGGCGATCGGTGAGGTGTCGGCAATGGAACGAGCAGAGTGGCTAAAAAAAATGCGTATCATGGCCGAGGCACTATACGACCATGGGGCGCCTGCCTATTGGGTAAAGTTCGGGATGCATCCCTACCCGACACACCGTCAGTTTATCGAGAAATTCCTGGAGCGATTAGGCGCACACAGCCACATTCTCGATGCAGCGTGTGGGGCTGGACTCTACGATGGGATGCTGCTTGAGGCCGGGCATCGTGTGCTTGGCATCGACCAGTCCGGTAACATGCTGGCCCAGGCGCGGAAACACTTCCCACAGGAGCGCTTCCCGGGTCTGCGTTATGCCAAGATGGGTCTGCAGGAGATGGATTTTCAGGCAGAATTTGATGGGGTGATCTGCATGGACGCGCTGGAGCATATCTGCCCTGAAGATTTGCCTGGGATCATCGCCAACTTCTACAAGGCACTGAAGATAGGTGGGGTACTGTATGTTACCGTTGATGCGTTAGAGTTAGGTGAGTATCGTGGGGCTTATGAACGGGCCAAGGCGATGGGGCTGCCGGTGGTATACGGCGAGGTTGCAGATGAACTCGACGCAGTCTACGCACAGGCTATGGCGCTGGAGGCGCTGGAGCTGAAGGAAATCATTGGCGAAAGGCTCGACCTGTCCGTCTACCACTATCACCCACCCATGGAGCAGGTACGTGCCTGGTATGATCAGGCAGGGCTGACGATCGAGGAAGAAGGAACCGGTGACGAGTATGTGCACGTCCTGGCAAGGAAGAACGCATAGCGATTTCTAGTAACAGCTGAATTTTTTATATACTCCCCCTGACCCTTCGCCCTCACTTCCCCAGGTCACCCGGACCAAAGGCGCCAGGCAAGAGTTCGTCAAGCCGGGTTTCTTGCTTCAGGTTTCCGTCTGCATCTGCGATGAGCACCAGTGTATCCAACCCAAATTCAGCCAATACCTGCCGGCAGGCACCACAGGGGGTGCCCCCATTCTCCGTCACCACTGCAATCGCCACGAACTCTCTTTCGCCCTCCGACACAGCCTTGAAGACCGCCACGCGTTCAGCACACAGGCTGTTGGGATACGAGGCATTCTCCACATTACAACCGGTAAAGAACTTGCCCGAGGGAGTCAGCAGAGCAGCTCCCACCCAGTAATTCGAGTAAGGAGCATAGGCGCGTTGGCGCACTTCCATTGCCATCTTAATAAGCCTAGCACGAATCTCATCTGTCAGCATTGTCATCATCCTGTCTCACTTCCTGGCCAGCAGGGGGCAATTTTCTCGCCCTCACTTTACGAATCCGCCGCCGGGTGACCTGCTCGATGGTCAGGCTAACATCACCCACTTGCAGGCTCTCACCGCTCACCGGCACCCGCCCTACCTGCTCATAGATAAAACCACCCAACGTTTCGGTCTCTTCGGCAGACAATTGGATTCCCATCACTTCATTAAACTCTTTGAGATCCACCCTTCCCTGGAAAATATACTCCCCATCCCCCACCTGCAGGTAAGGTGCCTCCTCGCTCTGGTCATATTCATCCTGGATCTCCCCCACAATCTCCTCGAAAATATCCTCCAGGGTGACCAAGCCGGCGATACCGCCATACTCGTCCACCACCATCGCCATGTGCACATGTCCTGCCTGCATCTCCTCCAGTAATTCATCCACCTTCTTGGCTTCGGGCACAAAGGTTGCCGGTCTAAGCAGGTTACGCAACGTATCAACACGGTCGTCCTGGCCTCCAGCCAGGGTTTGTTGCCAAACCCGCAACAGGTCCTTGGCATACAGCAGGCCCAGGATGTTATCCACCGATTCCTCATACACGGGCACGCGCGAATGGCCCAGCTTGATCAGCTCGTCCACCGCCTGTTGGAGCGGTGTAGAGACTTCCATAGCATTGATGTAGATGCGGGGTAGCATGATCTCACGCACCAATGTATTACCCAGCTCAAAGATTGAAAAGATCATCTGGCGCTCGTCACCCTCCAGCACTCCACCCTCATGCCCTGCATCTACCATGCTCTTAAGCTCCTCTTCAGTGACGGTGCTCATGGGCCCTTGGGCCTCACCCTTGCGCCGTCCGATCGCCATGGGCAGGATCAGGAATGGCGAGAGGATCACCATCAGGGAGCGCACGTATGGTGCCAGGCGCATCGACCATGCTTCCGGATGGCGCATGACCAGCACCTCCACCAGCCACTCCAGCCAGAAAACGACCACCACTGCCAGGATCAAGATACCCAGCTCCATCAACACAGATGGTAAAGTCCATCGCGGTGAGGCGCCCAACACTAGCGGAGCAAACAGCGCCAGCAGCAGGCTGGCACCCAAAAAACGGGTGAAAAGCTGGGTCAGGTTGCTGGCGGCCTGCCACTCCTGCGGGGTTTGTATCAGATTGACTGCCCGGTTAACCTCGGTCTCCATCTCCTCCTTCAATGACAGCAACCTTGCCAGGCTGGCATTCAGGAATGCCGTTCTGAAGGCGACGGTGAACACATCCAACCCGAGCAGGACCAGCAAGCCCACGACCAGGTAGGGGGTCACTTTTTCAGCTCTTTGATCACCCTGGCAGGTACACCTACTGCCAGTGAATGGGGAGGAATATCCGTTATGACCACTGCACCAGCCCCGGTCTTGGCACCCGCACCCACCTTCACCGGTGCCACCAGCATGGTGTCTGATCCAATAAAGGCACCTTCGCCAATCTCGGTCGGGAACTTATGCGTGCCATCGAAGTTACAGGTGATGGTGCCCGCACCGATGTTCGCATCCGCACCCACGGTGGCATCACCCAGGTAGGAAAAGTGCCCCATCTTGGAACCCGTGCCGAGCGTGGAGTTCTTAACTTCGCCGAAATTGCCCATGTGTACGCCCTTGCAAAGGTGGGCACCCTTGCGCAGGTGGCAGAATGGGCCCATCTCCACATGGTCTTCGAGCAGTGCACCTTCCAGCACCGAAGCCAGCAGAGTGCAGCTATTTCCAATGATGCTATCTTCGATGATGGTGTTAGGTCCGATGATACAACTTTCACCAATTTGAGTGTTGCCATGCAGGTACGTGCCCGGCCATAGGATGGTATCCTGCCCTAGAGTGACCCCAGGCTCGATGTATACAGAGTTTGGATCAATCATGCTCACACCCTGCAACATCCAGTCACGGTTGATACGCTGCCGCATCAAAGCTTCAGCCTGTGCCAGGTGTACCCGTGTGTTGATACCGATCACCTCGTTAGGGTCATCCACACTCATGCTCTGGACGTCTGCGCCTTCCGCAACAGCCATACCTATCAGGTCGGTCAGGTAGTATTCGCCCTTGGGGGAGAGAGGGATGTGCTTTAACGCCTGCCACAGCCAGGCTGCCCGAAAGCAGTACACCCCGGGGTTAAGCTCATGGATGTTCAGCTGTTCCGCGGTCGCCTGAGCTTCCTCCACGATCCCGCTCACCTTCCCGCGTGGGTCGCGCAAGATGCGCCCAAAACCGCGCGTCTCGTTGGTGGTCACCGTCAACATGCTGACTGGACCGCTGTGCGATTGTGCCAACTCCACCAGGCTACCCACCGTCTGGGCGGTGAGCAGGGGCATATCCGCATAGATAACCAGGACAATGTCAGCCTTTCCAACCAGAAGTGGTTCAGCCTGCATCACGGCGTGCCCGGTGCCTACTTGGGGCTGCTGGAGTACGAACTCAGCCTGGTCACCCAGCGCCTGGCGTACCTGGTCAGCACCATGGCCGATCACCATTACCGGCGTGGATTGGGTGACCTGCTGGACCGCTTCAAGTACATAGCAGGCCATGTGCTTACCGAGGATTGGATGGAGCACCTTAGGCAAGCTGGATTTCATACGTGTTCCCTGCCCGGCAGCAAGGATGACTGCGGATAATCTCATCGTCCCTCCAGGATAGCAAAAACGCAAAGTCGGTGTGGGGTATCGGCAGTAATGGTAGCCTCGCACCCAAATGACCTTGCGTTAATCATACCAGATGTCATATGTAGCAACTAGCTGGGGCATCCGGGCTCGAACCAGAATAAGCAGATCCAAAGTCTGCTGTGCTGCCATTGCACCATGCCCCAATTTACACCCAGCGTTCAGAGCGTCAGGTATTTTATCATATTTTTGACTTGTGCCGGGTGGAAGGAAGGTGATCTTCACTAAGAAGCTGCAGGCGGTATATCATCAACCGGTGCCAGTCCCATATCACGCGCCTTGTCATAAGAAAGGACATCCTTATTCCTTGTGCCTTCCAGCTGGCCATTTTCCCCCAGGTTCTCCCAGAACCCCTCCGCTTCTTCCTTGCCAACACCTTTCGGGCTTTGAGAGAACATTTTCGCAATCTCTGCCAGGGTTTGCTGATCAACAACGATTTCGGATGGCAACTCGGCCTGCTCGACCTCAGCAATAGCAGGTTGAAGGCCTTCTTCTTGCTGCGTCCGTTCCAAGATATCTCGAAGATCATGCACTGCTCGATGGATGGCTCGGTCGAGCAATCCCAGCTTATCCGGCTCAGAGTACTCGATGGTGACCATGAGCAATGCATTGGATGGATCTATCGGTGCAAGATAGATGCGCTGTTTGGCAACCGTGAAATAAAGCAGGCTTTCAATGGGACCCTTTCCCAAGGCGTCTGATACTTTCCGACTGGAGCGGAAAGCTTCCAGTAATGCGGGGAGCAGTACAGAACCAGATGTGATTTGGGAGGGATTACCCGCTACTTCCATAACCTGACCAGTTTCATTTATAAGTAGAGCTGACGTGGCTCTCACTTGTTGCTTTAAAGCGGTCAGTCGCTCATCCAGTTTTACCTCATACCCCTTTGAGCCAACCAGCCTGGTCTCGCCTGTGCCAGGTATACCGCTTATGCCTGGTTCCCTGCTCGTACTTATGCGGATGGCTGGCAGGCTCACCTCAGTCTGGTCAGACCACAGGCAATGCCGAACAGCCTCCAGGAAGGTGGCGATTTCAATGGGTTTGAAGAAATAAGCAGCCACACCTGCTTCTGATATCTGCTGACGGGTGGTAACATCCTCAACGCCAGTGACCAGGATGATCTTTGTCTCAGGCATACGCTTACGCAACCAGGTAACCATCTCCAAGCCCGACATCCCGGGCAAGCGGAAGTCTAACACCACCAGGTCGAGTGAAAGTGAGGCACTGATGAACAGCGCTTCTTCCGCAGAAGGCACATCCAGCACATCGACCTCTGAACCAAGCGTCTTTATGCTGGCGGTCACCATGCGTCTGATTTCATGATTATCATCTACGACTAAAACCCGATGAACAGCCATATTAGAGTCATTCTATCATGATTTTTAAAATAGAAGCAGCCAGTGAGCGAGGCTACTGGCTGCAAATTGATGACAGAAATTTCTTATTCCACCCGCCAGCAAGCCACCAGGTGGTCATCACTAACTTCGCGGAATGGAGGCTCCTCGATGCCACACACATCCAGAGCAACAGGGCAACGTGGATGGAAACGACAACCTCCGGGTGGGTTTAATGGGCTGGGAACATCACCTTCCAGGATGATACGCTCGCGCTTTAATGTGGGGTCTGGGATGGGAATGGCTGACATCAATGCCTGAGTATAGGGGTGCAATGGATTGCGGAATAGCTCTTCGCGTGTGGTCATTTCAACCATCTTACCCAGGTACATCACCGCCACCCGGTCTGAGATGTGCTCGACGACGCTAAGGTTGTGGGCAATGAAAAGGTAGGTGAGACCAAACTCTCGCTGCAACTCTTTAAGGATGTTGAGCACCTGAGACTGGATGGAAACATCCAGAGCTGAAACGGGCTCGTCAGCAACAATGAACTTCGGGCGTAAAGCCAGGGCGCGGGCTATACCAATACGCTGGCGCTGACCACCGGAAAACTCATGCGGGTAACGCCGGGCGTGATAGTCTTCCATGCCCACCTTGCGCAGCATTTCAATCGTGGTCTCAAATCGCTCGCGCGGGGTGCCAACATTGTGGATCTTCAACCCTTCCGAGATCGACTCGCCGATCGGCATACGGGGATCCAGGGAAGCGTATGGATCCTGGAAGATGATCTGCATGTTTCGGCGCATGTCTTTCAGGTCTTTGCCTTTTAATTGGGCAACATCAATACCATCGAAGAGGACCGAGCCACTGGTGGGCTCAATCAACCTTAGCAGAGTGCGCCCAACGGTGGTCTTCCCACAACCAGACTCACCCACCAGACCTACCGTCTCGCCCTCGCGAATATTGAAACTAATATTATCTACTGCCTGCACCCAGGCAACGACTTTTTGTAAAAGACCTCCGCGCACCGGAAAATATTTGACCAGCTCCTTGATCTCAATCAGGTTTTTCTTGCCATTGGTATGTACAGCTTGATCAGTCATGATTTATATCTCCAAGTGGGTGGGATCAGGAAGGCTTTAAAGGAGCATTATGCCCCTCGTAATCCTGGTAGAGCCAACAACGGCAAAAGTGTTCAGGTTCAATCGGGAGCAGCTGGGGCTCCACCTGTGTACAGATGGTTAATTGGTATTCCATGCGCGACCGGCAGCGAGGGGCAAACTGGCAGCCTGGGGGCAGGTTGACCAGGTTCGGTACAGAGCCCGGGATGACATCTAAGGTCTCTTTCACAGTACCCAGGATGGGAATGGAGGCCATCAAACCCTGGGTATAGGGATGCAACGGGTGCGCGAACAAGGTTCGAATATCCGCCTGTTCCACGATACGCCCGGCATACATGACTGCCACCCGGTCAGCCATCTCGGAAATTACACCCAAGTCATGGGTGATCAAGATAACGGCGGTATCCATGCGGGTACGCAGGTCACGCATCAGGTCAAGGATCTGTGCCTGGATGGTCACATCCAGAGCGGTGGTGGGCTCATCGGCGATGAGCAATTGCGGGTTCAGGGCCAATGCCATAGCGATCATCACACGTTGCGCCTGTCCACCCGACACCTCGTGCGGATATGAATGAGCTTTACTTTCGGGGTCAGGTATGCCCACCAAGCGTAACAGCTCCACCGCCTTGTTCCAGGATTCTTCCTTGCCCATGCTCTGGTGGATCTGCAACACTTCGCCCACCTGATCCCCGATCTTGAACACTGGGTTAAGGCTAGACTGTGGCTGCTGGAAGATCATGGACATGCGGTTACCACGCATATGTACCATTTCTGATTCTGAAAGCTCCAGCAGGTTGCGACCCTCAAACATGATCGTACCTTCCACCACTTTGCCGGGAATACCGATCAGGCGCATGATGGAAAGCGAGGTCACGCTTTTTCCGCAGCCGGATTCTCCCACCAATCCCAGGACCTCGCCCCGTCCAACGGTAAAATCAACCCCGTCCACAGCTTTCACCACCCCATCCTCGGTGTAAAAATATGTTTTCAGGTTGTGAACTTCAAGCAATGTATCCTTTTTTTCTGCCATGAGCGTCCTCTTCTATAATAATATATAAATTCTACTCCAAAAATGCATCACCCGGTCATAAACTAGGGTTTCGAACAAATACCCTGCTCCTGCAAGGCTGTCAGAATTGGTGCAGTGCTTTTTACATGGTATGAACCCGGGTCTGTAAATCCACGTTCCAATCCAAAGATTGCGTTGGTTAAAGCATGGCGGCCATCCAACGGTATCACCAGCTTGTTAACAGCCTTAAAAAACGCTACCATGGAGTGAATGGTCACTGGCGGGTCATAACTCAGCTCGACCACCATCATCGTCGGGCTGGTCTGATATTCCTGGTAGGTCACATCAGACATGCTCAGGTCGTCCCAACGTTTACTGCCTGTCAGGCTGGTATTGACCGCCTCGGTCACTACCGGAAAGGCAGGTTGGCCTGGCTTGATTTCAACATCGGTACCATAACAATGCACAAGAATACCAGCGGGTATTTCTTTGAAAATCGGCCAGAACCAGAGCAGGTCGCCTGTGTTCATGGCGATAACAACAAAGTATAGCAAACCAAATATCACCAAACCGGCTATACCGGCTCTGAGCAGCGATGGTGAGTATGGCTTGGCTTCGGGCATGGCTATCTTTTCAAGCGTGGGTCAAGGGCATCGCGCAGAGCGTCACCCATATAGTTGAAGGACAGGTTGACGACAAAAATCGCCAGACCCGGGTAGAACACCTTAGCAGGCTGGGTCCACATATCCGTCTGGTACTCCGCCAGCATATTTCCCCAGGTGGGGACGGGTGGTTGAACACCAAAACCCAGGAAGGATAGGGCTGATTCATAAATGATCACCCCGCCCAGACTGAGGGTGGCAGACACGATGATGGGAGCCATGGCATTGGGAATCATATGGCGGATAATGATGCCGAAATCACCCAACCCCATCGCCCGAGCGGCCTCGGTAAATTCCTGGTTACGCAGAGAAAGCACCATACCACGCATCAAGCGTGCCGATTGCATCCAACTGAATAAGATCAGGATGACAGCAATGATGAATACACTGCTCCACTCTGCCGGTAAAAATGGAATCTGAACGCCACGCAATAAGGCAGAAAATGCCAGTAATAACGGTAACAAGGGTAGCGTAATAAAAAACTCGGTCGTACGCTGGATGATTTCATCGATCGTGCCACCAAAAAAACCTGAGATGGCACCAATGAAGGCGCCAGCGCTCTCGGTAAAGATGGTGACCACAAAGGCAAGTAAAAGTGAAATCCGCCCGGCATATAACAGGCGACTGAAGACATCCCGCCCGATGCCGTCTGTCCCCATGAGATGTTCCTTGGAGGGAGGATTGTTCTTCAGGATGGCGCCGTTCTCGTCTTTTTGGATTTCGGTGGGAGGATATGGAGCAACTAATGGGGCAAACAGGCAGGCCAGGATGATGATGGTCAGCAAAATCACGCTATATACAGCCAACCTGTGTCTCTTGAAACGTGTCCAGACGATACGAATAAAACTTTCTTCTTTGACTTTAGCTAGGGATTCGCGATCAAGCTCTGCAACAGCCATTCCATCTCTCTCCTACTTGAACCGGATGCGTGGGTCGACCACGGTGTACAGCACATCGCCTAATAGCGTGGCAACCACCACCAGGATGGCTTCAATAAACAGGATGCACATCACCACCGGCCAGTCGCTTTGATTTAATGCTTCAAAATACAATCGCCCAATACCCGGGTAGGCGAAGATGGTCTCGGTCATGATCGCTCCTCCAAAAATCCCGGGAAGCTGAAAGACTACGATAGTGATGATGGGAATGAGGGCATTTCGGCAGGCATGCTTGATAATCACCACACGCTCGATCAAGCCCTTGGCACGTGCCGTACGCACGTAATCCTGGCGCAGCACTTCCAGCATGGAAGAGCGCATGTAGCGCGACCAGCCGGCCATATAAAGCAGGCTGAGCATGATTGCAGGTAGGACGATATGCATAAAGCGGTCCACCAGACTGCCCTTGGATACGTTCAACAGTGCCTCCAGGGTGCCTGGTTGAGCCTCCCGCACCATCACCACTCCAGTAGCTGGCATATACGGCAAGCCCCATTGCTTGAAGCCGTAGGAGAAGACCAGGATGAGCATCAAGCCGAACCAAAACACCGGCATGGCAGAGCCAAAGAAGGCGAAGGTAGTTACAGCATAATCCACCGTGCTGTACTGGTGCACCGCGGAATAGATGCCGATGGGGATGGCAATTACCAATGAGACTATCGTGGCAGTGAGCATCAAGACCAGGGTATTTGCCAATCTGCTTTTCAGCAGTGCGGTAACAGGCTGCCCGGCAGATAGCTTCCACGACCATCCAAAATCCATTCGCAGGATGCCACGGTTATCACTATGGAACCCGGAGTACTGCTTGAGCAAGCCAGTGGCACCGGTCAGCCCGGAGAGCTTCAACCACAAGCCATCCTCCGGGCGGGGTAAGCCTTCGCCTACGGGGAACTCATAGGTGGTGTTTTCGTCCACCGTCACGGTGGATTTTACTCCACCGGCGTCTTCTATGGTGATAGTTTGCCCGACGATCTTTAATACTTTACCAAAAGCGATCAAATCCGCTGGTCTGGTTGCGCTAACTTTTGGATTAACCTGAATGTTGTCGGCAGTGTACTGACGCGTACCAGTCTCCTCTCCCCAAACCCAGACGGGATAGCCTACTTTGAGTAGCGGCGGACCCGGATTGACCCAAAAGCGGGCGGAATTCCACTGGGGTTCCTTCTCACCGGTGTTCGCATTGGTGAGAACCAACTGTTCGCCAGATGTATTCAGCTTGGGGTAGTGATAGTTGCCCAATCCCAGATACATCCAATCGGCGCCCAGCCAGTCATCCCCGACCAGCCAGGTGATGTAACGCAGCAGGATTGGCTTGTTCAGCCCTAAATAAGCCTGCAAGCGCGCCATATCCGCTTCGGAAGGCCGAAGTCTCCGGTCGCCCGACGACCTCATGCCGGCCAGAGGTCCACCCGGAGCAACATTGAGCAAGACGTAGATCGCCACTGTCGAGAGAAATACCACGATGATCATCTGGAAGAAGCGGCGAATCAGATAATTGGTCATACTCACCTCCACAACATTTGATGTAATTCAGGAAGGGCAAATTTCCATAACCTCCAAGATTCAGCGGTTGTGGAAAGTTGCCCTAGCGAGGAAAATGCAATTTTCAAAGTCACTAGTATTACTATCAATCAAGATTTTGGTTCAACAAAGATATATAAAACAATGATGTCATTGCGAGGCGGTGTTCTTCCGCTGAAGCAATCTTCTACATATGTTTCGGAGATTGCTTCGTCGCAAAAACCGCTCCTCGCAATGACAATTAGTCTTAGTATCATTGTTAAGCAGTGTTTTCCGGCATCTACGCCTCGCACTGCTTCGAGCAGAGGTCAGGAAACGGCGCCTCTTCATCGCTCATAAAAAGCACTCGCGATGCATTGGGCAAAGAGCGCCTTCGATGACAGCAATAATTCTATTCCATCTACAATGATTCAGGAACAATGGTGGCAGCCTAAAGGCTGCCACCATCACTCATTTAACGATAAGCTTTAGCTACGCATGTGTACTGCAAAATTTACTGACTGCAGCCTTCACCGTAGTCAAAGTTTTCGAGGTTCCACATCTCGCTGTTGTTGGTCGGGTCCATGATGAAGTTGCACATATCCGGCCGGGTAGCAGCTAACTTGAGGCGCAGGAATAATGGCGCAGATGGTACTTCCTCTGCCCAGATGCGTTGGGCATCCAAGGCAGCTGCGGTAAGGGCTTCTTCACCGGGCAGGGATTGGAGCTGAGTGTTGCAGGCCTTATCATACTCTGCGTTATTAAAGCCGGTCATGTTCGAGCCAGCCCATCCATTATCAGCATTCGGTACCTGAGTGCTTAAGTACAGATCGCAAGGTGGGGTGACCCCAGTCAGCCAGGCAAATTCACCCAGGTCAAACAGACGACCATAGAGTGGACCGCTTTCACTATTTTCGAACCACTGAGCGGCAGGCATGTAACCCAGATTGACCTCGATACCACAACCAGCTAAGGACTGCTGTAGGATCTGGGTGACCTGAGCACGATAAGCAGCGGTGGTGGTCTGGTAGTTCATGGACAGCTTGGTGCCATCTGGAACACCAGTCACACCCTTGGCAACACGCGGGGTAGCCGGGTCGCCATCGTCATCCAACCAGCCTGCCTCATCCAACAGTGCTTGTGCGGCAGCCGGGTCATAAGCCCATTTCTTAGCATCAGCATTGTATAGCGGGTGGTTGGGTGGCAGGTAGGTATCGAGCACCATCGACTGGCCAAAGGTGACTGTGTCCACCACAGATTGGCGGTCCATACACATGAGGATCGCCTGGCGTAGGCGGGCATCACCGAACGGTCCTTCCCCGTTGCCATCCTGATCCCAACCGGCAAAGACGCCGGTGTTGATGATGGACTCAACCGGTTGGATGTTGAAGTCAGTATGCTCGTAGACGGTACCCGTAACGAATGTGGGATTGATCTGACCCTTGGCTTGTAATTGGAGCAGCAATTCCGATTGGCTGTCCAATGAAGCGTCCTGGGTTACTATGTCGCACTCGCCTGCCAGGATGGCGGCGATATCGGCATTGGCATCCGCACCGATAAATCGGTAGACCAGGTTATCGAACTTGGGTAAGCCTTCGCTGGCGCGGAAGTAGTCGGGATTCTTATGGGCAGTGATTTGAACACCCTTCTCCCAGGTGTCAATGATATAAGGACCCCAACCTAATAACATACCATTGGCTGGGTCATCGAACATGGTGAGCAAGTCAGCCGGGGTATACTGGCTCATGACATGACTCGGTAGAGGCGTCCAGGCAACAATGGGGTAATCGGCGTAGATAAAACCAGGTAGGCCAGACCAGACCATGGTTTGGTCATCTGAGGCAACATAGGAAGCCGTATGGTCAAAGTTATAGCGGGTGGGAACTGGCAGATCAGGTGAACCATTCAGCTCGAAGGAATATACCGAATCGGCTGCGGTGACCGGGGTGCCATCCGACCATGTTAAACCGTCTATAAGTTTGGTGGTTACAACCATCTGGTCCATCTCGGTGACGTTGGTGCCATCGTATTCCACCGCGCAATCAGAGGAACGGCAGCCGGCTGGGCGAACGAGAGTGCCCGCGGCATCAGCTGTCTTGGCGGTCAGGGTGGCTGGATTGCCAGCATCATCAACAACTGAGTCACCTTCGGCTACAGCTACTGGCTGGATCACCGCATCCCCATCGGATATGCTGGGTAGCTTTTGCCAGATGACGGGCTGGTAGGCAAAGGTATTCGCTTCGTATGGACCATCATAAATGGCATTCTGAACCTGGGTGGCGGCCAACATGTTTCCGCCATAGATGAACAGTGTGTCGGGTTCCTGGCCCAGGCAGGTCACCAGGGTGCGGGGTGCAGCCTCAGCAGGTGTTGAGGGCTCGGGGGTGGCAGTTACAACCACTTCCTTAACTACCGTTTCACCCTGCGTAACAACTTCCTGGGTGACGATGACGGTCTTGACAACTTCCGTCGGGGTGCAGGCCGCGAGCGCTAAGGCTAATAACGCCACAAAGCTCAGGGCTAAAAAGATTGATTTACGGGACATTATTTTCTCCTCCAAAGAGAATTTGATTTGGTTTGGATTTTATTACTCAAATAAATTTTGGTCTTGCGTTCAAAACATTAGTGGTTATTCCTGAGAAACCACCTCCTTTCAAGAAGTTAGGTTAATTTATGGAGGACAATTATAACGAATTGCTTAACTTTTGTTAACCACTGAAATATACTCAGAATCCTCCAAACGGTCAATGGTCGCCTTCATATGACCTCTGTCATTACGAGGAGAGCATCCTTTGCTCGACGAAGCAATCTTCCTATCCATGGTGGAGATTGCTTCAGCGGAAATGCACCGCTTCGCAATGACATTGAACATTTGCGCACCAAATGAATCACGGGCAATCCTTCCCGTAATTGAATAACTCCAGGTTCGAAAAGATGTTCTCTGACACTGCCTCGGTGGGGAGCCCGCACATATCCGGACGAGCCATCACCACCCCGTAATGCCAATAGAGTGGCAGGGCAGGCAGGTCTTCTGCAAAGATTGCCTGGGCCTCAGCGTGCTTTTCAGTGTGTTGGGGCGTGTTTGCCAGCGTGTGGAGCCCATCCAGGCATGCCTGGTCATACTGTGGGTTGCTGTAACCACTGGCGTTGACCCCACCCCACCCTTTCAGGTAGTCGGGATACGGACCAGGGATTTCACTGGTAAGGTACAGAGAACAGGGCGGCTCCACCGCCGCTATCCAGGCAAACTGGGCAAAATCGAACTGTCGCCCGAACACGGGTCCATCAGGTCCTGATGCCAGGTATTCTTCCGCCGATTGGGAAATAATCTCTACCTGAATTCCACATCTTTGTAAATCTGCCTGAACCATCTTTGCGGCTGACTGACGTTCCTCTTCATCGGAGACCAGATACTGAACTGTAAAGGGAGTGCCGTCAGCAATTCCTTGCACGCCCTGGGCAATTCGGGGGGTGGAAGGGTCGGCATCAGCATCCAGCCAGCCCGCTTTTGCCAGCATGTCGGAGGCGGCTTGTGGATCGAGGTGATATTGAACCGCGTTCGGATTATACAATGGGTGCAGCGAGGGCACATACAGGTCAGCAATCTGCATTTGTCCTGCGGAGAGCTGCTCTACCAATGCTTGCCTGTCGATGCACATCGCCACCGCCTGGCGAACTACACGGCTAGCAAAGAAGGCTGGTCGTTCTGCTGACAATGGGTGTATGTCAAACTGCAACAAGTCCCAGGCTGTGTCGGATTGGAATGCAAGTAATAAAAGCCCTTCTTCCTGCAACTGCAGCAAGGCAGCAGTTTGTGGTTCAAGCCCTGCGGACTGCTCCACGAGGTCACATTCGCCAGCCTGTAAAGCGGATTGGGCCTCACTGCTGTTATTCACGAACCGGTATACCAAATTGTCGAAGTAGGGAAGGCCTTGCTCCGCTCTAAAATAAAGCGGGTTGGCGTGTAAAGAAATATGGTCGCCAGTAACCCAGTCATCGATCACATATGCCCCCCAGCCGAGTGGCATGCGGGAGGAGACTTCATTAACAGAAAGCTCAGCGACCGGGATGTTCGCCCAGGCATGTTGAGGCAAGGGAGAAAAGAACTTCGTCTGGTATTGACCGTCCATAAAACCAGGGACACCCAGCCATTCCACGGTCAGGTCATCCAGGGCTTTATAGGAGGCAACGTACTTTACCTGTTCCGGCAGGGCAGATGGATAAAGGCTTTTAGCAACTTCATATGAATACACCGAATCAGAGGCAGTCAACGGAGTGCCATCTGACCACAACAAATCCGGCAACAGTTTGAAGTGGAAAATAAGCTGGTCCATTTGTACCGGTTCGGTACCAGAATAGGTTTGTGCACAAGCCTGTTCGGTGCAACCACCAGGACGGTAGAGCACACCTTCACCGAGATTAGCCAGATTGCCGTTCCCATCCACGATCAAATCGCCCATACCCACCTCTACAGCCTGAAGCACGGCATCCTCATCTGACAGGGATGGCATTTTCTCTAAAATAACAGGCCGTTCAGTGTAGTTTTCGATATCAATGGGACCGTCATAAATAGCTGCCAGGACGCTTTGTTCTGAAGTAGATACCGCATCATAGAAAAATAATGAACGCGGTTCTCTATATAAACAAATGGTCAACAAACGAGCAGGTAGTGGCGTGGGGATGGATGTCTCTGTCATTTGTGCTGGAAGGGTAGTCAATGTCGCTGGGGTAGTTGGCACGACAGGGAGACTATCCGCGGTGGTGCCACTCCAGTTGCAGGCTGCCAGCCCAAGCAGCAGGACAGTCACAGCTAGGTTTTTAAGGTGCATGTTAGATAATGCGTGGCTGTATGCGAAGTTGTATGGAATTCTCATTAATCCAGAAAAAAAATGATTGAGTCCAGTCGTTTGAAGATGAATGGGAATTCAATTGGGGATGGAGAAGGATGACAGACAGATCAAATTTTTGATGTGAGACTTGTGCAGCGTCCCACAGCAAGCGTACCCGGCCATTCTCCGGTGGGCGTTGCTGATTCACCCAATTTTTTAGTATTCTACGCAAGAGTGCGTCTGATTTTTTTTCCATAACTCACCGCCTTTGAACCAATAGAAAGGCTTGAAGTAAAAAAGCCATTAGGCGTACCCTGATTGTCAACAGAGTTACGACCTGAATCAAGTAAATTCGTACTGAAGTTCGGGCATTATCTCACCTGCTAGCAAGCCCAGGCTTTGTTTCAACGCCTGACGTCCATAGTGCAAGCGTGATTTGACCGTTCCTATGGGGATGTCAAGGATTTCTGAAATCTCCTGCAAGGAGAGATCATTGACGTAATAAAGAACGACCACCCCCCGGTGAGATAGAGGCAACGAAGATACGGCTTGTTGCACTTGTCGCCAGGAATCATCCACCTCTGCCTGGTAAGAGGGGATATCCTTATGAGCACCTGCCAGCCAATCTGCCACATCTTCTAGAGGACGGAACCAGCGTTTCCGTCGCTTAACCCAAGTGTATGACAGGTTGGTGGTCATACGGTACAACCAGGGTTCCAGGGGTCTTTGTGGGTCGATATGGGCAGCGAAGCGATGCAAGCGCAGGAAGACATCATGTAACAGGTCCGCGGCTGCTTCTACATCTCCTGTGATTGCCAAAGCTGTACGGAAAACCAGTCCCCGATGGCGGTCATACAGGATTCCTAATGCTTCGAGACTACCTGCCTGCAACCTCAGGGCTAGCTCAGAATCTGAATTTGCTTCCTTTTGCTCTGTACATATAGACATACAGGTTACCTAGTTTAATTTACTCCATTGAGCACAAAATGGTTCAAAGCAAGCTATTCATATGACGAAAACCACACAGGCTTCGGTTCCAACCTGTGGGTAATTTTGATTATTTCAGGTATTCGCGTTGTGAAACATACTACACATAAGATTATACATCTTTCTACAAATATCAACCAGTCGTTACAACATACATTTTAGTAAACCTACTCATCCTGACCCAGACGAATTCTCATATAAGATGCATAACGTTCAGGATGGACTTCTCCACGCGCCAGGGCTGCCTGCACAGCACAACCAGGCTCATGCACATGGGTACAATCGCTAAATTGGCAGCCGGCCACCAATTCACGCAGCTCAGGGAAATATCCATCCAATTCTTCCGGATGAACGTCCCACAAGGCCAGGGCTTTAAGACCCGGCGTATCGGCTACATATCCACCCTCTTCCAGCGGAAATAGCTGGCGTACTACCGTGGTGTGCCGACCCTTCTGTGTCGCCTGACTGACCGAGCGAATTTCCAGACCAAGCCCAGGCTGGATAGAATTGAGCAGGCTAGACTTGCCCACCCCGGACGGGCCGGCAAATACCGAAATTTTCCCTTTCAGTTTTAAAGTCAATTCAGGAACGCCAAACCCGCTTTTAGCTGAAGTATATATGACCGGATACCCCAGGGATTCATAACGGGAAAACAGCGCCAATGCCTGGGAGCGATCCACCAGATCCGCTTTATTGGCTACTAGCAATGCTGGAATGCCCTGTTTTTCAGCCATCACAAGGAGACGGTCGAGCATACCCAAATGTGGTTCAGGGCTGGCACAGGCAAAGATAAACACAGTCTGGTCGGGGTTGGCGATGATGATCTGCTGGTATTCTCCCTGCGGGGTAGGTGCCATCCGGGAAAGCAGATGCTGGCGTGGTTCAACTGATTCGATCATCCCCTCTCCACCCGACGGCGAGGATATCTCTACCCAATCACCCACTGCAACAATATCTCCCAATCGCCTACCCTGTTTCAACCGTCCTCGCAGGCGACAATTAATACTTCCAGATCCAGTTTGAACAGTGTAGAAACCTGACTGGGAGCGAATGATCAAACCTTGCAACTGATTTCCAACCTCTATGGCGTGGGGGTATCTGTTACTTCTGGGGTGGTTGTTTCTGTCACCTCAGGCGTTGGGGTGGCAACCGCACCGATTTGAGATTCCCAAGGATAACGCATTTGTGGGCTACCCAGGAAATAGATCTCCAAAACGCGCCGAAAGATCGGAGCTGCCACTACCGAGCCTTCACCCCCATTCTCAACCAGGACTGCCACAGCGATATCGGGGCGATCCTCCCGCCCGGCATTCGTATAACCTGCAAACCAGGCATGTGGGTCAAGGTAACCCGATTCAGCCGTACCGGTTTTTCCTGCCACCGGAATACCCGTGCTGTTGACGAAGCTGTTGAGGCCATATGCGCTGGTGCGATAAGCTGTGCCGCGTGGGTTCATCACAACACTGTACATTGCGTCTTGAACAATGGAAAGGTTCTCCGGTGAGATGGGTAAAGTTCCGCGTACCGTCGGAGTAAACACGTAGGTTGGGTCACCATCCACCGGCACGATCTGCTCGATGACCTGGGGTTTATAAAGCGTGCCGCCATTTCCCACCGCTGCAATGAAGTCTGCCACCTGCAATGGCGTGATCAAGGTGTTACCCTGGGCAATTGCCAGGTTAAATGCATCCACTTCGCTGGTCGGGTCAGGTATCTGTCCGGCGGCATCACCAATTTCAATACCGGTTGGGCTACCCAGGCCAAAACCACGCGCCATATCCGAAATAGCGGTGTACATGCCACGATTATAAAAATCCAATCCAATGTGCATGAAATAAGGGTTGCATGAGCGCATCAAACCTTCCATCAAGGTAAGCCTGCCGCTGGGCTGGGTCTTGCCATCTTCCAGGTAGTGATCATAGGTCCAATCATGGGGCTGTATACCTGGAACCTCATCAAAAAAGTAGCCACAGTCGTATTCACTGTCTTTGGTATAAAGACCACTTTCCAAAGCTGCAGACATGGTTATGATTTTAAAGACTGACCCGAGGGGATACTGCCCCTGGGTTGCCCGATTGAGCAAGGGGGTGGTTGAGGCATCCAATATATCGTTGATCATATAACTGTAATTGGCATTTTCTGGCTCGAACAAATTAGGGTTAAAACCGGGCGATGAGAGCATTGCCAGCACCCTGCCAGTATCGCGCTCCAGGACCACGATGGCACCTTGCATCCCATCGCTGAGGGCATTACTACGCTGTAAGCCTTTCTGCAAGTCATAATCAAGGGTGGTATAGATTGCCTTGGCAGGCTGAGCGTCTTTGGCTGCCAGCTGAGTGACAATGTTCCCATTGGGATCAACTACATATAACGCCCCACCTCGCACACCCGCCAGTGAATCTTCAGCATAATATTCCAATCCGTCACGCCCAACACGTTCATCGATTCGATAACCCAGGCGCTTATATTGATCCGCCTCACCAGCCTGGATCAGGCTCATATATCCCAATACATGCGGAGAAATGCCATCATCGAAATAATAACGCGTGCGAAATGGCGATAAGATAACGCCTGAGTAACTCCCCAGCGCTGCCTCGCGTGGAGCCAGGTCGTCTACGGAGATATCCGCTACAGGCAGGTAATATCCAAACGGACGCCAGGCTTCAATCATTCCTGACAATTTCTCAGGTTGAACACCGGTCAGGCGGTAAATTTCACCGAGCAATGCATTTTCCTGCTCTGGATCAACCTTGCCAGTGTCCAGGCCGATGGCGACGGCATCTGCCTGAGCCACCAGTGCATCACCATCTTTGGCGTAAATATTACCCCGGGAGGGGATACTATAGTCCATCCGCAGGTTGTTCCCCCCAAGCAGCTCGGGCAGGATCAACGAATCGTCCCACTGGACCCGCCACTCCCCATTTTCAATGATCAAGTTCATCACCGTATCCCGCTCAATGTCACCAACCAAGACACTGTGCAAAAGCACATGATATCCCACCTGACCGTTTTCCGGGTTTTTCAGGGAAGAGAGGATCTCAAAGTCCCAACCACTCAGGGCGGCTGCGTTGGCAACATTCTTATAGCGGGTTGTAAAATCGGCCTCGCTGATGGCATCCTGGCTGACTTTCGTTAGCAGGGAATACATTTGGGGATATTCTTCCGCTTTCCAATGGTCAAGATAGGTTTTTGCAATCAGCTCTGGGTCGGGAACAGTGGTCGTTTTCACACCCGGTTCAGGCAATGTGGAGGTTGGCACCGTCGTGGGCGTTGATAGCGGAGTTAGAGATGCAGATTGATTGCAACTAATCAAGATGGTCGCTAATGCTATGAGGAGTAAAATACGGATTTTCATGACATTCTTTATCATTGGGTTCAAGGAGAGAAGATTATACTACCACCCACTAATAATCCAATAAATTTTGTATTAGAATCTTATGATAGACCGGACAATTGTAACCAAGCGCAGCCTGGCAAGCCTGGGGAACGTCTGCCTGCGGGGTAATTCCGAATTGGGCTAAGCTGCGAGTCAGGTGGCATAATGGCAATCCCATTACATTGGCAAAACAACCATCCAACCACTCAACTGGATGGAAGCCGACGTGTTGAATGGCGTATGCGCCAGCTTTATCCATCGGGTCCCCGCTGGAAACATAGTCAGTGATCTCTGCATCCGTATAATTACGCATGGTTACATTTGTGGTGCAAAAATCAGACCATAGGGTCCTATCCTGGTTATTTAAAATAACCAATGCCGTGTGAACCTGGTGTGTGTGGCTGCGTAAGGAGCGTAACATTTCCACAGCATCAGCCTGATCAGTGGGCTTGCCCAGTATCGTAGAGTTTCCATTTGCCAGATTGTCAATTACAGACGTATCCGCAGCGATGATCACTCCATCTTTAACCACCCGATCGGCTGCATGATCAACTTTGCTTTTCGCCAGGCGTTTGACATAAACCTTCCCGTCTTCATCTGGCAACGGAGTTTCATCCACCTGCGTGGATAGGGTATCAAATTCCCAGCCACCAAGAGCAAGCAATTCTCTCCGGCGAGGTGAGTTTGAAGCTAAAAAGAGTTGAGCAGCACGCGGGTTCCTGGAAATCATACCCGGCGATTCTAACACACTCCTACTCTGGAACTTTCAATCAAGGAGTTGTAAAATGAGAGGCAATCATTCGATGTATTTGAACAGGAGATGCTCATGCGTGAATTGCAAAAAAGGATCATGCTTGAAGGGAAAAACCTGGGTAATGGGATCCTTAAAGTAGACGGATTCATCAATCACCAGGTTGATCCAGTTTTAATGGATGCCTGCGGAAAAGAACTGGCGGAGAGATTTCGAGGTATCGGAGCTACGAAGGTGTTAACCGCGGAGATTTCCGGCATAGCTCCAGCAGTGAGCACTGCCTTTCATCTACAGCTACCCATCGTATATGCCCGAAAGAGCAAGCCCATCACAATGCCAGACCAGGTGTTCTTAACCCTTAGCCCATCTCACACGAAAGGTCGCCTGGTGGAATTGATCGTCTCACCGGAATACCTAAGCCACGGTGAGCGAGTTCTCATCATCGACGACTTTCTGGCGACCGGAGCCACCATCCTAGGGTTGGTGCGTTTAGCTGAAACAGCAGGCTCAGACGTGGTAGGTATTGGCGCGTTGATTGAAAAAACATTCGAAGGCGGTCGAAGCGCTTTATCTGGTTTAGGCATTCCCATCGAAGCCCTGGTGCAAATAACTTCAATGGAAGATGACCGGATAGAATTTGCCACTACATAGAGTTCATGGACTCAATTGCGGTCATTGACTTTGGCTCTCAATATGCGCAGCTCATCACCCGCCGGGTGCGCGAAGCGCATGTCTATTGTGAGCTGTTCCCATGGAATGCTGCCAAAGACAAGGTACTAGCACTGAAACCCAAGGGGTACATCCTTTCTGGCGGTCCAGCTTCAGTCTATGACCCGGAAGCCCCAGCGATTCCACCTTACATCCTAGAAAGCCAGCTACCTATATTGGGAATCTGTTATGGGATGCAGGCACTTACGGTTGCGTTGGGAGGGCGTGTAGCCGCTTCAACGAAACGCGAGTACGGTCCCGCGGAAGTGGACACGATCCAATCCAACCCGCTGTTACCGGAAGGCAAGATACTGGTATGGATGTCGCATGGTGATCGCATCGAGCAATCTCCAGATGGTTTTGTCGCCCTGGCACATTCGACCAACTCACCATTGGCAGCCATTGGAGACTTAAAGAAACACTATTACGGGTTGCAATTCCATCCAGAAGTACGGCACACTCAAGGTGGGAACGAAATCCTGCACAGGTTTGCGGTTGAAATATGTTCTGCCCGCCCACAGTGGACAGCCGAGTCAATTATTGCGGAAGCGGTTCGTCGTATCCAAAGCCAGGTAGGGACGGAGCGCGTTTTATCGGCTGTCAGTGGTGGGGTTGATTCGAGTGTAGCAACAACACTGGTGCACCGCGCGGTGGGAGACCAACTGGTGGCGGTGTTCGTGAATAATGGATTGCTCCGTATGGGAGAATCAGCGCAGGTGGTGAAGGCTTTTCAGGAAACGATGGGTGCTGAATTGATCGCAGTGGATGCGGTTGACGATTTTATGAGTGCCTTACAGGGCATCATCGATCCGGAATTAAAAAGACGTATTATCGGAGAGAAGTTCATTCGTATCTTTGAGGCACAGGCGCGTCAGCTCGGGATGCCACATTTTTTGGTCCAAGGAACAATTTACCCTGATGTTGTCGAATCCAGCGCGCCTGATCGAAACCAGGCTGCCAGGATCAAAAGCCATCACAACGTAGGGGGATTACCTGACAACATGCACTTCGAGCTGGTTGAACCCTTACGTTATCTCTTTAAGGATGAAGTGAGACGGGTGGGCGAAACCCTAGGGCTCCCCCATGAGTTGATTTGGAGGCAACCGTTTCCGGGGCCAGGGTTGGCAGTGCGCTGCCTGGGAGAAGTATCCCTTGAACGTCTGGAAAGGCTGCGCCTTGCCGATGCCATATTCACCAGCGAGCTGGCGTCAGGCGGATTATTGAGTATGGACCTGGAAGGTACCGCCCAGGCCTTTGCTGTATTACTGCCCGTGCGTTCCGTGGGTGTGATGGGCGACAACCGTACCTACCAGGAAACAATTGCCTTACGTGCAGTGACTACGGACGATTTTATGACTGCTGATTGGGCACGCCTGCCCCATGAGCTGCTGGCGCGAATTGCCAACCGGATTGTCAATGAGGTCGCCGGAGTGAATCGGGTTGTCTATGACATCACCAGTAAGCCACCCGCGACCATCGAATGGGAATAAGCAGTGTGCCCTGACTATTTTTCAAAATGTGTTCAAGCACGAAACATAAATACCTTTTTTGCGTATACAAGAACAAAGCTATAAAAAGGAGAGACTACTATGGATTTTGGATATGTACTCAAACGGGCGTGGGAAATCATCTGGAAATTCAAGATACTGTGGATATTTGGCATCCTGGCCAGCTGTGGACAGGCAAGCACTTCAGGCGGGAGCAACTCAGGATACAGGTTTTCAGTTCAGGAAAATAACCTGTTCCCACAATTTAATCATTTCTTTGCTCAACCGGACCCTGCGGTTATTGCTTTGCTTATAGGAGCAGGTATATTTTTCATCCTGGCCGTGATCGTCCTCGCAATTCTATTTGGAACGATTGGACGGATCGGATTGATTCGTGGCACAGTGGAAGCTGAACACGGGGCGGAACGCCTCACTTTTGGACAGCTATGGCGCGAAGGTCTGAAGTATTTTTGGAGAGTCTTTGGACTAAATCTGCTGGTCGGCATCGTTATCTTTATAGCCTTCATGGTGATATTATTCTCGGGTATCGCCCTATCCATAGCGACCCTCGGTTTGTTTCTTTTATGTTTGCTACCCCTTATGTGCCTGTTTATCCCTTTGATGTGGGCTATTTCCGTTGTGATTGAACAAGCCAATGTCGCTTTGGTGGTCGAAAATTTAGGAATTACTGAGGCAATCGGTCGTGGTTGGCGAGTTGTAAGAGATAACATTGGAAGCATGCTCGTGATGTCGCTCGTCTTGATTTTGGGTGTTGGCTTAATTGGCGGGATTATCATTGGCCTTCCAATGCTTATTGTTTCTGCTCCAGCGATGATTGGCGCAGTTAATGGTGGCGCGGCAGCTCTTCGTAATGGCTTGCTTGTCTCCGGGTTGCTCTTCTTGCTCTACCTGCCGGTTTTACTCTTGCTGAGTGGCATCCTGAGGTCATACACCTCTTCCGCCTGGACGCTTACCTTTATGAAGTTGACCAACAAAGCCTCACTTTCCAGCTTAGAAACGTCCACCCCTGCAGAGGAGTTGGTCATACCACCTGCATCAGGTGTTTGAGTAAAAATAAATACCTGTAGAACCCTTCAGTAACGCAAGCCAATCGCTTGCGTTACTTTATTTCTGTGGCTGTAGCATTGGTTTGGATGTTTAATTTCAATCGAGTTATAATTATTCTTTGAGGAACACCTGGATTATAAAAACAGAAATGTGTTCACTAATGGATGAAGGAGAAAAAAATGGCAAAGATTATTGATGTCGAAGGAATTGGACCAAAATATGCTGACAAATTAAATAAGGCAGGTATTCCCACTACCGATGCACTGTTGAAGGCTGGCGCAACACCCAAGGGGCGCAAGGAACTTGCCGAAAAGACTGGCATTGGTGACGCATTGATACTGGAATGGGTCAATCACGTGGATTTGTACCGTATTAAAGGCGTTGGATCTGAGTATTCAGATCTACTTGAAGCCGCTGGCGTGGATACAATTCCAGAGTTGGCTCAAAGGAAAGCCTCCAACCTCACCGAGAAGATGGTTGCAGTAAACAAGGAAAAGAAGCTCGTACGAAAACTTCCGGTTGAGTCGCAGGTTGCAAACTGGATTGAACAGGCAAAGAAGCTGCCAAGAGTAATCACTTACTAAGCTTGCTGCCGAAGCCTTTTTTCTCAAATCAATAAGCCAAATTTCAATCTTCGGAGGGTATCATGCCTTCTCTAAACCGAATCCAATTGATTGGCCACCTGGGGAAGGACCCTGAAGTACGCTTCACACCCAAAGGCAAGAAGGTTTGTACCTTCAGCATTGCGGTAAGTCGCCGTTGGAAGAGCAGTGCTGGCGAGGACAAAGAATCCACCGATTGGTTCAATGTGGAAGCATGGGGTCATCTGGGTGAAATATGCAAGCAATATCTGCACAAAGGTCGGCTGGTCTTCCTTGAAGGCCATGTGCGAACAGACCGCTACGATCGCGAAGGAGAGACGCGCTACTTCACCAAGGTTATTGCCACTCAGATGCAAATGCTTGACCGCAAAGCTGAAGAGTTACCAAGCATCGATGGTGAAGAACCGACTGACGAAGAAGAACTTAGCCTCGATTAATGATTATTGTGAAAAACAGGGATTTGGAGTCATGGATACTAACTCCAAATCCCTGGATTTATTTAACGACAGGGATGGTCTCAAGCTGATTAATGAGATTACGGATGACATCAAAGCCCCCCTGCCAAAAACTTGCACTATGCATATTTATCCCTGCATCAGACAGGATTTTTTCGGGTGATTTTGAGCCTCCCGCCGAAAGTAAGCCAAGATAGCGTGGCTTGAATGAATCACCTTCCACCTTATACTGCTGGTAAAGGGATAGAACCAACAGCTGGCCAAAGGTATATGCATACACATAGAATGGGGTCTGGTAGATGTGGGGTATGGATACCCACTCCCAACGAAATTCATCACTCACTTCTATAGCATCCCCAAACTGGTTATGTAAGTTTTCAAGGTAAGCATTTGATAATTCATCCACTGTTGCGCCGTTCTGGACCAGTTCATGAGCGTGGCGCTCAAACAATGCAAATTGAGCCTGGCGCATGACCGTTGCATAGGCGTCATCAACCTGGCGGAACAACAGGGTCTGACGCACAGAAGCATCACTTTCTGTTGCCAGCAAGTGGTCTAACAAGACCATCTCCCCAAAGGTGGAGGCTGTCTCAGCCAATGGAAGAGATGAATGGAAGGTGAACAGGCTGTGGTCGGACGCCAGCTGGGAGTGCACCGCATGGCCCAGCTCATGAGCCAGGGTTGCCACATCATCAGGCTTGCCTTGATAATTGACCAGAACCCAGGGAGTGATATCAGGAGCTACTGTCGCACAAAATGCTCCGCTCATCTTTCCTTTGCGAACCTCACTATCGAGGTGATCTTGTTCAAGAACTTTAAGGGCGAGGGTGGACACTTTGGGTTCAAAACGTCGAAAGGCACTAAAAACCATTTCGCTGGCATCGTTAAAATTGTATTTTTTCTCGGTTTTAATCACTGGAGCATAGATATCATAGCGACGTAAACGTTCCATTCCAAGCCAACGCGCTTTAAGTTGGAAGAAGCGTTGAAACACCGAAGTGTTATCCTGGCAGACACTCAATAAAGTATCCACCACATCGTCAGGAATATCATTTGCCAGGTTGCGCACTGCCATCGGGCTTGAAAAATGCCTCATATCCAGGTTTTCGTTACGCCAATCCCGTACCAGGGTCTGGTACATCTGACCCAGGGTGATGCCATCCTGACCATAGACACGGTATAACTCCTGGTATGCCTTGAGGCGTAAATCAGGATCGTAACTGCGGGCGAAAACCATTAATTCTCCGCGGGTGAGCTCTTTAACCTCACCATCCACATCAAGGTGAAATACATAACGGTTGGTAATGGTGTTATACAGGTTAACAGTTGCCATCACACCGGTAACATCCTTGATATTAATCACCTTCTCTTCAGGTTCGGTCAGGGTATGGGGTTTGAAATGGCGCATCTCCTCCAGCCAATAGCTGTAATCACCGGAGGCATCCATTAACCGCTCAGCTACTGCCTCATCGAGGCTCTTCCACCATAGGCTAAAAAATAAAGTGCGGTTGGCGATAACTGCCATGCGGCTTTCAACATCTGATTGAAAAGCTTGTATCACCTGGTCTTGGGTATCAGCAGCAAAGCTAAGCTCTGCAAAGACGGCAATACGGTTCGCCAGGCGCGAGATTGCCTCCAGCAAACGAATGGCGTTCAGAAATGCTTCCAATGGTATCTCAGTGGAAAGGCTCGGGCGTAGTGCTTCGAACTCAACCACCTTAATGTCCAACTCATCAAAGGCAGCTTTCATTTCAGGGCTGTCTTGCGCCGTGAAAAGATCTTTAAGATTCCAGGGAGATTCGGTATATGTCATCATAGCTCCTTATTCTTTGGATGTATTATTATTTCAAAAAAACAGTTATTTAAGATTATCCCGATTTTATACATTAAATCGAATATGCACAATTTCACCATCGTGCACCACATACTCTTTCCCTTCCAAGCGCAAGCGTCCTTTCGCTTTGGCTTCGTTCAAGCCACCCAGAGAGAGGAGCTCATCATAAGGGATTACCTCAGCGCGAATAAAGCCCTTTTGCAGGTCGGTGTGAATCTCACCGGCTGCTTCATAAGCAGATGACCCGCGATGGATGGTCCAGGCTCGTACTTCGTCAGGTCCAACGGTGAAAAAGGAGATTAATCCAAGCAGATCGTAGGATAGGCGGATGACCCGGGCTAATCCAAGCTCTGTAATTCCATACTCCGACATAAAGACGTCCACATCTTCGGGAGGGAGCTGTGCGATTTCCATCTCAAGCTTGCCCTGAAGGGCCACCAGATTGCTGTGTGTATGCGGGTACTCAACGGGGGGCGTTTCCTGCCCCTCGTGAAGGTTGATCAATACGAGCAAAGGTTTACGGGTCAGAAAACCAAAGCCGGCAAGTATTTTTTCTTCTTCAGCGGTCAGGTCGATCGCTCGTAATGGAATCTCCTTGGAAAGTGTCTCTTTAAAACGCTCAAAAAGGATTAGCTCACGGTCAATTACAGCGCGCTCGCGCCCGCCACCTTTTTTCCGCTCATCCACCAGGCGCTCTAGCTTGCGCTCTACAGAAATCATGTCATTGATCAATAACTCAGCATCCATGGTACCAATATCACGCAAGGGGTTAACACTTCCAGCAGGGTGTGAAACATTTACGTCTTCGAAGCAGCGCACAATGTGCAATAAGCCGTCCATCTGGGTCAGTAAATTTAGCAGCTGGCCGGAAATGGCACTCTGGCTTCCTTCCAATCCAGCGATGTCTGCATAAGTCACTTTGGCATAGATGGTCTTTTTCGGTTTGAATAGCTCCGATAAGCGGTCAACACGCCCGTCCGGCACATCCACCACCCCGGTATGCACATCAAAA
>Ga0208980_10000125_pt1 | contig 38030 bp, 36 predicted proteins | sample WetSurMetagenome_3_FD_187993 | JGI IMG/M metagenome (GOLD analysis project Ga0208980, IMG submission 187993) | Wetland microbial communities from Twitchell Island in the Sacramento Delta, sample from surface sediment Aug2011 Site A1 Bulk (version 2) | ecosystem: Environmental > Aquatic > Marine...
GCAGCCCGAGTAGCGTGCTGCCCACCACCAGCGCCAGGAAGGTGGCTAGGTCGATACCGAGCATCTCGAAGTAGCTGCCATAGAGGGAGATGAGACGCAGCACGGGACCCTGCATGAACACCAGCGACACACTTACCAGGATCCAGGCCCCGAGCCCCCCGAACAATCCGTACCAGAACCCACTATAGAGGAAGGGTCGGCGGATAAAGGCCGAGGTGGCCCCGACCAGTTCCATGATGGCGATCTCCTGGCGGCGGTCGTCGATCTCCAACCGAATGGTGTTGCCGACGATGAGCAGCACCCCCAGCCCGAGGAGGCCGGCCAGGACCAGCGCGCCACGCTGCAGGATCGCGGTGATGGCCCGCAGGCGCTGCACCCAGCGGAGATCCATCTGGGCGAAATCCGTCTCCGGTAGGGCCTCGAGCCGCAGGCGCAATGTCTCGAGCTCGCGCGGGTCCGCCACCGCGCTGGTAGGGCGCAGGATGAGCACCACGGGGAGGGGGTTCTCCTCCAGGAGGTCGAGGGCCGCGGCGAATCCGCCCCGTTCCTTGAGGTCCGCCAGTGCCTCTTCGCGGGTGACCAGACGAACCGCCGCCACCTCGCGCCAGCGGCCGAGCTCGGAGGCGATCTTCTTGGCTTGGGCATTGGCGATACTCGACTTGAGGAACAGCGTGAACGAGGCGTTACCGTCCCAGATGGCCGCGGCCCCCTCGGTGTTGCGGATGAGCACGTGCAGTCCCACTGGCAGGGCCAGTGCAATGGCGATCACCGCCACGGTCATGCTGGTGGCCACCGGTGACTGCAGCAGCCGTCCGAGGCTGGCCACTATCCCCTGGGCATGGTTGAGCAGCCAGGAGCGGAACAGGTACCCGAGGGGGCGTCGCCGCACGAAGCGGGGGGACTTCAAGCAGAGCCCCCCGCCGAGTCATCGATGAGGTGGCCCCGATAGAGGGTCAGCCTGCGGCAGTTGAGCCGGGAGATCAGCCCCAGATCATGGCTCGCGATCAACAGGGTGACGCCGACCTGGTTGAGGCGCGCGAATAGGCTCATGATCTCCACCGAAAGCTCCGGGTCGAGGTTGCCGGTGGGCTCATCCGCCAGCACCACCGGGGGGCGCGAGACCACCGCGCGGGCGATGCCCACGCGCTGCTGCTCCCCACCCGAGAGCGTCAGGGGATAGGCCGTCTCCTTGCTCAGGAGGCCCACCTTGTCCAGCGCCGCGTGCACCCGCCGGCCCACCTCGCGGTGGGCCACTCCCGCCACCACCAGGGGCAGGGCCACGTTGTCGAACACGGTGCGATCGGTGAGCAGTCGGTAATCCTGAAAAATGATGCCCACCTCCCGGCGATGGTAGGGAATGCTGCGGCGCGACAGCCTTCCCAGGTTGCGCCCATTGACGAACACCTGGCCCCGGCTGGGTCGCTCCAGTAAACCGATGAGCTTGAGCAATGTGCTCTTGCCGGCGCCGGAGTGGCCGGTGAGAAAGGCCATCTCCCCGGCGGCGAGGGAGAAGGTGACGTCGCTCAGGGCCTCATGTCCGCCGGGATAGCGCTTGCTGACATGCTCGAAATGCAGCATCGGCGAGCTCATCGCTCGAACAGGGCGTCGACGAACGCCTCCGCGTTGAAGGGCTGCAGGTCCTCGATGCGCTCTCCCACGCCGATGAAACGGATCGGCACCCGCAGCCGGTCGGCAATGGCGAACAGGATGCCGCCCTTGGCGGTCCCGTCCAGCTTGGTCAGGGTGATCCCGGTGAGACCCACCGCCTTGTGGAACTGCAGGGCCTGGTTGAGGGCGTTTTGTCCAGTGGTGGCATCCACCACCAGCATTACCTCGTGGGGGGCCGCGGGGTCGATCTTCTTCAACACCCGGGCGATCTTGCTCAGTTCCTCCATCAGGTTGGTCTTGGTGTGCAACCGCCCGGCGGTATCGGCGATGAGCACGTCAAGGTGACGCGCGCTGGCGGCGGTGAAGGCATCGTAGATCACCGCGGCGGCATCCGCGCCGCTGTGCTGGGCCACCACGGGTACCTGGTTGCGTTGTCCCCAGACCTGTAACTGCTCCACCGCTGCCGCACGGAAGGTGTCGCCCGCGGCCAGCATGACGCTGTTGCCTTCCTGCTGCAGCCGCCGGGCGAGCTTGCCGATGGTGGTGGTCTTGCCGGCACCGTTCACGCCCACCATCAGAATCACCTGCGGGCGCCCCGGCTCGGGTTGTCCGACCGGCGCCTCGCAGCGCTTGAGGATGCCGAGAAGCTCGGCCTTGAGGGCGGCGGTGAGTGCCTGGGGGTCGGAGAGCTCGCGGCGGTTCACCCGCGCGGTCAGCTCGGCGACGATCCGCGTGGTGGCCTCCACCCCCACGTCCGCGGTCAACAACAGCGTCTCCAGCTCATCGAGGATGTCGGCATCGATACTCTTGTGGCCCCGGAGCAACTGTCCGAGACGCTCGCCGAGTTGATCGCGGGAGCGGACCAGCCGACTCTTGAGTCGGGCGAACAGACCCTGATCTTGTGGCTCGGGAGCGATGCTCTCCGCTTCCGTCCGCTTGCGTTTGCCGAAACCGAACATGTGCGTGATGGTACTCGAAGGCTAACTGCTCGGGCCCTTAGGGGGGCCTGGAACCTCGCAGGGCGCCGAAGGTCTCTAGTGTGGACGCTCGCCTGCGCCAGCGCGGTTTGCCACAATGCCGTGGCCGGGACTACCAGCGGCATGCTAGCAAAACGGGATTCACAATTCACAACCTGAAGGAACTGCTATCCATGATACGAGCCGCTACAGCGCTGCTCTGCACCCTTCTCCCGACACTCGCGCTCGCTAGCGGGCCGCGGGTGCAGGAGATGACCCTCGAAAACGGTCTTGCGGTCATCGTCAAGGAAGACCATCGGGCGCCCATCGTGACCTCCCAGGTCTGGTATCGGGTGGGCTCGAGCTATGAGCACAATGGTATTACCGGCATCTCCCACGTTCTCGAGCATATGATGTTCAAGGGCACGGAAAAGCATGGTCCGAATCAGTTCTCCCGCATCGTGGCGGCCAACGGTGGGGACGACAACGCCTTCACCGGGCGCGACTACACGGCGTACTACCAGAACCTGGCGAGCGACCGTCTCGAGGTGGCTTTCGAGCTGGAGGCCGACCGGATGCGCAATCTCAACCTCGCCGAGGAGGAGTTCGCCAAGGAGGTGGAGGTAGTCAAGGAGGAACGGCGCCTGCGTACCCAGGACGACCCCGAGTCCCTCACCTCCGAGCAGTTCAACGCGGTGGCCTATCTGGCGTCCCCCTATCGCATCCCGGTGATCGGTTGGGCCGGCGACCTGGAATCCCTCGCGGTGAGCGATCTCCGGCAGTGGTATCGACAATGGTACGCGCCCAACAATGCCACCCTGGTGGTGGTGGGGGATGTGGCACCGGAGCGGGTGTTCGACCTCGCCCGCAAGCATTTCGGGCCACTGAAGGCGGAGGTGATGTCCGAGGTGAAGGTGGGCACCGAGCCCGAGCAGCGCGGCGAGAAGCGCATCGCGGTGAAAGCCCCGGCGCGGGAGCCCTACCTGGTCCTGGGCTACAAGGCCACAGCGGTGGGACACACCGAGGCGGATTGGGAGCCCTATGCGCTGGAGATGCTCGCCGAGATCCTCGATGGGGACAGTGCCTCGCGCCTGAGCAAGAACCTGGTGCGGGGCTCGGAGGTGGCCGCCTCGGCCAATGCCGGCTACAGCGCCTTCAGCCGCCTACCGGGCATGCTGCTCCTGGAGGGTACCCCTGCCCAGGGACGCACCGCCGCCGAGCTGGAAGCGGCCCTGCGGGCGGAGGTGACCCGCTTGCGCGAGCAGCCCGTTAGCCCCGAGGAGCTCGAACGGGTCCGCGCCCAGGTGACCGCGGCCAAGATCTACGAGAAGGACTCGGTGTTCGCCCAGGCCATGCAGATCGGTCTGCTGGAAACCGTCGGCCTCGATTGGCGGCTCGGCGAGACCTATGTGGACCGGCTCTCGGCGGTGACGCCGGAGCAGGTGCAGGCGGTTGCCCGCAAGCACCTCTCCGACGATAACCTGACGGTGGCGGTGCTCGATCCCCAGCCTCTCGAGGGTAAGGTGGAGCGGCAAGCGGCTGGGGGAGCTCGCCATGAAGTTCGTTAAGCCTGGCCGGAGATGGCTGCTGTGGGTTCTCTTGGGTCTGGTCGCCACGCCGCTATGGGCGGGGCCCCAGATACAGGAATGGAAGACCAGCAACGGCGCCCGGGTGCTGTTTGTGCAGGCCCCCGAGCTACCGATCCTGGACGTGCAGGTGGTGTTCGATGCGGGCAGCGCACGGGATGCGGCCGCCCCTGGACTGGCCTCCCTGACCAACGCCCTGCTGAGCCAGGGGGCGGGGGAGTGGAGCGCGGATGCGATCGCCGAGCGGCTCGCCAAAGTGGGGGCACAACTGGGTTCTGGGTCCCTGAGGGACATGGCCTGGGTGTCGATGCGGACCCTGACCCGGGAGCCGGCGCTCGAGGTGGCGATGGAGACCCTCGCGGGGGTGGTCGCGCGACCGGCTTTCGAGCAGGAGGATTTCGAGCGGCTGCGCAAGTCCACCCTGGTCAGCCTGCGGCAGGACGAGCAGGAGCCCGGCAGCGTGGGGATGAAGGCACTCTATCGCCAGATCTATGGCCAGCACCCCTACGCCAGTGATCCCGCGGGCACCCAAGCCAGTGTCGGGTCGCTGAAGGCCGCGGATCTGCGGGGATTTCATCAGCGCTACTACGTGGCCGCCAACGCGCTGGTGGTGATGGTGGGCGACCTCCGCCGCGAGCAGGCGGAGCGGATCGGTGCGGAGCTGGTCGCCGCTTTACCCACCGGTGAGCGCGCTGGCCCGGTGCCCGCGGTGGCGGAGCTTTCCCAGGGGAGCACCGAGCGGTTGGCGTTTCCCTCCACCCAGACCCACATCTACGCCGGCCAGCCCGGCATGCGGCGCGGCGATCCCGACTACTTCCCCCTCTACGTGGGGAACCATATCCTCGGTGGGAGCGGGCTGGTGTCGCTGCTGAGCGAGGAGGTGCGCGAGAAGCGGGGGCTCTCCTACAGCGTCTATAGCTCGTTTGTGCCCATGCGCGATCTGGGGCCGTTTGTGCTCGGGCTCCAGACCAAGACCAGCCAGGCGGGCGAGGCGCAGAAGGTACTGCTCGAGACCCTCTCGCGGTTCGCCGAGGGGGGGCCGAGCGAGGAGGAGCTCAAGGCGGCCAAGCAGAATATCACCGGCGGATTTCCCCTGCGCCTCGCCAGCAATAGCAAGATCGTGCAGAATTTGGCCTCCATCGGTTTCTACGGTCTCCCCCTCGACTACCTCGACCGTTTCAATGAGCGCGTCGAAGCGGTGACGGTGGAGCAGGTGCGCGACGCCTTCCACCGCCGCATCGATCCGCGCCGTCTGGCGGTGGTCATCGTGGGACCGAAGGACGACGGGGACAAGGTTGCTCGGGTTGGGGAGTGAGCCTGCCGTTCAGGCCCGCGGCGCGGGCGAGGTCCGCATCATCGCCGGCCGGCTGCGCGGGCGGCGGCTCCACTTCCGCGCGCACCCAGACCTGCGACCCACCGGAGACCGGGTACGGGAGACCCTGTTCAACTGGCTGGCACCTCTGATTGCGGGTGCCCGCTGCCTGGATCTCTTCGCCGGCAGCGGGGCTCTGGGTTTCGAGGCCGCCTCTCGCGGGGCGGCCGAGGTGGTGATGGTGGAGCAGGCGAGCGGCGCGGCGCGGAGCCTGCGGGCGAATCGGGAGCGTCTCGGAGTGCGGGAGATTGTCGTGGTCCAGGACGATGCCCTGCGCTGGCTTGGGGGTCCCCCGCAGCCCTTCGATCTGGTGCTGCTCGATCCCCCCTTCGCCCAAGGCCTGTTGCGGTTGTGCTGCGAGCGGCTCAGCGACGGCGGATGGTTGTGCCCGGGGGCACTGGTTTACCTCGAGGCGGATGTCCGTGGCGGACTCCCCGAGCTTCCCGCGGCCTGGCGTTGGTGGCGCGAGGGGCGGGCGGGTCAGGTGGCTTTCGGTCTGGCGCGCACGGACCGCGAGGCGGAAGGTAACCAATCGGTCGCTTGACCTCGGCTGGCCTCTGCTATGATTGGACCCCGAGGCAGCCATGAAACAAACCAGCGTAGTTTATCCAGGCACCTTCGATCCTGTGACCAATGGCCACAGCGATCTCATCGAGCGCGCGGCCTGTCTATTCGACCGGGTGATCGTGGGGGTGGCTGAGAACGCCGGCAAGAACCCCGCCTTTACCCTGGCGGAGCGTGTGGAGCTGCTGCAGGAGACGCTGGGCTCTCTCAGCAACGTGGAGATCCGGCCCTTCTCCGGCCTCCTAATCCATTTTGTCCGCAGCCAGGGGGCGCGGGTCGTGCTCCGGGGTTTGCGCGCGGTGTCCGATTTTGAGTACGAAGTTCAGCTCGCGGGCATGAACCGGCGTCTGGACCCCAACCTGGAGACGCTGTTTCTGACCCCTGCGGAGCAGTTCACCTTTATTTCCTCCAGTCTGGTCCGTGAGATTGCCGTGCTCGGCGGGGATGTATCCTCCTTCGTCCATCCGCAAGTCCGGGCTGCGTTGCGGAGACGCTTCGGATAACATGCACCCCTCGAGAACCCCACCGATTTCCATCGAGAGAATCACGTTTGAGTAGGAGTTGAACCATGTCGCTTCTGATCACCGACGAGTGCATCAACTGTGATGTCTGCGAACCGGAATGCCCCAACGGCGCGATCAGCCAGGGAGAGGAGATCTACGTCATCGACCCCAACCTGTGCACCGAGTGCGTCGGACACTACGATACCTCCCAATGCGTCGAGGTCTGCCCGGTCGACTGCATCATCAAAAACCCCGACCATGAAGAGAGCTACGAGGAGCTCTACACCAAGTACAACCAGATCACCCAACAGGCGGGTTGATCCCGCGACATCCTCCCCATGGCCGCTCGGGCGTGCCTGCTGTCGGTATGCCCGGTGCGGGAGGACACAGCGCTTATGCCGCAGTAGGCCGGGGGTTGAGAACCAGGGCGATCGATACCAGCTTCCTCTCCATAACCCCCTCTGGGTGCCACGGGTTCGGCGGTGAACACCGGTATCAACCCCGTCACCGCCAAACCTTAACTCAGCGAAAATCTCGGGGCGTGGTAATCCCGGCCAGGTATAGCGAGGTAGTGATGAGATGAGACAGATCGTTTGGTTCTTTGTCGGTTTGCTGGGGATTGGTCTCCTGACCCAAGGCGATGCGGAGGCCCGGCGTATGGGCGGAGGCTCGAATGTGGGCAAGCAGTACAGCGTTCCCGCTCAGCCAGCTCGTCCGGCGGGATCCCCGGCCACTGCCGCGGCCCCCTCGAAGCCGATGTCGCCGGCCGGCGCGCCCGCGAGTGGCGCCTCCCGTTGGTTAGGTCCCTTGGCCGGCATCGCCGCCGGTGGGCTGCTGGCGGCGATGCTGTTCGGTGATGGCTTCGACGGCCTGCAGGTGCTGGATCTGCTCCTGTTCGCGGCGCTCGCGCTGGGCGCGGTCATGCTGTTCCGGCGCATGCGGCGCGGGGCGCCGCAGCTCGCGGGGGCCGGCGCCCTGGGAGGAGGCTACGGCCAGCCCGTGCCCAAGGATCTGCCGCTGGTGGACAGCCAGTCCGCCGCGCCGGCGGTGGGCTTTGATGCCCCCGCCTGGTTTGACGAGTCGGGGTTCGTGGGCGGGGCCAAGCGACATTTCGTCGCACTCCAGGCGGCCTGGGACCAGGGCGATCTTGGGAGTCTACGCGAATACGCTACACCCGAGCTGTTAGATGAGCTCACCCGTGAGCGCACCCGCTTGGGTGCCGAGCGCCACGAGACCGAGGTGGTCACCCTAGAAGCGGCTCTCGCCGGTATTCGTCGCGACGGCGACCAGGTGGTGGCCAGCATCCTGTTCTCGGGGCTGATTCGCGAAGGACACGACGCCCGACCCGAGCCCTTCCGTGAGATCTGGCACGTTGCCCACGCCTGGGAGAGCGCCGCCGGCGACTGGCTCCTGACCGGGATCCAGCAGGTCAGCGACTGATCATTCGTCGGCAGTTTTCCGCCTTCTAGACCCTTACCCCGGCAGGGATTGCCGGGGTGCAGAGTCCAAGGAGGGGCCGCTACCCCCAGAGCTCCTCCTGCATTGCGACGCTTGCCGGTGGTTTGCCCCTTTCCACGCCGAAGGGCCCGATGGCGGCAACGGCGGTTTTCAGATCCGCGCACACCCGCTGAGTGCCAGCCGGCTTGCCCTCGCTCAACGCTGGCAGCGGGGGCAGTAGAAGCTCGAGCGCTGGCCGATGCGCTGCTGCTCGATGGGGGCTCCGCAGCTCGGGCAAGGCTCCCTCGCGCGGCCGTAAACCTGCAGCCGTTGCGCAAAGTACCCCGGCCGGCCGTCCTCACGCAGAAAATCCCTAAGCGTTGTCCCGCCCTGGGTTACCGCCTCGGTCAATACCTGCTGGATGACTGCGGCAAGCCTCGCGCAGCGCTCGTGCCCGATGCGTCCCGCGGGGTGGGCGGGGTGGACCCGAGCGGCGAACAGGGCTTCGTTGGCGTAGATGTTCCCCACGCCGACCACCACCTTGCTGTCCATGATGAGGGCCTTGATGGCTGAGCGCCGGCCCCGGCTGGCGCGGTAGAGGGTAGCGCCGTCGAAATTCTCGCCCAGCGGTTCCGGGCCAAGCGCGCGCAGTAGCGGGTGACCGAGGGGGTCCTCCGTCGTCCACAACAGGGCACCAAAGCGGCGCGGGTCCCGTAGCCGCAACATCTGCCCCTGGTTCAGGACCAGATCGAGGTGGTCGTGCTTCTCCGCCGGCAGGCCGGCGGGCAGCAACCGCAGGCTGCCCGACATGCCGAGATGGAGCAGCAGGGTGCCGCGCTCCAATCCGATCAGGAGATACTTGCCGCGACGCTCGACCGAGTCGATTTGCTGCCCAGCGAGGGCCTGTTCAAGTCCGAGGGGAATTGGCCAGCGCAGCCGGCGTTCACGCACCTCCAGGCGGTCGATACGCTGCCCCAGCAGATGGGGCGCGATGCCGCGGCGAATGGTTTCGACCTCGGGGAGCTCGGGCATCCTCGCTGGCTGCCGATCAGGGCGAGGGGTGCGGCGGTTGCCGCAGGGGGATCGGTGTCTGGAACTGGTAGACCAGGCCGAGGTCGGGGCGCGCGAGCTGCCGGCGGTCGGAGGAGAGCAGGAGCGGGATCGCCTCGGGGGCGTCCCACAGCCAGATCGACAGCTCGATCCCCTCGGGGGGCTCGCCCAGGCGTGTCACCCCATCGGCGGTGAGGGTCAGCAGTTGGTTGAGCTCCAGGGGCCGCGCGCGGGAGCGGGCCACATCGGCCCGCGCCCCCGGGGGCAGTAGACGGCGGCTGACGAAGTCTTCGGCGGAGGCGATCAGGTGGTGGTAGAAGCCGTCGTCGATCAGGGAGACCTGCCCGCCCGCGCGCACGTAACGGCGAAAACGCAGCGGCTCGGTGGTACCGAAGTCGATGCCGATGCCATCGAGCTCCAGACGTAGCCCGGACGGCGAGAGGCCGTAGCGGCCGAGATCCTCCTCGCCGGCGGGGATGCGGCGCTGCACCGGGGTTGTGGCGATGGCGAGTAGCCGCTGCACCCGCTCCTCGGCGGCGGCGACGGGATAGGGGCGTCGCATTTGCCACTGGCCGTCCTGCTTGACCAGAACGATGTCCTTGTCCTTGCCGTCATGGATGCGGATCTCCCCGATGGCGGCGGGCTGCAGCGCGGTGAGGGGGGGCAAGCGGGGTGCGGCGCTGCGGGTGAGGTCGAGGTGGACCCCAAGTCCCAGAAGGGCGGCCATCCCAAAGAGGACCAGGTTGATGAGGGCGCGCCGCCGCATCTCAGGCCCGCTGCCGCCACCAGCCGATGAGGAGGCCGGTGCACAGGAACAGCAGTGGCAGCACCCCGAGCACCATCAGCGTCAGCCATAGGACCTGGTCCGCGCTCAGGTTCAGCTCCTGGTCCCCTGCCGGGGTCACCGGGATATCGAGCAGCCACTCCGCCGCCGTCAGCCAGCGCATCAGGTTGAGCGCCAGATCCCGGTTGCCACTGTTGCCGAGATAGCCGTTGGAGAGAAAGTCCCCATCGCCCAGGATCACCACCCGTTGCTCGCGGGTCTCCTCCGCCACCTTGAGGGTTCGGGTGAGGCCAAGACCGATTACCAGCGGCCCGGCCATCTCGCCGAGGGCCCCATCCCGCGTCAGGGTGCCCCGCAGCGGGCCGGTCTCGTTCCAGCTACGCTCCAGGGTGGCCAGCAGGGGTGCGGCGGTCCAGTCGGGCGAGGCGGCCACCCGCAGTGCGGCCGCCCCAGGGAACAGGCTCAGGGCCTGCAGCGAGCGGGTGGCCGGATGATCGGGGTAGCGGGGCACCAGCGCGATGCTGGGGTCGTCGAGGTTGAGCTCGCTGGCGTTGGCATCGACCACCACGCCTGGGAGCCGCTCGACACCGAGGTAGGCGGCCAAGGGCTCGAGGCCGTTCCAGGGGGCAGGCTCCAGGAGCCAGAGTAGATTGCCGCCCCGGTCGAGATAGTCGAGCAGGCGCCCCACCTCCCCGGAGAACAGGGCGATCTGGGGGGTGCTCAGGAGCAAAGCGTGGGTGTTGTCGGGGATCACCGGGTGGGTGGCCAGATCGATCCCCTGCAGGAAGAGGCCGCTCTCGCGCAGGTGCGCGGAGAGGTCCCCGAGGTCCGGGCTACCGCGGCCCTCCACCCGGCGCTCGCCGTGGCCCTCCAGCGCCGTGATCCAGCGCGGCTCGGCCAGGAGCAGGCGCGTGATAGCCTCGGTGATGCGCGGCTCGCTCAGGTCCTGTGGCGTGGCGCGGCGGCCCTCGTACTCCAGCCGCAGCTCCCCGGCCCGGCGCACGCCAGCTCCGCGCGCCTGCTCGGGGTCGAGCTCAGGGTCTGCAAAGCGAATACGGATGTCCGGGCGCTCCCGCCGGTAGGGCGCGAGTAGGCGCTCGATGCCCTGCCGCAGCAACCGGTCATCCGGCGCGAAGACGGTCATCAGCAGCGGGCTTTGCAGTTGTGCGAGGACCCCGCGGCTGGCCTCGCTCAAGGTGTTGCGCTGGCTTGCCGTCCAGTCCGACACCCGATCGTGGCGGGCGACCAGCCAGCCCGCCATCAGGAAGCAGGCGAGCAACAGGCCGTAGAAGATCCCATCCTGGATGTTGCGGCTCAGGCGGCTGGGGGCTGATCGGGTCATCGGTGCGGGGCCTCAGCGCAGGTCCCGGTTTTCGAGCTGGCGCAGGGCCAGCCAGAGAAACAGGAGCGCGCCGCCGAGGAAGTAGAAGAGGTCGCTCGCGCGCACCAGCCCCAGCAGGAACGGCAACAGGTGCTCGTTCCACGATAGCCACTGGAACAGCCCCACGTACGCGCCCTCCCCAAGGTGGGCGCTCTGGCTCACCACCGAGAGCAGCAGCAGAAGCCCGTAGCCCGCCGTGGCGGCAGCCGCCGGCTGATGGGTCAGGGTGGAGGCGAAGGTGGCCGCCGCGGCAAAGCAGAGATTCAGCAGCAGGAGCCCAAGCCCCGCGCTCGCCAGCAGACCGCCGTCGAGGGGGGCGGCGATCAGCAGGCCGAGCCCCATCAGCAACGGCAGCAGAGACACCAGACCCAGCAGGGTGCACAGGCCGAGGTACTTGCCGAGCAGGATCGCCCCCAGCGAGACCGGTGCCGAGCGCAGGAGCCGGTAGTTGCCGCTGCGCAGATCCTCGCTGAATAGCCGCGCGGTCAGCGGCGGGATGGTGAACAATCCAAGCACCGCGGCGAAGCTGAACAGGTTCAGGCTGAGCTCGAGGGTGATCCCGGTGGCCCGCTTGGCTGCCTCCAACCCGATGAAGTGCTCCACCACGCGGAGAAAGATCCAGCCGAGGACGACCTGGTGCAGGGCGAGCACCGCCCAGGCCAGGGGGGAGAGGAACAGGCTGCGCAGCTCCCGCTGGGCGATGGCGAGAATCAAGGCTCTGGGTTCCGGCTGATCAGCTCGACGAAGGTCTGCTCCAGACTCGGGCACTCAGCGGCGAGCTCGCGTAGCCCCAGGCCCTGCCCGACCACTTGCTCGGCCACCGCCTCGGCGGAGCCCTCCGCGGCGAGCCGGATCTGAAAGCGGGTGGGTCCAAGGGCCGTTACTCCCGCGATGCCGCGCAGGGTGCGCAAGTGCTCGGCGGTGGCGGGGCGGGCGAGGGTGAGGTTGAGCAGGGGTTCACCGCCCGCGGCGGAACCCTGTAGCGAGCTGCGATAGAGCCCGCGGCCGGCGTTGAGGATCAACACCTGGGTGCAGAGGGTCTGGATCTCCGAGAGCAGATGGCTGGCGAGGATGATTCCGCAGTCGCGGCTGAGCTCCGCGACCAGCCTGCGCATCTCCTGGAGCTGGAGGGGGTCGAGGCCCTCGGTGGGCTCGTCGAGAATCAGGAGTGCGGGTTGATGGATGATCGCCTGGGCCAGCCCAAGGCGCTGCTGGTAGCCCTTGGACAACTTGCGTATGAGCCTTGTGCCCAGCGGCTCGAGCCCGCAGCGGGCGCGGGCGGTGGCCACGGCCCCGGCGCGTGCGCGGCGCGGGACCCGATGCAGGCGGGCGCAGAAGCCCAGATATTCGTCCACGCGCATCTCCGGGTACAGGGGCGGGCGCTCGGGCAGATAGCCGAGGTGGCGCTTGGCCGCGATCGGTGCCCCGGCGAGGTCCCAGCCGGCGATGCGGATGCTGCCGCTATCGGGGGTGAGGTTCCCGCTCAGCATCTCCAGGCAGGTGGTCTTGCCGGCGCCGTTGGGGCCAAGCAGACCGAGAATCTCACCGCGCTCGAGGCTGAGGTCAAGGGCGCGGACGAGCCAACGACCGCCCCGCGCACGGCTGAGATTCGACGCCCTGAGCAATGCCTCCATGGGCGGCAAGATAGCGCGGAAACCGGGGGTTGCCAAATGCGCGCCCGTGGTTGCCAGTCCCGGGCGGTGCGCGTTATGGTCAAGGCACCGAAAGTACCGTCCGAGCAAGGCAGGGGGTCCCTTCGTGCGCATCATTGGCGTCGATACCGGCGGCACCTTCACCGATTTCGTGGTGTGGGAGCAGGGAAGCCTGCGCGTGCACAAGCTGTTGTCCACCCCCCATGCCCCGGAGCAGGCGATCCTGCAAGGCATCGCCGAGCTCGCTCTCCCGCCCGACGGACTTGTGGTGGTTCACGGCTCCACCGTGGCCACCAATGCGGTGCTAGAGGGTAAGGGGGTGCGTACCCTCTTCATCACCAATCGAGGGTTTGGCGATCTCCTCACCATCGGACGGCAGGCCCGGTGCGATCTCTATGACCTGCAGCCCCCACCGGTGCCGCCTCCGGTCCCCTCCGAGCTTTGCTGGGAGATCGGCGGCCGGTTGGCCGCCGATGGCAGTCTGGTGGAGCCCCTGACCGCCGAAGATCTCGCCGAGCTGTGCCGGGCCGTTGCACGTCTGCAACCGGAGGCCGTGGCCATCAACCTGCTCTTCTCCTATCTGGACGAGGGGCCGGAGCGGGCCATCGCCGCCGCCTTGCCCGCGGGGTTGTTTGTCTCCCGCTCCTCGGAGGTGCTGCCCGTGGCCGGGGAGTACGAGCGCGGTATCGCCACCTGGCTGAACGCCTGGGTGGGCCCCCTGGTGGCGGGGTATCTCGGTCGTCTCTGCTGCGCCCTGCCGGGCGCCCGGGTGTCGGTGATGCAGAGCTCGGGGGAGACGGTGGCCGCTGAGCAGGCGGCGGACCAGGCGGTGCGGCTGCTGCTCTCAGGCCCGGCGGGCGGACTGGTCGGCGCCCGATTCGCGGCCGGCCAGAGCGGTCAGGAGCGGCTCCTGAGCTTCGATATGGGCGGGACCTCCACCGACGTGGCGCTGATCGAGGGCGTGCCGCAACTGACCCGCGAGGGACGCATCGGTGGCTATCCGGTGGCGGTGCCCATGGTGGATATGCACACCATCGGCGCTGGGGGTGGGTCCATCGCCCGGCTGGATGCAGGGGGACTGCTTCTGGTGGGTCCGGAGTCGGCGGGGGCCGATCCGGGGCCGGCGTGCTACGGCCGAGGTGGCCGCGAGCCCACCGTCACCGATGCCAATCTGGTGCTCGGTCGGCTGCGGCCCGAGCGCTTCCTCGGCGGACGCATGCCGCTCGATGCCGAGGCCGCGCGGCGGGCCCTGCGGCGGCTCGCGCAGCGCATGGGGTGCGGCCTCGAGGAGGTGGCTGCGGGCGTGTTGGCGGTGGCCGACGAGCACATGGCCCGGGCGCTGCGGGTCATCTCCGTGGAGCGTGGGGTGGATCCGCGCGGCCACACCCTGGTGTCCTTCGGTGGCGCCGGTGGATTGCACGTGTGCGCCTTGGCCGAGGCCCTGGGGATGCGCCGGGCGCTGGTCCCGGTCCATGCGGGGGTGCTGTCCGCCCTGGGCATGCTGGTGACGCGTCCGGGGCGCCTGCTGACGCGCACCTGGCTCTGCGCGCTCGAGACCCTCGACGATGTCGAGGTCAACCGCCAGCTTGAGGCCCTGGTAGAGCAGGGTGCCGCGAGCCTGGCGGCGGAAGGTGTCGAGCGAGGTCACCTGGAGGCGGTCTTCTCGCTCGATCTGCGTTACCGGGGCCAGGCCTACACCCTGAACCTCCCCTGGCTGGGGAGGTCCGCCACGCTGGAGGCGTTCCACGCCCGCCACGAGCAGCGCTACGGTCACCGCCTCGATCTACCCATGGAGCTCGTCAACCTGCGCGTGTCACTCGCGGCGCCGGCCCCCGCCGTCACCCTAGCCGCGGCGCCATCCCAGGCGGCGCCCATGCGCCAGGCGCATGTTCACGGCTTCAGCGCCCCCATCCCCTTGGTGGATCGCGCCGCCCTCGGTGTCGGAGCGCCCCTGCTGGGTCCCGCGGTGATCACGGATGCTGATGCGACCACCTGGCTCGCCCCCGGCTGGATCGCCTGGCGCGATGGGATCGGTAACGTGCAGCTTGAGCGGGACTAAACCCCTATCCCAGCAACTCGAACCGCGCCCTCTACCTCGCTGAGGTAGACGAGAGCGCGTTCCCTGCGGTCGGGCTCCTGGGGAGGGGCCGGGTCAGCGGGAGGAATCTCGCCCGTCCGAGGCGTGGAGCCGGGGTCCCCGCGAGCGGGGATGAGACCGCCGGTGGGCGGGCTGAGCCCCGTGAGGGGCACTCGCCCCACCGCGGGTCGGACCCCGACGGCTCCGCCGCCAGGTTTCCCTCCGCCGCTCGGGGCTCCCCGTCGTCGTAGGCCACCAGGTCGAACTGATACTACTCCGAGGGCCTGGGCTCGATCTGCTTGAGGGCGGCCCGCATCACCGCGGACTTGCCAATGCCCACCGAGCTGGTGAACACCACATGCTTGCCTTTTCGGATCTCGCGGACCACCTCCGCGATCAGCTCCTCGCGGCCGACCAAGGCGCCGGTATCGGTCATGGGCCCACCCCCTTTGTTGGCTGGAGGTCATGGTCGAACCCGAGGGGCGGCTAGTCGGTAGGCGAAAGCTTGAAGTTGTTATAGGAACAATCTGATTTTGGTGTAGGCGAGAGCGATGCGCGGGGTAGGAGGGGAGGGGGCGGGACTCCTGTGCCCCCGTTCGGCGCATTTCGCCCAGATCATTCCGCCTAAAGAACAAACCTTAAAACAAGATGTTACGACGTGCACCTAAGGTTGTGTGTAACGGGATGCCCCTAACCTCCAGGCTCGGCCTTGATCTCTTTTTCGACGCGACGGTGGAAGACCCGCATCTCCTTGGCTGCTTGGATGTCTCCTTGCCGCTCTGCAATCCCGATCCCTTGGGCAAAGGCGGCCAACGCATCTGCCCGTCGGCCTGCGTCTACCAGGGCGCGACCGTAGACCTTCCAACTCGCGGAGTGGTTGGGATTGTGCTGGAGGGCGAGGGTGAGGTGCTCGATGGCTTGTTGGGGATCTCCCGCTTTCCAGTACTCGAGGCCGAGGCCGTAGCGCAGGAGGGGGCTGTCTTGGCCCCGGGCAAGCATGGCTTGGAGATTGCCGATGGTGCTCACAGCGCATGACCTCTCGGTTGCATTGGTGTTTGGCAAACCTTCGATGCCCGACACCGGATGTGCTATACCCTGCCGCGACCGTGCTTATCAACGCCGCTCTTTGATCTCGATGCCCAGGGAGCGCAGTTTGCGGTAGAGGTGGGTGCGTTCCATGCCGGCTTCCTTCGCCATCCTGCTCACATTTCCCCCGTGCTTTTCAAGCTGGTACTCGAGGTATGCCTTCTCGAAGACCTCACGGGCCTCGCGCAGGGGTTGGTCGAAGGATACCAGCCCTTCCGCGGGCTGCGTCGGCGCGGCGGTACCCTTACCGAGCGTTGCCTCCACCTCTGCTTGACTGACCTCATCGCCCGCCCCGAGGATGAGGATGCGTTGCACCAGGTTCCTGAGCTCGCGGATGTTGCCGGGCCAGGCATAGTTACGCAGGAAGTTCTGCGCACCGACGCTGAAGCGGCGATAGGGCAGTTTCTCGTGGGTGGCGAAATGATTGACGTAGTAGCCCAAGAGCTCGGGGATGTCCTCGTTGTGCTCCCGCAGCGGCGAGACGTGCAGCGGCACCACGTTCAAGTGGTAGAACAGGTCTTCGCGAAAACGACCCGCCTGGACCTCGTCTTCTAGGTTCCTCTGGGTGGCGGCGATGATGCGGACGTCGATCTTCACCGGATCGGTTCCCCCAACGCGCAGAAACGAGCCAGTATCGAGTGCGCCAAGGAGTTGCCCCTGGGCCTCCAGATCCATGTCGGCGACTTCGTCGAGGAACAGGGTGCCGCCGCTTGCCTGTTCTAGGCTGCCGTAGTGGACGTGGTCTGCCTGCTCGCTTCCGAACAGCTCGCGGGCGGCGTTGCCCTTGGCAATGGCCGACACGCCCAGGTCCACAAATGGTCGGCCGCGCCGCGTACTCTGGGAATGGAGGTATCGGGCGAAGGTCTCACGCCCGCTCCCGGCTTCGCCCGTGATCAGCACCCAGGTATCGTGCTGGGCGATGCGTTTGACCTGCTCGCGCAGCCGCTGCATCGCGGGGCTGCGGCCCACGGGCTCTGGGACCGGGGGGGTGCGCCGCCGCAGCCCCACGTTCTCCCGTGCCAGCCGGTCGGCCTCCAGGGCGCGTTCCACGGTCAACAGGAGCTTCGCTAGCGACAGGGGCTTCTCGAGGAAGTCGTAGGCGCCCAGGCGCGTCGCCTCCACCGCCGTCTCCACCGTGCCGTGACCCGACATCATCACCACCGGGGAGGGTAGGCCCTCGTCCTCGGCCCACTCCTTGAGCAGACTGATCCCGTCGAGGTCGGGCATCCAGATGTCGAGCAGGATCAGGTCGGGGCGATGGTCGCGCAGCGCCTGGCGGGCCGTTTCTCCATTCTCCGCGGTGGCCACCTCGTAGTGCTCGTCCTCGAGGATCTCGCGCACGAGCTCCCGGATATCGGGCTCGTCGTCTACGACGAGAATGTAGGGTGAGCTCATATCCCTTCCTTCGCTGAGGGCGCCTGTGGGGTTCTTGTTATCGACGCAAGGCTCGTCTGACCCTGACACAAGGGCAGGCGCACCACCACCCGTGCTCCGCGCTCGCCATTCTCGGCCCAGATCATGCCACCGTGCTCCTCTATTATCTTCTTTACGATAGCCATTCCCAAACCGGTACCCTTGGCCTTGGTGGTCACATAGGGCTCGAACAGCCGACCAAGGAGTGCCTCTTCGAAGCCGGGCCCATTGTCCTCGACCCGCAGCGCGACACAGTGGGTGTCATCGTCCTCCATCAGGGCGGTACTCACGCGAATACAGCCATCGGCCTGCCCTTCGAGGGCCTCCTGGGCGTTCTTGATGAGATTGTGCACCACCTGCCGCAGGCGCAGGGGGTCGCCTCTGACCAGGGCGCCCGGCGCGGAGAAATCCTCTTCGAGGCAGACCTCGGTGCTTCGATAGAGCTCGAGAATGCCGGCGAGAAGCTGGTCGAGATCGAGCGGTTCGGTTTCCATTTTCGGCGGGCGGGCATAGTCGGAGAAGGCGTTGACCATCTCCTTCATGGCATCTACCTGCTGCACGATGGTCATCGTCGCCCGGTCGAGCACCCGAGCGTCTTGCTCAGGGAGCTGATGGAGATACTTGCGCCGCAAACGTTCGGCGGAGAGCTGGATCGGTGTCAACGGGTTCTTGATCTCATGGGCGAGGCGACGGGCGACCTCGCCCCAGGCCGCGTCCCGCTCCGCCTTGATTAGGTTGGTGATGTCATCGAAGACCACCACCCAGCCCCGGCGGGCTTCCTCGGGCGGGTTGAAAGGGGTGCTGCGGCACATCAGTACCTGCCGGCCCTCGCCGCCGAACAGGGTGACCTCCCCGCGCCAGTCACCATCGCTATGGAAGGACCCCTCCACGCTATGCACCCAGGGCTCAAGCCGCGGATGGGCGGCCGCCAATGCCCCCGGGGGTTCTCCCACGAAGGTCTCCAGGTCGATGCGCAGGATCTGGTGGGCGGCCGGATTCGCCGTTCGCAATATCCCACCCGCATCGAATGCCACGACCCCTGTGGAGAGACGCCCGAGTACCGTTTGCAGGTAGCTTCGCTGGGCCTCCACCTCGCGGCTACTGCGCTCGGCGGCATCCCGCGCCTGGGCGATACGGTGGGTCATGGCATTGAAGGACGCAACCAGGAAGTTAAGCTCATCGTGCTGCTTGGGGAGCGGGAGCTGGTGACTGTAGTCGCCTTCTGCCACCCTCCGCGTCCCATGGGCGATATCGGTGATGGGGGCGACCAGACGCCGGGCGGTCTCAAACGCCGCTACAAGTGCCGTCAACAGGCCGAACAGTAGCACCAGCGAAAGGGTGAGGGAGAAGCTGAACTTCAGGGGCTGGCGCAGATAGGCAAGCTCCTTGTAGCGGTTGTAGGCGGTCTCCAGTCGCTCCGAGAGACCACTGATCCGCTCGGAGGTGGGGAAGAGTGCCTGCAACAGCAACCGGCTGCCCTTGGGCTCGCGCACCAGGGTGCGGATCACCAGGTCCTCGGCCGGCCGGGTGTCGAGCCCCACGTAGTTGCTGCCATCGCGCACCTGCTGTAGCAGCTCGGTCTCGGGCCGGGTGGGGACGATCTGAGTGGGATCAGCGGATGAAGACCCAATGATGCGTCCCTGGGAGCTCATGACGGTCAGCGCCAGCGCGCCGGAACGCCGCCTGGCGGTGTCGAGCGCGAGCGGGAGGGTGGCCTCGGGCTCGCCCGCCATCTCGACCAGCAGTTGCTCGCTGTAGCGGACCAGAAGGCGACGGTTGAGGTCGAGGGACGCCTGGCTGAGGGCGAGTGAGTCCTCGATGGCGCGATCGATCTGGATGTCGAACCATCCATCGATGCCCTTGAGGAGAAAGCCGAGCGAATAGTAGTAGACCACGGCCACGGGTAGTAGCGAGATGGCGGCGAAGAGGAACACGAATCGGCCGGTCAAGCGGGAGCCCGCGGCCTGCCGGCGGTAGCGAACCACCAGCCGAACCACGTTCACCACCACGTATCCCGCGAGGCCGACCAAGCCGACCACCACCACGGACAGCAAGGGGACAAAGGCACGGCTCAGGCGGTCGGAGTTCTGGACCGCGTCGCTCATCAGGTCGAGGGTGACCAAAAGCACCAGCAGAAAGGCGATGACCGGCCAGAGTTTCGGGCGCCGCCATCGCCTTAGTGCTGCAGTGCCCATTCGGTCCAGCCGCTGGAGAGCTTCCAGGAGGGTTTAAGGTAGGCCATGGGCCGCAGGGGCAGGGGAAGTGCCTCGATGTCGAGGGCGGCTCGCAACTCTATCTCGTAGCTTTGACCCGGTTTGATGCGATCGCGTCCCAACAACGGGACCCCATCGAGCTCACCGAGCGCAACGATTGCGGCGTCACGGGAGACGAAGCTTTTCTTCGCGCCGTCGGGTAGTTCGACTACCTGGTAGCGTTCCGATAAGGGCTGGTAGCGGATGCTGTAGCGAAGGTGGCGGTCGACGAGGCTCTCTTCCCACATCCAGGCCGACTTCTGCCGGACTTGCAGGTGCACATCGACCGTCAAGGGTACACCATTGTCCAGGGCTTCCAGGGCCGCTTCGCTGAAGCGGTAGGCGAGACGGGCGTCCATGAGGTAGAGGTTGCCCTCCGGGCGGGTCACCACGCTGGTGACCGAAAAGGCGCCCGCGAGGGCGGCCCAGGCGAGCAGCAGCAGTATCCATCCCAGGGTGAGGCGCCCGCGCCGGGTGCCGCCCGTCGCGCTCAGGCCGCGCACTTCTCGACCCGCGCGTAGTAGAAGCCGTCCATGTCATCTTCGCCCGGCAGGATCTGCACACCGACCGAGCGTGCCCGGCCCCAGTCCGCTGCGATGGGCCGCTCGCGCGCATCGGCATTCTCGGTGAGGAACCCCGCCATCTGGCACTCGTTCTCTTCGGGCAACAGCGAGCAGGTGGCGTAGAGCAGTACCCCCCCGGGGGCGAGCAGGGGCCACAGGGCGCGAAGCATGCGCGCCTGGGTCTCTACCAGTCTGGTTAGGTCGAGGGGCTGCCGCAGCCATTTGATGTCGGGATGGCGGCGGATGACGCCGGTGGCGGTGCAGGGGACGTCGAGTAGGATACGCTGGTAGCGTCTTTCGCTCCAGGCGCCTTTGGGCTCGATGGCATCGCCCACCGAGGTTTCCGCGACCAGGCCAAGGCGGGCAAGGTTCTCTTCGATGCGCGCGACCCGCGATGGCTCCCGATCCACCGCGGTGAGGGTAATTGCGTTGTGGGCGAGCTCGGCGATATGGGTGGTTTTGCCGCCGGGGGCGGCACAGGCATCGAGCACCCTCTGGCCCAGAGCTAGGTCCATCAGAGGCGCCGCCAATTGGGCCGCGCCATCCTGGACCGAGAACAACCCTTCGCCGTACCCGGGCAAGGTTGTTGGGATAACTCGCTGCTCCAGCGCGAGCCCCTGCGGTGCGTGCGCGATGGGCCTTGCTGTGATGCCGACGGCGGCCAAGCGCTCCGAGTATTGCGTTCGCCCGATGCGCACCTGGTTGACGCGCAGGCCGAGCGGCGGTCGCTGGTTGCTCGCGACTAGGATCCTTTCCCAGTCCTCGGGCCACGCCGCCCGAATTCGCTCGATCAGCCAGGCGGGAAAGCACCAGGCGACCTCCGGGCTCTGCGGCGGGGCAGCCTCAAGGGTGCCCCGCTCCCGCTGAAACCGCCGCAGCAGCGCATTCAACAAGCCGGTGGCCCAGCCCTTGGCGAGCAGGCGCGCGGCCTGGACCGTCTCGCCGATTGCCGCGTGGTCGGGGATGCGGAGCTCGGTGAGCTGATAGAGTCCCACCAGCAGCAAGGCCTGGATCTGGGGATCCTGTCCGGCGAAGGGTCGCGGCAACAACCGTTCGGCGAATGCCTTGAGCCTGGGCAGCCGGCGCATTACCCCGTAACCGATTTCCTGCACGAGTGCCCGATCCCGCTCCTCGGCGATGTGCTCGAGCTCACCTTCGAGGGCCTCGGAGAGGGCGCGGCCGGCGAGCAGAACCTCGGCCACCACCCGCGCTGCGCTGGCGCGGGTGGCCGCGCCCTGTCCCGGGCGCGGTCGAGGAACCGCCATTCGCGCAACCTCAACCAAACACCGTACCCTCGAGGGAGACCGCGTTGAGGAAATCCGCCGCGGCGAGGGGCCGTTTCCCAGGGGCCTGAAGCTCGGTGATGCGCAGGACCCCCTCGCCGGTCGCCACATCGATCCCCGCGCGGGTGGTGGCGATCACCCGTCCCGGGGCGAGCGACGTGACAGCCGGAAGCGCTTCGGCCAACCAGATCCGCAGTAGGCCCCCGCGCCAGGGGGTCTGGGCGATGGGCCAGGGATTGAAGGCGCGGATGCGGCGGGCGATCTGGTCGGCGGGCTGGGCCCAGTCGAGGGTAGCCTCCTCCTTCATCAGCTTGTGGGCGTAAGTGGCCTCGGCCGGGTCCTGAGGGACGGGAACCAGGGTTTCGTCGGCGATTTTGGGCAAGGCCCCGAGCAGCACCGCCGCACCGAGCTCGGCGAGGCGATCATGCAGGGACCCCGCGGTGTCGGCGGGGGTGATCGGGGTCGGCTCTGAGCGGTACATCGGTCCGGTGTCCAGTCCCACCTCCATGCCCATGAGGGTGATGCCGGTCACCGGGTCCCCCGCTTCAATCGCGCGCTGGATGGGCGCGGCGCCCCGCCAGCGAGGTAGCAGCGAGGCATGGACGTTGAGACATCCCAGCCGGGGGACCTCCAGGATGCGCTTGGGGAGCAGCAGCCCGTAGGCGACGACCACCAGGAGGTCGGGGGCGAAGGCGGCGAGCGCCGCGGCCTCCTCCTCTCCCTTGAGGCTGAGGGGCTGCCGGATCGTGAGCCCGTGCGCGCTGGCCAGGTCCTTGATCGGGCTCGGGGTGAGTCTCTGTCCGCGCCCCGCCGGTCGATCGGGTTGGGTGTAAACACCGACCACCCGATGGGGGCTGGCGAGCAGCGCACGCAACGAGGGTACGGCGAATTCGGGGGTACCGGCAAACAGGATGCTCAGGGGGCGCATGGGGGTGCTCGGGTGAGGATTTTCGCCAGCGCCTGTTGACAGGGAGACTGGTGGATGCGCTCAGATGGCGCGCTGTCTGGGCTCGGGGCGGGCGGGCCGATGCTGGCGCGCCTCCTTTTCCAGTCGATGGCGAATGCGTTGCCGTTTGAGGGCTGATAGATAGTCCACGAAGAGTTTCCCGTCGAGGTGATCAATCTCATGCTGTATGCACACCGCAAGCAGGCCATCGGCCTCCATCTCAAAGGTCTCCCCAAGACGATTCAGGGCGCGCACGCGGATGCGCTCGGCGCGGGTCACGCTCTCGTAGAAACCCGGCACAGACAGGCAACCCTCGTCCATGGTCTCTTCACCGGTGGTTTCCAGGATCTCCGGGTTGATCAGACACAGGGGCTGGTTGTTGTCCTCGGAGACATCGATCACCACGATGCGCAAGGGGATATCCACCTGAATTGCCGCGAGTCCAATCCCTGGGGCCTGATACATGGTCTCGAGCATGTCCTCTACATGGCGCCGAATTGCATCGTCCACCGTCCCCACCGGGTGGGCCTGCTGCCGGAGGCGCGGATCAGGAAAGTGTAGGATCTCGAGGGTGGCCATAAGGAGATTTCCGCAACTGTGGTATCCGGAAGTACTGTTGGACTAAGATTACCGAGGATTAGTATCGTAAGGGCGTTAAGTCAGCGTTTCCAGGGTCTTTTGCGCTCAAGGACAAGGGAATCAACATGCCTAGCCGCCTTCGCGTCTTCCTCGCCACAGTCGCTGGTTGTCTCTTATCTGCTACGCCGGTCCAGGCGGCCGTCGAGGACGGTGCCCTCAACCCCGGTCACCCCCAAACCTACGTGGTGCAGCCCGGTGACACGCTATGGGGGATCGCCGGGAAGTTCCTGCGTGAGCCCTGGCGCTGGCGGGAGCTGCTGGAGGCCAATCCCGGTATCGGAAGTCCCAAGCAGCTTCAGGTAGGTGACCGGATCCGCATCCTGACTACCGGCGGAACCGCCCACGCTAGGGTCGACCGACACCGAGGCGTTCCGGTGGTCAAGCTCTCCCCAGAGGTACGCGAGATTCCCCTTGCGGGCGGTATTCCGGCGGTTCCGGTCTCGGTCATCGCGCCGTTCCTCACGCGCCCCTATGTAGCGGACAAGACCCTGCTTGATCGTGCCCCCTACGTAGTGAACTTCGTTGGCGAGCACATCACCGGTGGGGCCGGGGATGAGGTGTACGCCCGGGGTATCACCGACCCGAGCATCGGGGTCTATGAGATCGTCCGCCTCGGAAAGCCCTATGAGGATCCAGACACCGGCGAGCTCCTGGGGTACGAGGCGGCGTTTATCGCCGAGGCCCGGATGGAGCGGCCGGCCGATATCAGCAAGCTGCGCATCAACGAGATGGAGCGCGAGACCCTGGCCGGTGATCGGCTGGTACCCTTGGAGCCGTTGCAGCTCGAGGACTTCCTTCCCGAACCGGCTCCCCAGGGTGCCGCTGGCCGCATCCTGGCCGTGCTGCGCGGGGTCTATGAGATTGGCATCTACGACGTGGTGGTGATCAACCGGGGATCGAGCGACGGATTGAGACCAGGCTCGGTCTACAAGGTTTTTCAGGGCGGCGAGAGGGTTCAGGACCCCATCGCCAAGGAGCAATGGCGGGTGGAGTGGCCGTTCCCCTACGAGGAAGCACCGGTGGTGACCTGGCCCGATTCCAACATTCGTCTCCCGCTCGAGGAAACCGGTGTCCTCATGGTGTTTCGCACCTTCGATAGGGTGAGCTTTGCCTTGGTGATGAGCGCCAAGGGCGTCATCCACGTGTTCGACCGCATCCGGCCACCCCAGGCCTGAGGCGCGGATCCCCCCTCGGCCCAGCGTGGGGAGCGGGCAGGACCGAGAGCGGACGCTGGTCCCCTGGTTGATCCTGGCGGGGGCCCCGGGAATTGGGCCGCGCACCGCGGGACGGCTCCTGCAACGCTACGGTTCCCCGGAGGGGATTCTCGCCGCGTCCGCCGGGGATCTGCGTGAGCTCGGCGTTAAGCCGCCGGCGCTCGATTTTCTCCGCCAGCCGCACCCCGCCCCGATCGATCCGGCGCTTCGCTGGCTCGAGAGTACTGAGGGCCACATAGTCACCCTCCAGGATCCCCGCTATCCACCCCTACTCGCCGAGCTGTCCGATCCACCGCTGCTCTTGTTTGTCCTCGGCGACGCGGGGCTCCTCGCCGAGCCGCAGCTCGCCGTCGTTGGCAGTCGCAATCCCACGGCGGGTGGGCGGCAGAACGCGCAGGAGTTCGCACGTCACCTCTCCGGTTGCGGATTGGTGATCACCAGCGGTCTGGCCATCGGCGTTGATGCGGCCGCCCACGAGGGGGCGATGGCGGAGGGTCGAACCATTGCCGTGCTGGGCACGGGCCCCGACCGGGTCTACCCACCGAGTCAGCGGGAGCTGGCCCACCGTATTGCCGCGAGTGGTGCGCTGGTCAGCGAATTCCCGCCCGGGGTTGGCGCCCGCGCCGAGCATTTTCCGCGGCGCAACCGCATCATCAGCGGCATGAGCGTGGGCACCCTGGTGGTGGAGGCGACGCTGCAGAGCGGCTCGCTGATCACGGCCCGTCTGGCGGGCGAGCAGGGCAGGGAGGTGTTCGCCATCCCCGGCTCCATCCATAACCCCCTGGCCCGGGGTTGTCACGCCCTCATCCGCCAGGGCGCCAAGCTGGTCGAGAGCGCCAATGATATCCTCGAGGAGCTGGCTCCCCTGCTTGGGGCCAACCTTGCGCCACCGGGCCGGGCGGTGGTCCCGAGCGCGGAGGCTGCCCCCGGGGACGACTTTCTGGACCCGGATTACCGCAAGCTCCTCGAATGCATCGGACACGACCCCCTCGGGCCCGATGAGCTGATCGCCCGATCCGGCCTCGCCCCAGCACAGGTGTCGGCCATGCTGCTTTTGCTGGAGTTACAGGGACGAATCACCGCCTGCCCAGGTGGCCGTTATTGCCGTGCCGGATGCTGAGGAGGGGACCGGCTCGCCCGCCACCGACTCCGCCGCAGTCCCCACCCCCGTCGACGCATCGCGCTTGACAGGGCGGGAGCCGCTTCGCTATTGGTAATAAGCTTTGTAACGGACCGAGCCGCGCGCCAATGAATCTCGTCGTCGTCGAATCCCCCGCGAAGGCCAAGACCATAAAGAAATACCTCGGATCGAGCTTCGAGGTCGTCGCCTCTTATGGTCATGTTCGCGACCTGGTGCCCAAGGAGGGTGCGGTCACCCCCGAGGATGGCTTTCGCATGCACTACGAGGTTATCGACAAGAACGAACGCCATGTCGAGGCCATTGCGAAGAAGCTCGGCCGTGCCACAGCCCTCTACCTAGCGACCGACCCCGACCGCGAGGGTGAGGCGATCTCCTGGCATCTCTACGAGCTGCTCCGAGAGCGCAAGGAGATGCAGGACAAGGCGGTACACCGGGTGGTGTTCAACGAGATCACCCAGCGGGCGGTGCGCGAAGCCGTCTCCCATCCCCGCGGGATTTCCATGGACCTGGTCAACGCCCAGCAGGCCCGGCGGGCGCTGGACTATCTGGTGGGCTTCAATCTCTCGCCGCTGCTGTGGAAGAAGGTCCGCGGGGGGCTCTCGGCGGGGCGCGTGCAGAGTCCGGCGCTGCGGTTGATCGTCGAGCGGGAGGAGGAGATCGAGGCCTTCCATCGCCAGGAGTACTGGACCCTCGAGGCGGACGTCGCCAAGGAGACGAAGCCCTTCAATGCCCGCCTGATCGAGCTCGGCGGCGCGAAGCTCGAGCAGTTTTCCATCGTCGAGGAGGCGCAGGCGCGGGAGGCAGAGCGGCGGCTCACCGAGGCGGCCCGGGGTCGGCTCCTGGTGCGGCGCGTCGAGCGCAAGGAGCGGCGTCGCAACCCCGCGCCACCCTTCACCACCTCCACGCTGCAGCAGGAGGCAGCCCGCAAGCTCGGTTACACCGCCCAGCGCACCATGCGGCTCGCCCAGCAGCTCTACGAAGGGGTGGACATCGGCAGTGAATCGGTGGGGTTGATCACCTACATGCGTACCGATTCAGTGCATCTCGCCAACGAAGCCATCGGCGAGATCCGCGACTACATCCGCCAGCGCTATGGGGCGGAGCAGCTCCCTCCCGAGCCGCGGCAGTACAAGACCAAGGCCAAGAATGCCCAAGAGGCGCACGAGGCCATCCGCCCCACCGCGGCCTCCCGTACGCCAGAGTCGCTGGCCCAGCACCTCACCCGCGACCAGCATCGGCTCTACGAGCTCATCTGGAAGCGGGCCATCGCCTGCCAGATGCTGCACGCCACCATCAACACCGTGGCGGTGGATCTCGCCTGCGGCGAGGCGGGCGTCTTCCGCGCCAATGGATCGACCGTGGCCAACCCCGGTTTCATACAGGTCTACCTCGAGGGCCAGGACGACGGCGGCGCCCAGGATAGCGAGGAGCGGATCTTGCCGCCGCTCGCCGAAGGCGACCTGGTGGATCTGCTCGAGATTCGGCCCGAGCAGCACTTCACCGAGCCACCACCGCGTTACACCGAGGCCTCGCTGGTAAAGACGCTCGAGGAGTTCGGCATCGGCCGTCCCTCCACCTACGCGGCGATCATCTCCACCCTCCAGGACCGGGAATACGCAAAGCTAGAGAGCAAGCGCTTCCACCCCACCGACGTGGGCCGGGTGGTTAACCGCTTTCTCACCCGGCACTTCGCCGACTATGTGGATTACGCCTTCACCGCCCGCCTGGAGGACGAGCTCGATGCCGTCTCCCGTGGTGAAGCGGACTGGGTGCCGGTGCTCACGAGCTTCTGGGGGCCGTTCAAGGCGCGTCTTCGCCACACCGAGGAGAACGTCAAGCGCAGCGATGTGACCCAGGAGGCCCTTGACGAGACCTGTCCCAAGTGTGGCAAGGTGCTCGCCATCCGTCTGGGCCGGCGCGGTCGCTTCGTGGGCTGCACCGGCTACCCAGAGTGCGACTACACCCGAGACCTGCAAGAGGGTGCAAAGCCCGAAGCGACCGCTGAGATGGTGCCCGATCGCACCTGTCCGCAATGTGGTTCCGCCCTGGTGGTGAAGCAGGGACGCTACGGCAGCTTCATCGGTTGCTCCGGTTATCCAAAGTGCACCTACATCGAGCCCCGGAGCAAACCCGAGGACACTGGTGTTACCTGCCCCCAGTGCCACCAGGGCACACTGCTCAAGCGCAAGTCCCGGCGCGACAAGGTGTTCTATTCCTGCTCTACCTATCCGAAATGCAACTATGCCCTGTGGAACGAGCCGCTTCCCGGGCCCTGTCCCGCCTGCGGCTGGCCGATCCTCACGCTCAAGGTCACCAAGCGCAAGGGCGCCGAAAAGGTGTGTCCGCAGAAGGAGTGCGCCTACAGCGAGCCCGCCCCAGAGGCCGCGGAGCCCGAGGCCAAGCGGGCATAATGCTTCCCGCGCGGGCGGGTCAAGCGGCTCGCCCCCAGCGCCTGAACACCCCATTGACGAGGCTAGATGACAATGAACCTCCCCTTTGTTGCCGTGCTGATGGGCTCCGACTCCGATCTGCCCACCCTGCAGACGACCCTTGATGTGCTCGCTGGCTTGGGTATCCCCTGCGAGGTGAAGATCACCTCGGCCCACCGCACCCCCGCTGCCACCCACGCCTACGTCAAGGACGCCGACGCCCGGGGTTGCGCGGTGTTCATTGCCGCCGCCGGGCTCGCCGCGCACCTGGCCGGAGCCGTTGCGGCACTCACCCTCAAGCCGGTGATTGGGATACCGCTGGGGGCGGGTGCGCTCAATGGCATAGACTCCCTGTTCTCCACCGTGCAAATGCCTGGGGGGATCCCCGTGGCGACGGTCGCCATCGGCAAGCCGGGTGCCACCAACGCTGCCTATCTAGCGGCCCAGATCCTGGCCCTCTCCGATCCGGAGCTAGCGAACCGATTGGCCGCGGAGCGCGAGGCCAATGCTCAAGGGGTGCTGGCCAAGGACGCCCAGCTCCAGGCCGAGCGTCGGCGCTGAGCGGCGGTAGTCTTGACCGGCGCTGGGTCTGTTCATCTGCGCCGTGCCGCCCGCGTGGTAGCCGCGGGGGGGCTGATTGCCTATCCCACCGAGGCGGTGTATGGCCTCGGCTGTGACCCTCGCAACGGCGAGGCGGTGAGGCGCTTGCTGGCGGTCAAGCAAAGACCCGAGAACAAAGGCATGATCCTGATCGCGGCGGATTTCGAGCAGCTCGTGCCTTTCGTGGAGGAGGTGGGACCCGAGTCGATGGCGGCGGTGCACCAGAGTTGGCCGGGTCCCTTCACCTGGCTCTTGCCGGCCCGGCCAAGCACGCCCCCTTGGCTCAGGGGTGACCATGAGACCCTCGCGGTTCGGGTGACTGCCCACCCCCTCGCCGCCGCCCTCTGCCGCTGCTGTGGTACCGCGCTGGTTTCCACCAGTGCCAATCGCAGCAACCAACCCCCGGCCCGTACCGCGACCGAGGTGCGGGCGCATCTTGGCGCGGACCTGGACTTCCTGGTGCCAGGGGACTGCGGCCCAGAGTCGCGGCCGAGCCAAATTTGCGATGCGCGCACTGGCAGGCTTCTGCGTGCCTAGCGTCGCACCAGGGGCCGGTGGGGTCAGCAGGATTGGCGCCCCTCCCCAGTCCTTTTCATTGCGCGCGGAGTCCATCCCCTTCGACCAGCATGAGCGGTGAACCCGATATCGCGGCCGTCTCGGCCTACCTGGTAGGGCTACAGGAGCGGATCTGCCGGACCCTGGAGCAGGAGGAGCCCGCCGCCCGGTTTCTGGAGGATGCCTGGCAACGGGCGGATGGGGGCGGCGGGCGTAGCCGCGTGCTGCAGCTTGGTGAGGTGATCGAGCAGGCGGGGATCAACTTCTCCCATGTCCAGGGTGAGCGGCTGCCCCCCTCGGCCACTGCCAGCCGGCCGGAGCTCACTGGCCGGCAATTCCAGGGGCTAGGCGTTTCTCTGGTCATCCACCCGCGCAACCCCTATGTGCCGACCTCGCATGCCAACGTGCGCTTCTTCCTCGCGGAAAAACCGGGTGCCGAGCCGGTGTGGTGGTTCGGGGGGGGCTTCGATCTGACGCCTTACTACCCGTTTCTTGAGGACGTCGTTCACTGGCACCGGGTGGCAAAGTCCGCTTGTGACCCCTATGGCGAGGAGCTCTACCCCCGCTACAAGGCCTGGTGCGACGAGTACTTCTTCCTTCGCCATCGCAACGAGCCGCGCGGCGTGGGCGGGCTGTTTTTCGACGACCTTAACGCCGGGGGGTTCGAGCGCTGCTTTGCCTTCCTGCAGCGCATAGGCGATCACTACCTGACCGCCTATCTGCCTATTCTGCAGCGCCGCAAGGCCATCCCCCATGGCGAGCGGGAGCGTGCCTTCCAGAAGTACCGCCGGGGCCGCTACGTGGAGTTCAACCTGGTCTACGACCGAGGGACCCTTTTCGGGCTCCAGTCCGGCGGGCGCACTGAGTCGATCCTCATGTCCCTGCCACCGGAGGTGAGCTGGCGCTACAACTGGGCACCGCCCGCGGGGAGCCGCGAGGCGGAGCTCTACGAGCGCTTTCTCAAGCCCAGGGACTGGCTCGCCGAGAACCTCTAGCTGCCAGCAGAGGGGCGGGCCGCGTTCTTGACGGAGAGCTCGGCGATGAGACCGTCGAGGCCCTTGCTGCGAATAGTTTGGGCGAAGCCGGACCGGTAGTTGCTGATCAGGCTGATACCATCAATCTTAACATCGTACACCCGCCAGTGCCCGTCGTTGAGACTCATGCTGTAGTCCACGGGGATCGGCGCACCGTCACGTCGCATGACCTCCGTGCGCACCACCGTATCCGTCTGGCCGGGCGCGAGCGTGAGGGGCTCGAAACGGATCTCCCATTCGCTCAGCTCATCGATGGCCGAGGAATAGGAGCGGACCAGGAGGCGCGTGAATTCGCTCTGGAACGCGGCCCGCTGCTCGGGAGTCGCCTCGCGCCAGTGTTTACCCAGTGCGAGGCTCGCGGCCCGATCTAAATCCACATGCGGTAGGAATTTCTCGTTCACTATCCGGTGGACATACTGGGGGTCGCGTTTGAGCAGATCCCGATCGGAGTGCAGCACCTCGCGCAGCCGATCCGAGCCCGCTTCGATCACCTGTTGGGGTGCCATGAGCTCGGCGGCGCGCACAGCCGCGCTCGCCAGCCCCGCCAGGGGGGCGGAAAGCAGCCAAGCTAGCACCAGGGGTGCGGCCAGGCGTAGGGTCCTAAGCTTCCACATCGTTATCAACTCCCAGACTGCGGCATCTCATGCGCCGGCAGCGAATTGTGTCGATCGAGATGCTCCGAGAGCCACTCCCGAAGCCAGGGGCTGGAACGCGAACCGCTGAAGCGCCCGCGCTCTTCCCCCTGGTGAAATAACAGCACCGTGGGGAAGCCGCGCAGGCGGTAATGTCCGGCCAGCTTCATGTTGTCACCCTCGTCCACCTCGATCTTGGCCAGTCTGATGGCCCCCTCGCATTCCTCCACCACCCGCTCGAGATGGGGCGCGAGGGCATGACAGGGGGCGCACCAGTCGGCCCAGAAATCCACCAGCACCGGATGAAACTGCGAGGCCTCGAGCACCGCAGTCGGGAACTGCTCAAGGTGACACGCAAAGATGTGGGGTGATCGGTGTTCGATGTGCAACATAAACTTTAGAAATATAGACGAAATGGCTACAGGGATGGAAGTCTCTCTCGATCCGCCCTGGTTAGCGCCCGTCCGCTGAGGGGGGTGCTTGGTCAACCTTCCCCGTTCGGTTATGGTATGGGCGGATTGTGAATGTTCACGGGTTGCCCTATCCCCCGACCGGATTCTGGCTCATGTCCACTGCTGTTCGCGCCCCCTTTCCCCTCACCCGAATGCGTCGCATGCGCCGCGATGCGTTCTCCCGCCGGCTCATGCGGGAGACCCTGCTCACGCCCGCCGACCTGATCTATCCCCTGTTCGTGCTGGAGGGTCAGGGTCAGCGCGAGGCTGTACCCTCCATGCCTGGCGTGGAGCGTTTGAGCATCGATCTGCTCGTGGCTGAGGCGCGGGAGTGCCACCGCCTCGGAATCCCGGCCCTGGCCCTGTTCCCGGTGACGCCCCCGTCCGCCAAGAGTCTCGATGCGCGCGAGGCATTTAACCCGGACGGGCTGGCCCAGCGGGCGGTGCGCGCCCTCAAATCGGCGCTGCCCGATCTCGGTGTGATCACCGATGTTGCGCTGGACCCTTTCACCAGTCACGGCCAGGACGGACTTTTGGATGGGAGCGGGTATGTGGTCAACGACCCCACTGTCGAGGTTCTGGTGCGGCAGGCCCTTTCCCATGCCGAGGCGGGGGCCGACGTGGTGGCCCCCTCGGACATGATGGACGGGCGCATCGGTCGGATCCGCCAGGCCCTGGAACAAGCCGGACGGATCCATACCCGAATCCTCGCCTATTCGGCCAAGTACGCCTCGAGCTATTACGGCCCGTTCCGTGATGCCGTGGGCTCGGCCGCCAACCTGGGTGGAGGCAACAAGTACAGTTACCAGATGGACCCGGGCAACTCCGACGAGGCCCTGCACGAGGTGGCGTTGGACCTCCAGGAAGGCGCCGATATGGTAATGGTCAAACCCGGCATGCCCTATCTGGACGTGGTGCGGCGGGTCAAGGACGCTTTCGGCGTCCCCACCTTGGTCTACCAGGTGAGCGGTGAGTACGCCATGCTCAAGGCCGCCGCCCAGAACGGCTGGCTGGACGAGCGAGCGGTGGTCATGGAGGCATTGGTCTGCATCAAGCGGGCCGGGGCCGATGGCATCCTGAGCTATTTCGCGAAGCAGGTGGCCCGGTGGCTAAACGATTAATCCGGCCGCTCTGTTGTCCCGGTCGGCACCAATGACCGATCGTTACGCCGTCATCGGCAACCCCATCGAGCACTCAAAATCCCCGCTCATCCACACCCTCTTTGCCCGCCAGACCGGGCAGGATCTGGAGTATGGGCGGCTGTTGGGCGATCTCGAGGGTTTCGAGGCAGACGTCCAGCGGTTCTTCGCCGAGGGCGGCAAGGGGCTCAACGTTACCGTTCCCTTCAAGGAGCGGGCCTGGCGGCTGGCGGAGGTGCGCAGCCCCCGGGCGGAAAACGCGGGCGCCGTGAACACGCTGACGGCACTGGCCGCGCGGCTCGCTGGGGACAACACCGACGGGGTGGGACTGGTGCGGGATCTCACCTACAACCAGGGTTTCGACCTGACGGGCAAGCGCGTGCTCCTGCTCGGTGCGGGGGGGGCCAGCCGCGGGGTGCTTCGCCCCCTCCTCGAGGCGGCGCCGCAGTGCCTGGTGATCGCCAACCGAACCGCCGGGCGGGCGGTGGGGCTAGCGAGCCAGGTCCGCGACGTTGGACCGGTTGAGGGCTGCGGCCTCGACGCCCTGGCGGGACGGGGCTTCGACCTGATCCTCAACGGCACCGCCGCCGGGTTGAGCGGGGAAGTCCCCGCCATTCCTGACGATTGCCTCGCCCCGGGCGGCTGGACCTATGACATGCTCTATGGCCGCGAGCCTACCCCCTTCACGCGCTGGGCCCAGGCTCGCGGCGCCGCCCGCGCCCTCGACGGACTCGGCATGCTGGTCGAGCAGGCCGCGGAGTCGTTTTTCATCTGGCGAGGCGTTTACCCGGACACCGCGCCGGTCATCGCCCTGCTGCGGCGCCGGTGAGGTGCGCAGGCTGTGCTGAGCGACAGTCGAGCGGATCAGACCGCGATTGCATCACCGGCGTCACCTAGAGCGGGGGGCTGATCCATGGGAAAAGAGTCCAAGCGGGAATGCCAACCCTGTACCGGCTGCTGCGATGGCTGGGTGCAGATGGTCATCGGTGGGGTTCCGGTGTACCCGGGGAGCCCTTGTCCGCACAGCACCGGAAGTGGCTGTGATGACTATGAGAACCGCCCGCAGGACCCCTGCGGGAACTTCAACTGTGGATGGATTCTTCCCGACAGCCCGCTCCCGGAGTGGATGAAGCCCAGTAGCGCACGTGTGATCGTGATTCTGAACCAGTTGATCTGGAACGGTCGTCCGGTGGAGCTCGCCGTCCCGATGGGAAGGAGGATTCCGCCGCGAGCCCTGGATTGGCTGAAGCGGTTCTCCGAGCGACAACTGCGGCCGCTCATGTATACCGAACAGATCCTCGATGGCGGCAGGTTCAGTCGGGAGCAGCAGGTTTTCGGATACGGGCCGCCGGAGTTTCAGCAGGATCTGCTGCGCTGGCAGCGGGAAGGCAAGAGACTCTGGTGAGTCAGCGCCATCCTGCCGGGAACGGCGCGGTGCGGTGTGTCGCATCGGTGGCGCGCGGGGCGCCTGCCCCACGCGCCACTGAGCGATCCCTACTGCGATCGACCAGGACCAAAGCCCGCGCCAGGGGGAGGCGGAGGCATCTCACCTGCTCCTCCGGACCCTGGCCCGTAACCCTGGGGTCCCCACCAGCCGGGTCCGGAGCCCTGTGGGCCACTGTAGCCTGATCCAGGATACTGGGGCCCGCCGAAGCTCTGCGGACCATAGCCCTCGGGCATGCCGTACCCTCTGCCCTGACCCCAGGGAACCTCTTGCCCTGTTCCGAAGCCCTGTGGCATACCGAAGCCGGGGCCGGCCTGGGCGGGGCCGGGGCCATAACCCTGGGGTTGCCGTTGTCCGGGCCAGTCGCTTTGCGGCATGGCGGCGGGCGGGCCGCCGAAGCCCTGGAACCCGGGTCGGGGTTCCGGCAGTGGCTGCGACGGGGTTCCGGGTTGTGCTTGCGGGCTCCAGGCCGGTGGCATCATCCGCGGAGGCGGTCCACCTGAGCCACCGAAGATCGCTTGTGCCGCCTCCTTTTGCTCTGCCGTCATCTGGTTGACGATGGCCTGGTAACGATCCCGTGCCTCCGCGCTCAGCCAGGGTGCCTCGCCCATCGAGCACAGGGGCATCTCGGGCATGTCGATGCCGCGTTCCTTCGCCCGTTCACGCATGGTTTTCCACATCTCCTGACGGAATGCCTGGCGCTCGGCCGGCGTCATGTTGCGCATCTTCTCGAAGTGCTCCCGATGCTCCTCCTCGGACATGAGGCCCTGCTTCCAGGGCGGGGTTTGCGGCATCTCCACACCCCGTGCCTTGGCCCGTTCCCTCATCTGCTGATAGTGCTGCTCCCGCATGGCCTCGATCTGTTCCTTGGACATGGCTTGGTCGGGCATCGCGGGGGGCTGTGGTGGCTGGGGGGGTACGAAACCGGCCGTGGGGGGCGCAGTAAGGTTCCCTGGGAACGCCCCCCCCTGTTGCCGCATCTCCTCGTTCGACAACCACCGCGGCTCAGGGAGTTTCTGCTGTGCCCAAGGGGCCGCCTCGGGCAGTCCAATACCCGCCGTCCCTGCGCGCTGACGCAGCTCCTCGTAGCGGCCGTTGCGCTCCTCCATCTGCTGCTGATGGCGCTTCTGCATTTCGTCGAAGCGGGCCTGAACCTCCGGGGGCAAGGGTGGTGGCTGAACCGACCCCATCGGTGCGGGCGGGGCGGGTGCCGCAGCGGCGGGCGCGCCGCTGGCGACCGGTGCGGCAGCGGGGGCTTGTGCTGGGCCGCTCGCTACCGCAGCCGTCTGGGGCGCTGCCGCTGGGGTCGCGGGCTCCGCCGCCCAAGGGGTGTGTCCGTAGAGCGCAAGGGACAGGGCTCCAAGGGAGGTGACGGTAAGCAAGGTGGTGGGGCGCCTCATCGCGGGTCTCTCCTGTTTGATGGATGAAGTCGGGAAGCCTGAACCTCTAAAGCGAGCACCGCTGGTGCTCAGCCGAATGGGTTCGCTTCCTCTGGGTTGGCAGCATGAAATTGCTGGTCCGAAAGCTTACGATAGTGCCGCGCCGATGGGAACAAACCCTGGAAGCGATTCGGTGCTTCCAGGGTTTTCCCCCTGGCCGTTTGTTGTTGGCATCGGCGGTGCGCCTTGCGGTTACCGAGGCGTCGCGCGTATGGCACCGATCCGAATCACCCGAGGGCAGGTGGATGTCAGGAATACTCAGCGGCCTTATCCGCGGCTACCAGGAACAGCTCCGCAGGCATCGTAATCGTCCCTTTCTGCGCGCGGCGATGGCGGCCTGCGCCCTGGTGTCGATGGCCGGTGGTGTGGTTTCCCTGCGCCAACGGGTGCAAATGGACCAGATCATGGAAACCCTCGACGGTCTCAAGGTGTTCGATCCCCATGAGGGGGTGGACCTGTTCAATGACTTTGTCGAGTCGATCGCCGCCGACCCAGTATCGGGACATGCGCAGGCGTTGGCGGTGGTCGACGAGGAGGTGGCCGAAGAGCCAGAGAAGGCGCAGTTGTTGGTTCGGATCTGTGCAGCGGTGGTTGAGCAGGAGGGGACCGCCGCTGAGCAGGAGTGGAAAGCGATTCGCACCCTGTGCGATCGCCTCGCTCTCGAGCCGGAGGAATGTGGCCTCGACTCAGTCCGTCGCAGGACCACCTAATCTGCTATCGCCAGGGGCAAGCCCGGCCCCCGGTGGGTATTGCCCTTGCGGGGAGACATCGCGAGCCCACCCCCGGGGGCGGACGGTGATGCGCTCGGCTAGGGACATCGTTGCGGTGCGCATTCCCAACCCCGTTTCCAAGTCGCCTCGGTCTTGGTCATCCTGAACAATGCGAGGGGCTCACCTGACCCGGGTATTGCCCAGGAGTCCCGTGGGGGCTTTCCCCGGGCGGCGGTGGTGGGGTGCTCGCTCCGGGGCGGAGGTTTCCCATGCTGATCGATGAGTTGATGCAGGAGAGCGGGGTCGCCTTCGGTACCAGCGGCGCCCGCGGCCTGGCTCGCGCGATGACGGACCGGGTGTGCTATGGGTACACGCTGGGTTTCCTCCAGTACCTGAGAGCGCGGGGCGACCTGCGCGCGGGTGGGGAAGTCGGCATCGCCGGCGACCGCCGCCCGAGCACCGGCCGCATCATGCAGGCCTGTGCCCGTGCGGTGGTGGCCTTCGGTTGCCGGCCGCTCAATGCGGGCATCATTCCGACCCCGGCCCTGGCTGCCTTCGGCATCGCCGAATCGATCCCGACCCTTATGGTGACCGGCAGCCACATCCCGGAGGACCGTAACGGGATCAAGTTCAATAAGCCAACTGGGGAGATTCTGAAGGACGACGAGGAGGGCATGCGCGCCCAGCGCATCGAGCTGCCCGCGGGGCTTTTCGATGAGCAGGGTCGCTTCAGCGCGGAATCCGCGTCCGCCTTGCCTGCTGCGGACCCCCGCATCCTCGCCGCCTATGTGGCGCGCTATGTCGGTTTTTTTCCCCCTGGGTGCCTCGGCGGTCTGCGAGTGGGGCTCTACGCCCATTCCACTGTGGCCACCGAAGCCTTCCGGACGGTGCTCTCGGGGCTGGGAGCGGCAGTATCCGTGCTTGGCACCTCGGCGGTATTCGTCCCGGTGGATACCGAGGCGATCCGTGCCGAGGAGGAGGCGTTCGCGCTTGAGTGGGCCGCTGGGGGGGGCTTCGATGCCATTGTCTCCGCCGACGGCGACGGTGACCGCCCTCTGGTGAGTGACGAGCGTGGGGAATGGTTGCGTGGAGACATCGCGGGCATTCTGTGCGCCCATTTTCTCGCGGCGGAGGGTGTGGTGACCCCGGTGAGCAGCAACACCGCGCTGGAGCGGTCCGGTTGGTTCCCGTGGGTGCTTCGCACCCGCATCGGCTCCCCCTACGTCATCGCCGGTATGCAGCAGCTCCTGCAACAGGGGGTGACCCCGGTGGTCGGTTACGAGGCCAACGGCGGGTTTCTGCTGGGCTCGCCCATCGAGGGCGAGAGAGGGGTGTTGTCGGCCCTGCCGACCCGTGACGCCCTGCTCCCCGTGCTAGCGATCCTCCGTCTTGCCCGGGCCCGCGGTAGTGGCATCGCCGCCCTGCGCGAGGGGCTGCCCAGCCGTTTCACCTGTAGCGATCGCATCGGGGAGTTTCCCGTCGCGCTCAGTCGGAGTCGGCTGCAGGCGCTCCACACCGGGGATCTCGAGCGTGACCGCGGAGCGATCGACGCCCTGTTCGCCGCTCGGTTCGGCCCCCTCGCGGCGCTCGATACGACCGATGGCCTGCGCCTGACCTTCGCCAGCGGTGAGATCGCCCACCTGCGGCCCTCGGGCAATGCCCCCGAGCTCAGGGCCTACACCGAGGCCGATACCCCCGAACGGGCCCAGCACCTCAACCGGGTCTGCATGCAGATCCTGGCGGGCTGGCGGCAGGGGTGATCCGATCGATAGTCGCCGCGGCTCAGGCCACCCGGTTGCGTGGCTGACCGGCGAAAAAGGCAAGGATGTTCTCCGCCACCTGGGCGAGTAGTACAGTGGTACGCAATTAACGGGAACATCAGGCAACCAGGGGCTTGCCTTGGTAGGTCCACTTGAACGGCTTTGCCAGGGTCGCGTTGAAGTAGTCAATGAAGGCCATGAGTCTGTCTCGCAACTCCTTCGTGGAGCGAAAATTCCCCCGTTTGACCACCTTCCTGGCCAGGATGCCGAACCAGATCTCGATCTGGTTCATCCAGGACGCGTGCTTGGGGGTGTAGTGAAAGACCACG
>Ga0208980_10000126_pt1 | contig 37991 bp, 35 predicted proteins | sample WetSurMetagenome_3_FD_187993 | JGI IMG/M metagenome (GOLD analysis project Ga0208980, IMG submission 187993) | Wetland microbial communities from Twitchell Island in the Sacramento Delta, sample from surface sediment Aug2011 Site A1 Bulk (version 2) | ecosystem: Environmental > Aquatic > Marine...
CCAGCCTGGCGCAACTGGTGGCTCATTTAACCGGTCGGATTAACATCCAGCCGGCGATCGCCAGTCAGCCGGAAGAGGATGACGCACCGGTGATGACCGACCTGCGCGAGATCAAGGGGCAGGAGTATGTCAAGCGCAGCCTGGAGGTGGCGGCGGCCGGCGGGCACAATGTTTTAATGATCGGCCCGCCCGGGTCCGGCAAGACCCTGCTGGCGCGCGCTCTGCCTGCCATCATGCCGCGCATGACCCTCGAGGAAGCCCTGGATGTGACCCGCATCTACTCGGTGGCCGACCAGCTGCCGGGCGGGGTGCCGTTGATCCGCAACCGGCCTTTTCGTTCCCCGCATCACACCACCAGCCATGCCGGGTTGGTGGGTGGCGGCAATTGGCCGCGCCCGGGTGAGATCTCACTGGCGCACCGCGGGGTCCTGTTCCTGGATGAGCTGCCCGAGTTCGGCACCCGCGTCCTGGAGGTCATGCGCCAGCCGCTGGAGGATAAGGTCGTCACCATCAGCCGGGCACATGGCTCGTTCACCTTCCCGGCCAATTTTCAACTGGTGGGGGCGATGAACCCGTGCCCGTGCGGGTATTACGGGGATCACCAGAAAGCCTGCACGTGTGGCATGGGCATGATCTCCAAGTATCAGAAGCGCATCTCCGGTCCACTGCTGGACCGCATCGACATCCATGTGCAGGTCAACCGGGTGGAATACGATAAATTGTCGGATGACAGGCTGGGTGAATCCTCAGGCACCGTCCGCGAGCGGGTCGAGATCGCCCGCCAGCGCCAGCGCGATCGCTTTGGAATTGACGCAGCCGCAGACCTCAGCCTGACCTGCAACGCGGATATGCGTCCGGCGGAAGTGCGCCAGTACTGCCCGCTGGATGAGACCGGCCGCAGCCTGATGCGCTCGGCCATGCTGCAGATGCAGCTATCGGCCCGGGCTTATCACCGCATCTTAAAGCTGGCCCGCACGATCGCCGACCTGGCCGGCGTGGAGGCGATCTCAACCACCCACCTGGCTGAAGCCTTACAGTACCGGCCCCGTCTTTTACTGGATTAGCGTTTGTCACTTTCAGCAGAAGCCCATTTTTTAAGATGTCCAGACAGGCAAGTGTGATAAAATCCGTGTCAGGTGAACGATCCCACGAAACGAGGAGGTGGTCGTCGTAAAGACGGGAAATTCAAGGTCTTTTTTTGTTTCCAGATCGCAAGTAAATCCAGTTCATATAAAAAATATTGAGGAGGAATCGATGGTACGCAAGTCAGTTCGTATATCAATTTTTGTTTTGCTGCTGGCAGCCATGCTGTTGAGCGCCTGCGCACCCAAGGAGACCACCACATCCGGAGAAGGCTATACCTTCGGTATTCTCATGGTCGGTCCTTATAATGATCATGGTTGGAGCCAGGCCCATTACGAAGCCGGTTTATATGTCGAGGAGAAGCTGGGCGCCAAGATGATCTATATTGACAAGGTAAACAGCGCTGACCGGCCCGGAACCACGCCCGATCAACTGGCCGGCGAACTCGTCGCCCAGGGCGCCAAACTGGTCATCTTCAACTCGGACGACATGAAGGATGCCAGTACCCAATTCGCTAAAGCCAATCCGGATGTCAAGGTCGTCATGGCCTCCGGGGACCAGGTCTGGCCGGATGGCAAGGATTATGAAGCCATCGACAACATGGTCAACATCATGGGACGCATGGAATATGGCAAGATGATTGCGGGTTGCTCGGCAGCCCTGACCTCCAAGACCGGCAAGATCGGCTATCTTGGACCGTTGATCAATGATGAAACCCGCCGTCTGGCTTCCTCTGCCTATCTGGGCGCCAAGTACTGCTGGACCGAATACCTGGGCAAGGACCCGGCCGACCTGGCCTTCAAGGTCACTTGGATCGGTTTCTGGTTCAACATCCCGGGTGTCACCTCGGATCCAACCCAGGTGGCGGATGACTTCATCGCCAGTGGTTATGACGTGATCATCTCGGGCATCGACACCACCGAGGGTCTGGCGGAAGCCAAGAAAGCGGCTGCCAACGGGCAGGCTGTCTGGGCCATCCCGTACGACTTCATCGGTTCATGCGAAGAGGGCAAGGAAGTCTGCCTGGGTGTTCCCTACTTCAACTGGGGTCCTGCCTATCTGGAAACCATCAGCAGCGACATTAATGGCAGCTGGAAATCCAATTTCCAGTGGAATGCGCCTTACTGGGCTGACATCAACGATCCGGATAAATCCGCGGTTGGTTTCGTCAAGGGTGATGCCCTCAGCAAGGGCGCCGGCGATGAGGTCGACAAATTCATTGATGCGCTGGCGGGTGGATTGAACCTGTGGACCGGCCCGATCGAGCTGCAGGACGGCAGTGTGTACCTTGCCGGTGGCATCGTTGGCACCGACCAGCAGGTCTGGTACCTGCCTCAACTGCTTGCTGGCATGGAAGGCCAGAGCGTTTCTCAATAACCGTTAACAGGGCGGGGGAAGGTCAAGCCTTCCCCCGCTTTTTTTATTAGCAATTATCCAATTGATTATGGAAATAAAACTAAACCAGATCTGCAAAAATTTCGGCAAGCTGCAGGCGAACCAGGATATTTCGCTGACCATACCGGGGGGGACCATCCAGGGCATCCTGGGTGAAAACGGCGCCGGTAAAAGTACTTTAATGAAGATCCTCTCAGGGTACATCCAGGCCGATCGCGGTGAAATTAGTCTGGATGGAAAATCGATCCGCATCCATTCCCCGGCGGATGCCATCCAGCACGGGATCGGCATGTTACATCAGGACCCGCTGGATTTTCCCCCCATGCGTTTGATCGATAATTTTCTATTGGGCCAGCCGGGAAGATTATTCCCGGATTGGAAATCGGTGGTCGGGGAATTCAAGCGCCTGTGTGATCAATTCGATTTTTCACTTCAATATGATACCTACGTCGATATGCTGACGGTTGGTGAACGCCAGCAGCTTGAGATCCTTCGACTGTTATGGTTGGGTGCGCAGGTGATCATCCTGGATGAACCCACCACCGGTATCAGCTCGCTGCAAAAACAAAAACTTTTCGAGACGCTCAAGCTCCTGGCCGGGCAGGGAAAAACGGTTATCTTCGTATCACACAAACTCGAAGATGTTGAAGCCCTGTGTGACCGGGTGGTGGTGCTGCGGCAGGGGAAACTGGTCGGTGACCAGTTGAAACCTTTCAACGCGAAGAAGCTGGTCAACTCGATGTTTGGGAAGCCGGTCTCCCTGAAAGAGAGCAAGGGTCATGCGCTTGACCGGGTTGCCCTTGAGTTGCGGGATTTAGCCCTCGAAGAAGAACGCATCCAGATCAAGGATATCCATTTGAAGATACAAGCCGGTGAGGTGATCGGCCTGGCCGGGATGGAAGGCAGCGGGCAGAGGCCTTTCATGCAAGCCTGCGCCGGTTTCCTGCGCCCGGTTCATGGACACATCCTGGTGGATGGTCGGGACATGACTGGAAAGAATTATCCGGCTTTCAAGCAGCAGGGAGTTGGTTATATGCCGGCGGCGCGACTTGAGGAAGGCTTGATCCCAGGCTTGACGCTCAGTGAACATTTCACGCTTGCCGGGAAATCGGAGGGGTTCTTCATAAATGATGGTCACTGGCAGGAATATACCCGCGAAAAGATTCAAGATTTTAACATCAAGGGTAAGCCCAACAGCCCGGTTGAATCGCTTTCCGGTGGGAATCAGCAACGGGCCATGCTGGCATTGCTCCAGCAACCGCTCAAGCTGGCCTTGCTGGAACATCCCACCCGTGGATTGGATATCGAATCGGTGATCTATACCTGGAGCAAATTAAAGGAACGTTGTTGCGATGGCGCCGCAATTATATTTACATCCTCGGATCTTGAGGAAGTCCTCTTGTACAGCGACCGCATCCTGGTGTTTTTCAGCGGGAAGGTATCAGCGCCCTTGTCGTCTCGCAAGACATCCATTGAGCAACTGGGCAACCTGATCGGCGGCAAGGATTGGGCGACGATCGCCGCCGGGGTGGAGGTGGCGGCATGACCAGGCAGCGGTGGATAACCCTGGCTTTCCAATTTGGTGCCCTTGTGCTTGCCTTGGGTTTCACAACGTTGATCCTGCTGGCCACCGAAACCGATCCGTGGCAGGCCTATAAATACATCATCATCGGTTCGATCGGTTCCCTGCGGAAATTCTCAGACGTATTGGTTTCCTTTATCCCATTGTTGTTGGTCTCGAGTGGTTTGCTGGTGACCTTTTCTGCCGGATTGTGGAACATCGGTGTGGAAGGTCAGATCACCCTGGGTGCCATCGCCACCACCTGGGTGCTGCGGCTGTTGCAGGGCAGCAGCCTGCCTCCGGGCGTGATCATTGCACTTGCCATTCTGGCTGGCATGCTGGGTGGAGCTGCCTGGGCGTGCCTGGCCGGGGCATTGAAGACTTATGGCGGTGTCAATGAGATCTTCGGCGGTCTGGGGTTGAATTTCGTTGCCACCGCTTTGACCTTGTGGTTGATCTTTGGACCCTGGAAGCGCCCGGGCATCGGCTCCATGAGCGGCACCGAACCTTTTCCGGATTCATTGTGGATGCCGATGATACCGGGACTGCGCCTGAGTCCGTGGGCGCTTGGGATCGGTGTTCTCTTCATCATCCTGATCTATTTCCTGATGAAAGGGACCCACTTTGGATTGCGGATCAAGGCGGTTGGCAAGAATATAAAAGCCGCCTACCTGCATGGGGTCCCGACCACCCGTTATCTCATGCTGGCCTTCCTCCTGGGTGGTGGCCTGGCAGGTTTGACCGGAGCCATTCAAGTGACAGCGGTCTATCATCGCTTGATCCCGTCCATCTCCAGTGGATATGGATTCCTTGGTTTGCTGGTGGCCATGCTGGTCAATTACCAGGCCTTATGGGTGGCACCGGTGGCCATGTTCTTTGCCGCCTTGAATATCGGCAGTATTCAACTGCCGATCGTTCTAAAGTTGGATTCAACCCTCTCCGGTGTGCTCCAGGGAGTATTGGTGTTATTCGTCATGCTGATGGATGGTATTCGCCAGAAGATCACGAAGCGCTGGGGAGGTGGCTCATGACAAATGAGGCCATTCTCCTTGGGCTGGCAGGGGTCCTGGTTACCGCTGCGCCGATGATCTTTGCGGTGATCGGCGAGACGATCTCGGAACGTGCCGGGGTCATCAATCTTTCCATGAACGGAACCATCCTCCTGACGGCCATGGGTGGTTTCGCGGTTTGCGTTCAAACCGGCAGCCTCTTATGGGGTTTTCTGGCCGGCATGCTGATCGGCGCTTTCGTCGCCCTGATCGTGGCTTTTGGCAGCATCACATTGAAGCAAAACCAGGTGGCGATCGGGTTCGTATTGGCGCTGGTTTGCCGGGATCTGGCTTATTTTATTGGCAACCCTTACATGGGTCTTGAAGGACAGCGGCTCCCCGGCCTGGATATCCCGATCCTGAGTGATATTCCGGTTATTGGCCCGCTTTTCTTCAGCCATGATCTGATGACTTATTTAAGTTACCTGATCATTCCGCTGGCCTGGGTGTGGATCTACCGCACCCGCCCTGGCTTGATGCTGCAGGGGATCGGTGAAAAACCGGCTGCTGCGTTCGTGCGCGGCGCGAATGTCAACCGGCTCCGCTATTTCTATACAGTTTTGGGGGGTGCCATCATTGGCCTGGCAGGCCCGATCTATTCCCTCTCGGTTAAAGCAGGCTGGAAAGGTACCATTTCCGGTTTGGATGGTCTTGGCTGGATCGCCCTGGCGATCACGATCTTCGGTGGCTGGAATCCGATTCGGGCTGCTTTTGGCGTCTACCTGTTTGCCTTCCTGCAATGGCTTGGATTGGTCCTGCAACCCAGCCTGCCGGGTGTGCCTTCGCAGGTGCTTCAAGTCGCCCCATTCCCACTTATGATCATGGCCTTGTTATTGGTGAATATTGGCAACACGGAGTGGGTGGCTCGCACGCTGGCGATGCTGCCGGTACCACTGAGACATTTCTTCGTGCGCCTGTTGCGTGCATTGCGCGCTTCACCTCCCGGCGCGCTGGGAACCCCTTTCGATTCCGAGTAAGGTATTCGCATGAGATTCATCTTTGCCAGACATGGTGAGAGCACAGCGAATACCGCCAAAATCATTTCCAATCGGAATGACGAACATGGTTTGACCGCCGTGGGTATTCAACAGGCAGAAGCTTTGGCAAAACGACTAAAAAAAGAGCAGATCGTTCACCTGTACACCAGCCCCATATTAAGAGCACAGGAAACCAGCCGTATCCTGGCAGAGATACTGGATGTCCCGGTGATGATTGAAGATGCGCTCAGGGAAAACGATTGTGGTTCCCTGGAAGGGCGGGGGGATGAAACGGCCTGGGCAACACTCATTGAAATCTTCCAGGCCTGGATGCAAGGTCAACAGCGGGAAGTCGGGATAGGGGGCGGCGAGAGCTTCGATGATATTTCCAGGCGATTCGTGCCCTTTATTCAAGACCTGGTACGAACGACGCGCGGGCAGAGCGGCAGCCTGTTGCTGGTCAGTCATGGCGGTGTCTTGTATACCATGCTGCCTGTATTACTGGGGAATATCACGCATGAAATTGCCGGTCAGCGGGTCATGACGAACACGAGCATCATTATCGCGGATGAAGAAGGGGGTGAATTGATTTGCAGGGAATGGTGCGGGGAGCGCGTGGGGATTTCCTGATGGCAGGGGATTTACCGGTCCTGCCGGTTATGCGAACGAAAGCAGAGGCACGCAGGAATTATGATCGCCTCAGCCGCTGGTATGACCTCTTCAGTGGGTCAGGCGAGTTAAAATTGGGGATGCAAATACTGGATTTAATGGCGCTGCCGGTGAGCGGCACGATATTGGAGGTGGGATTTGGCACCGGCAGGATCCTGGTAGAGCTGGCCCGCCGAACCGGGGGGAATGGGCGTGTTTATGGAGTCGATCTCTCACAGGGGATGTGCCGTTTTGCCCGCCGGCGCCTGGGAAAGGCAGGCCTGCTGGAGCGGGTCTTCCTGATTGGCGGGGATGGGTATCGATTACCCGTCGCGACTGGTCGTGTGGATTGTATTTTCATGGGCTTTACGCTCGAACTGTTTGAAACACCTGAATTAATACCAGTTCTACAAGACTGCCAGCGGATCCTTAAACCAGGGGGTCAGATGGGGGTCGTGACCATGTCGGCTTCAAAACGACCTGGAATTGTCGAACGGATTTATCTCAAGGCGCACGCACGTTGGCCACGACTGGTGGACTGCCGGCCGATTGACCCGGTTTCATTGTTGGAAAAATCCGGGTTTTCCTGTGAGAAGGTGATTATCAATAAATTATGGGGGCTTCCTGTAGTACAGCTGGTACTGGTAAAAAAATGAGATAGGCACGACTTATTCGGGGGAGGAAAATCCAGGGTATTTCTTAGGTGATTGTAAGGTTGTGGATATTGACCTGCAGGGGGGAGTAGGCTATTATAAAACCGACCGGTCGGTCTGTATTAAATATAAAATCTTATGCAACAACGTAGCGAAGAAACCCGAAGAACCATCCTGGACACCGCTGAAGAGCTTTTTATTCAACAGGGTTATACGGCTACAGGTGTGGCTGAGATCTGTGAAGCGGCCGGGGTATCCAAAGGCGCGTTCTACCATCATTTTGAATCCAAACAAGCCGTGTTCCTGGTGATCATGGAAGACAGGTTGTCGTATATCAACCAAGCCATGCAACAGGTTCTGGATGATCAGCGGGAAGTCCCGGATGCATTGATGTACCTGGCCTCGCTGGGCAAAATGATCTTCCTGGCCGGAGAAAAACACCTCTCGATCCTGATGGAATTTTGGGAGCAAGCCCGACATGACCCGGAGTCATGGAAAGCAGCTGGAGCTCCCTACGAGCGCTACCAGCAATTTCTCGCCTTGATCATTCGCAAGGGTGTGGAGGAGGGGTCCTTGCGTGAGGTCAACCCGGAGGATGTCTCCCGGTTGATCATTGCGGTGGCGACTGGATTAATGCTGCAGGGTGTCATGGATAAGGAAGGGGAAGCCTGGGGGCAGACTGTTGAAAAATATATGGAAATATTAATCGAAGGATTACGCAGGAGACCACAATGATACTTGTTACCGGAGCCACTGGTCATATTGGCAATGTTCTCATTCGCAAGCTGTTGAAGCGCAAGGAAAAAGTGCGTGCCATGGTGATGCCGCATGAAGATCAGACGGCATTGAAGGGCCTGGATGTGGAGATCGTCGAAGGCGATGTTCTGGATGTTAAGTCGCTGCGCCAGGCCATGCTGGGGGTGGAACGGGTGTTTCACCTGGCGGGCATGATCTCGATATTGCCGGGAGAGGATCCCTTTGTCAGGATGGTCAACCTGACCGGCACTCGCAATGTCGTGGAAGTTGCCAAAGAGATGCATGTCCACCGGTTGATTTATACCAGTTCGATCCATGCCATTAAAAGAGTGGAAGGCACAACCATCGATGAATCAATTCCTTTTGATCCATTAAATGCCCTCAGCTCGTATGATAGTTCGAAAGCTGCAGCATCGTTGGCTGTTTTGGACGCAGTTCGTGAAGGCCTGGATGCGGTTATCGTTTGTCCGACCGGTGTGATCGGACCGCACGATTACCGCAATTCGGAAATGGGTTGCCTGTTCAAGGATTGGATGAAGAGCCCGGTTAATTTCCTGATCAATGGGGCATATGATTTTGTGGATGTGCGCGATGTGGCGGATGGTCAGATCCTGGCCAGTGAACGCGGTCGATCAGGTGAAAGCTACATTCTATCCGGCCAGAAGATCACCATATCGGAGATCTTGCGCCAGATCCAGAAGGCGCTCGGGGTGACCAAGTATGGCGTTACCCTGCCGACCCGCCTGGCGAAGTTCGCTGCCCGGTTTGCCCCCTTATACTGCCGGGTGTTCGGCAAGAAGCCGCGTTTCACCGAGTATTCGATCGAGACCGTGACTGGCAATTCCAGCATCAGCAATGCCAAGGCACGCCGCGAGCTGGGCTTCAAACCACGCCCGTTGACGCAGTCCATCCGCGAAACCGTGCTGTGGTTGCTGCAATATCAAAAAGGATTGAAAACAACCCGGCAGGCGTAGACCGGTTAGAGCCCGATGGGATATTCATGAGTAATCAAAGTAAACAAAATTGGCAGGGAAAGATCGCATTGATCACCGGGGCTTCCGGAGGGATTGGCGCTGCCATCGTTCGAAAGCTGGCCTCCGAAGGGATGCATGTCATCCTGGTTGCGCGACGGATCGAGATCATGGACGAATTGGCTCAGGAGATTCGCAGCGCAGGCGGCCTGGCGACGGTCCTGCCGGCGGATCTCTCAAATGAGCAGGAACGACAAAAAATCTACCAACAGGTGATGGCTCAATTTGGGCACCTGGATATCCTGATCAACAATGCCGGGTTTGGCTGGTATGGCTACACCCAGGATATGCCCTGGACACTGACAGCGGATATGTTGAGGGTGAATATTTCCGCGGTAGTCCAATTGACCCAGATGTTCCTGCCGGTTATGAAGAAAAGGAAAAGCGGGCATATCATCAACATCGGTTCGGTGGCGGGCAGCATCCCCAGCCAGGGGGTGGCACTCTACTCGGCCACCAAGGCTTTTATCAATGCTTTCACCACCTCTCTTTATCGTGAACTGGTTGACAGCGGGGTGAGCGTCAGCGTCCTGCGGGCCGGCCCGGTCACAACGGAATTCTTCAGGACCTTGAATAAACGCAAGAGCTCATTGCTGGATTATGTCGAACAGCTGGGTGTTTCTCCGCAACGGGTGGCAACGGCGGTCTGGCAACTGATCCTGCATCCAAGACGGAAGATCTATGTGCCAGGGTGGATGGGGATCATCCCATTCGTGGAATTCGCTTTTGGTTGGATCATGGATTTAATCGGACCGCTGGATCTCAAAAAACAGGCCGCCTGAATTACGACGGTCTGTTCCCAATGAACTGCCAGGCACGGGGGCGTCTGGCAGTTCTATTTTTCCAGGTTTTTTTACATTACGAATCAGATGGGATATCCCAATTTGAAAAAACAGATACTCATGATTAAAAAACCCAGAAAGGTTGTGGGGTATAGAATCAGGCTCAGCTTGGGTATAATCATGACAAGCGAACACAGGTGAATTAATTCGACCGGAGGAAATCATGACTGCACCGAAAAAGTACATCAAGCAGATGGAGGATATCCTGAAAGCGGCTGCTGCTGAAGGTGAGAAGCGGCCGGTATTCGAGTGGAAGTCGGCTACGGCTGCCAGAAAAAATGAAAAGGTCATCAAGGGGCTGGTGGAGGACCTACGCAAACTCAGATTGGAGCTCCACGACGAGATCGACAAGCTGCGGGCTGATTTCTCGGAAAAGAAAACAGCCGCTTCAAGAGGAACTAACCTTTCCGGTCGCGGCGGTTTCATGATGAAGAAAGGCACCATGTCAAATATGCGGTTGGAGGATATTCGCCGGCAGGAGCAGGCTGCCCTCTTTCCGTATGAAACAGCTCAGCGCAGGATCGATGAAGAGATCACCTCTTTAGATCGCACCAAAACGGAGATCGAAAGATACCTGGAGGGTGCCCCTGCTGCGGAACATGCAAGTGTGAGCGCCAAGACCGCCAAGGAGGACAAACATGGATAAACGTCGGGTTCTTTGGGTCGGGATCATCATCGTTGTCATTGGTGTCTTCCTGCTGGTCGATGAGTTATTCCACATTAATGTCGGTGCGTTCCTGTGTCCAGCCTTTCTGGTTGGCCTGGGTATCTGGTTGATACTGCGACCACGCATGCTGGGTCCGCAGGGCCAGGTTCAAACTCGCATCCTGGGGGATATCATTCGCAGTGGCGCCTGGCAGGTAAATCCTGAGGAGATCTGGCTGGCTATAGGCGATATTCACCTGGATCTGAGCGAAGCTCAAGTACCGGAGGGCGAGACGATCATCACGGTCTTCGGATTCGTGAACGACATCAAACTCACGGTTCCTGAAGGGATTGGGATCGGTTTACATTGCTCCGCAATCGTCAGTGAAGCCAGCATGTATGGGGAAAGGGAGTCCGCTATCTTCATGCCGCTGGACCGCAACTCGGACGATTTTGCCACCTGCACCCGGAAAATACTCATTCGCGCGAATAACTTTGTTGTCGATATCAAGGTGAGGCGACCGCGATAATTTCATTTTATCGGTGGTACCGGTCCAGGCTGCATGACTGAGGTCTCTGTATCTCTTAAAAGATAGGCATAAGCGGACTCGGGTGTGCGCCTGAAGATCCACCCTCTTATAAATTAACCTGAAATTTGTTGCGAAAAGCTCCCAATTATGTCATTTACACAGTCGTCAGTGCCCGTATGAAATACATTGCCCGGGTCTCAAGGCAGGGAGGTTTTAATGAATAAAACGAGTCATCGTGCCGGGTATATTGCCCTGGTTGGACGTCCCAACGTGGGTAAATCCAGCCTGATGAATGCCCTGCTGGGTCAGCAGGTGGCACCGGTTACATCCCGTCCCCAAACGACGCGCCGCAACCAGCTTGGAATCCTGACACGCCAGGCAGGACAACTCGTCTTCCTGGATACACCGGGGATTCATAAGGCGGTGAACAAGTTGGGAACGTTTATGAATGAGGCTGCTGAAACTGCCATTCGGGATGCGGATGTTATTGCCGTGATCGCGGATATCAGCCAGGGGTTAAGGTCGGAAGATGAAATTGCCGCAGATCGCTTGAATGCGCTGGGCAGGAAAAAACCGCGCCTGCTGATAGGGAATAAATCCGATCTGATCCCGGTAGAGCAACAAGAAAAGATGCTGGTGCATTTCAAGGAATTATATGGCTGCAGCTCAGTCATTGCAGTATCAGCCATGACCGGCTGGCAACTGGATCAATTGGTTGACATCTTGATCAACCTCCTTCCTGAAAGTGAGCCATATTTTGAAACGGATCAACTGACAGATATGTATGAGCGTGACATTGCCGGGGAATTGATTCGCGCGGCCTGCCTGAGACAGCTACGCGAGGAAGTGCCATACTCGATCGCGGTCAGAATGGAAAACTTCAAGGAACGGGATAATGGGATCGTTTATATCGAAGCGACCGTGTTCGTGGAGAAGGAGTCCCAGAAGGGAATCGTCATCGGCGCGGGGGGGAAAATGCTGAAGGCTATTGGTACGGATGCCAGACGCAGCATCGAGGAAATGCTGGGTATGAAGGTTTTTCTGGAACTGCGGGTGAAAGTTGAGAAGAATTGGCGCAATGATCCAAATGCATTAAAACGCTTTGGATACATTATGGATTGATCTTAATGAGTGCTTTATGGCTCTTCTCGCTGGCCGTCCTGGTTGCAATGGCAGATTGGTATGCCGTTGAAAAGAATATCACCTGGCTGCGGTATAGTTCCAAGCCGCTGGTGATCATTCTCCTGGGTGTCTGGGTGCTTCTACAACCGATCAGTTTTTCGGCCCTGTTCTGGTTTTTCCTGGCTTTGGTTTTTTCTCTGGCTGGGGATATCTGGCTCCTGGCCCCTTCGCGTTTCTTTATGCTTGGACTGGCTTCCTTCCTGTTGGCGCATGTGAGTTACATCATTGGGTTCAACCATGATCAACTGCCGCCCATCACCTGGCCGGTGATCCAGCTGGCTATATTCTTTATATTTATGGGGGTATTTATTTACCCCCTTCTGTTTAGAAGTATTAAAAAAAGATCGGGAACCCGAAAGCTGCAAGGCGCGACATTGATCTACTACATCATCCTGTCCGTGATGGCATTCAGTGCCGTTTCCACCTTGTTCCGGCCAGAGTGGGAGCGTCAAACAGCGGCTTTTGTGGCAGCGGGTGGTCTGCTATTCTTCTTCTCAGATTTCTTGCTCGCCTTTGACCGTTTTATCCGCCCGGTGAGTCACGGTCGCCTGGTAGTCCATATCACTTACCACCTCGGTCAATTTGGATTGATCCTGGGTGTCGTCTGGCATTTACTCATCAACACTCCCCCCACTTGAGAACTCAATCTGCTGAGTCGGCCAGGCAGGCCAGCAACAATTTAAGGTCCCCCTCCGGTATTTTCGACAGGCTGGCCAGTATCGGTTGAGCCAGGTTGAATGCATCAGCAGAATTAATATCTACAATGTGCACTTGATCATGGGAAGTCAATTCTGTGATAAATCCGATGGCTGAAGGGTCGGCCATCACCGCAGCGACCATGGCTTGCCCATCTGGAACAAACCGGCTGAAGGGGGAGATTGGAATACCTTTCAGAAAACCGTCTTCTACCAGTTTCCTGACATCATCTTCGTCCGGGTAGCTCCATACCTGGATCGGCGTGGGGCTTGAGAAGTCCCCGGGAGATACAGCCTGCCAATCTGTAATTTTGCCCGTCAGGATACTTTTTAGCAGGCTGGCTTCGATAGTAGATATGGGGTTGCCCGAGTTAAGGATGATGGCCAACTTCGTTTTACCGATCTGGGTCGAGAAACCAGCTTCCAGGGGAGGGGTTCCGACATGGATGATCGCGTCGAGATCTTTGATAAACAGGGTATTGAATGGTTGTTCGACCTGGAACACATGGATTGGCAGATTTGAGGCACAGCGATGGATTTCCGGCTTGATCGAGGTCAGGTTGGGGGTAATTCCAATTTTTAGCGTGGCAAGGTTTTCAGCCGTGGGGCCAGTGCAGGCTGTGAGAAGCAACAGGAAAATAATCAGGGATGCGCGCAATTTAGACATTTAAAACGATCAAGACGATCAGTGCGACTACCAGGCAATAAATACTGAAGATATACAAGGTGTGATGACCCAGATACCCCAACAACCAACGGATGGCCAGGTAACCGACGATACCGGCTGCAACCACACCGGCGATTAAAGCCGGGAGGTATGCGGAAAGGCCAGGCATGGTCATGAAATCCTTCACCTCAAGCAAGCTTGAGGCGATCATGATGGGGATTAACATCAGGAATGAGAATCGGGCGGACCCTACTCTTTTCACGCCACGTACCAGGCCGGCACTGATGGTTGCTCCGGAGCGCGAAATGCCGGGGAAAATCGCCAGGGCTTGCGCCAGGCCGATCCAGAGCGCATCCACCCAGGTCAGCGCTGATAGACTGCGGGTTTGTTTACCAATGCGTTCACCAACAAACAAGATTACGGCGGTCACTACCAACATCAAGGCTGTGGCAGTCGGAGAGGAAAAAGCCGACTCAACCAGGGGTTTTATCAATAATCCGATGATCCCGGCCGGGACGGTGGCAAGGACAACCAGCCATCCGAGGCGAGCTTCGGGCTCTGCAAATGGCGTTTTAGACCGGATGCCATTGACCATGGCTGTAAAAATTTCGACAAGGTCTTTCCAGAAGAATATGATGACTGCGATCAGGGTGCCCATTTGGACGATGACATCGAAAATGAAGTTGAAATCCTCGGGTATCTGCCAACCCAGCAGGGCAGGAACCAGAACCAGGTGGGCGGAACTGGAAATGGGCAGGAATTCGGTCAACCCCTGGACGATCCCGAGAATGATGGCTTGTAGAATGGTCATGGTTTCCTCAATTGTAATGGATTACTTCGTTTTTCCGTTTTCCAGGATATCCTCGCGCAGGGAAGTAATGGTTTGGATCAGCGTATGGATGTTATGGATCGATAACAAACTGGCTGCCAGCATTTCCCGGGCTGTGATCAAATGTCTCAAGTATGCCCGGCTGAATGTGCGGCAGGTATAACAACTGCAAGACTGATCGATGGGTTGCCCATCCCTGGCAAAGCTGGCATTCATCAAGTTGAGTCGACCGGTCGTTGTCATCGCGGCATGGTGGCGGGCCAACCGGGTTGGCAGGACACAATCGAAGATGTCAATCCCGTTTTCAACCCCTGTCAGGATGTCAGCCGGAGTGCCGACGCCCATCAAATAACGAGGTTTATCTTTCGGGAGTATATCTGTCACCAGGTTGATTGTCTCGCGCATTTCGGTTTTGGTTTCGCCAACGGATAATCCCCCGATGGCATACCCGGGTAGATTCAGCGAAGAAAGATATTGTGCCGATCGCTCACGAAGATCAGGGAAAATGCCGCCCTGAACAATTCCAAACAAAGCCTGGTCCTGGCGGGTTTTCACATTTATACAGCGTTCTGCCCATAGGTGTGTGCGCTCCATGGCCGACTCACTGTATTGACGATCATACGGTTCAGCACATTCATCAAAAGCCATGATGATATCCGCTCCCAGGTTCTCCTGAATGGCAATCGATTTTTCAGGAGTCAGCCGTTGAGGTGAACCATCGATGTGACTTTTAAAACTTACCCCATCCTTGTCGATCTTGCGCATCTGGGCCAGTGAAAAAACCTGGAATCCCCCCGAATCTGTCAGGATGGGGCCTGGCCAGGCCATGAATTCATGCAAGCCACCCAAACTGGCGATCAGTTCATCCCCTGGTCGAAGGTAAAGGTGATAGGTGTTGGAAAGGATCAGTGATGCCCCGGCTTCTTTAATCTGGGCAGGTGTCAGGCTTTTTACGGTAGCCTGGGTGCCCACCGGTGCGAAGACCGGCGTTAGGATCGATCCGTGCGGGGTATGAAAAACGCCCGCCCGGGCTTTCCCTTTGACTGCCAGGATCTCAAATGAAAAAGGTTCGCTAAATTTCATGAAGGTTTTCGGAAAGAAATTATACCTTGATGCCCAGGTAATAATCATCCTGAATGAAACCCGGCTTGCTCAAGCGTCCAAGCCGGTTTATACTTCGTGCCATGTCTGACGGCTATTCAACCTGGCTCGAAATCAACCTGGATGCGATCCGGTGTAACGTCCGGCGGCTGCGCCAACTGACCAATACACCGGTCATGGCGATCGTAAAAGCCAATGGTTACGGGCATGGTGCGGTTGAATCCGCGCGTGCAGCCGTTGAAGCCGGCTCGGAATGGTGCGGGGTGGCAAGATTCGAAGAGGCCATGGCGCTGCGCCAGGCGGGTTTAAATTGCCGCCTGCTGGTGATGGGTTATACACCTCCAGCCTGCCTTCAGGATGCCATTGATCAAGATATCAGCCTGACGATCTATGATCCGGAATTAGGCGGCCTTTATCCCCGGCAGCTTCCGAAATCTAACAAACCGCTGAATATCCATGTTAAGGTCGATACTGGCATGGGTCGGCTGGGCATAAAACCCGAGGATGCTCTCAAGCTGGTTGGGGATTTATCCAGGACTCCTGGAATCAAGGTGGAGGGGTTTTGCACGCATTTTGCTAAAGCTGATGAGACAGACCGTACCTCGACATTTGGGCAATTGTCTAAATTCATTCCCCTTGTGAAAGAACTCGAAAATCGTGGCATGCGACCGGAAATTATCCATGCAGCCAACTCGGCCGCTGCACTTCAATATCCTGACAGCCGCTTTGACCTGATCCGACCCGGTATCGCGATCTATGGGCTTGATCCCTCCAGCGAAACACCGCTGCCGGAGGGATTCATCCCGGCATTGACCTGGAAAGCCCGGTTAACCTCCATAAAAGTCTTGCCACCCGGTCACACGGTCAGTTATGGCGGGATATACACCACCAGCGCTGAAGAACAGATCGGGGTCGTCCCGGTTGGATATGCGGATGGTTTCAGACGTGTAGCAGGGGAGCAGGTCCTGATCCATGGACAACGAGTGGATGTCGTTGGCCGGGTTTGCATGGACCAGAGTATGGTCCAGCTCAGTGGCCTGACAGATGTTCATATCGGCGACGAGGTCATCCTGCTAGGATGCCAGGCGAACGAGAGCATCAGCGCTGATGAGATCGCCAGGCGATGGGGGACGATCAATTACGAAGTCGTTTGTGGGTTGTCGAACCGTCTGCCGCGTATTTATCTTGAATCAGGACCAAGCAGTACTGACCATGCAATCACGAATTGAAAAAAAGTGGCAGGTCAAACCTGTCATCCCCGGGGATATTGCGGATGAATTCAAGGACTTTAATCCGCTTACCCGGCAAGTACTTTTTAACCGCGGGATTATAACAATAGACGCAGCGGTAAGTTACCTGTCGGCTGCACGACCGGAAATAACCGATCCATTTTTACTCAAGGGGATGCGTGAGGCCGTTGCCAGAATTCAACAAGCCGTCAGCACCAACCAGAAAATCGCAATTTACGGTGACTATGATGTCGATGGGGTTACCGCCACGGTCTTGCTGGTCGAATGTATCCATTCCATTGGAGGTGCCGCTCGGGAGTATATCCCCAACCGTTTTGAAGAGGGATATGGTGTGAACTGTGATGCCTTGTCTGAATTACGCAGGATGGGTGTGGACCTGGTCATTACCGTGGATTGCGGAGCGCGTTCCCCCGGGGAAGCGGCGCATGCCCGGGAGATTGGTCTTGATTTGATCATTACCGACCATCATCAACCCGGTGAGGTACTCCCGGAAGCGGTGGCCCTGATTAATCCCAAACAAGCAGGCGATAATTATCCGGATAAGGAGCTGGCGGGGGTTGGCCTGGCTTATAAGCTGGCAGAGGCTTTGAGCAGTATATATCCCGGGATACGTTTGGATGAGTATCTTGATCTGGTGGCCCTGGGTACAGTGGCCGATATGGCGATCTTGTCGGGGGAGAACCGCCACCTCGTTCGTCGTGGTTTGGACAGAATCCGTGGCCGATATCGCCAGGGTATTGCCTCCCTGGCTGGAGCTGCCGGATTGGATCTTTCCGGGACAACGGCCCAGAATATCGGTTTTATACTTGGACCACGTTTGAATGCTGCTGGACGACTTGAAAGTGCCCTGGACGCCTATCGACTACTGATCTCACAAGAAGTCAACGAGACCGGTCTGCTTTCCCAAAAATTGAATCAGCGCAATCAAGAGCGGCGTGAGATCATGCAGCAGATGCAGGAGGAAGCCGCACGCCTGGCTTATGAAAGGCGCCCGGATCCCTGGGTCTTATTTGCCTACTCGCCGGATTTTAATGAAGGTGTCGTTGGGTTGGCTGCCAGCCGGCTGGTGGATCGTTATTACCGTCCTGCGATCATTGGTAGTATCAAGGGAGACACGACCCGTTTTTCCTGCCGCAGCATCCCGGAACTGCACATCACACACGCACTTGATCAATTGACGGATCTGTTCATACGCCATGGTGGACACGCCGCTGCCGCTGGATTAACGATACAGACCGAGCGGATTTCGGAATTCATCGACCGAATGGAACAGGTTGTCGAACGGGAGATCGGTGATTTGCTGCTCGAACCTTTACTCGAAATGGATATGTGTCTCTCTCTGGCAGATATCAGGCCACAGGAATACTTTGGCTTGGTTGAGAAGCTGGAACCCACCGGTAACGGAAATCCCGATGTTCTGCTCATGTCCAGACATGTTAAATGCTGTCGTGCAGCCCAGATCGGGAAGGATAAGAACACTTTGAAGTTAACCGTCATGCAGGGTGGGGTGACTTATGATGCGGTAGCATTCCAACAGGGATATAAGTTATCTGAATTAGGGGATTTTATAGACCTGGCTTATACTGTCAATCTCGACCACTACCTCGGAGTCGATAGACCCCGTGTACAACTCATGGTTCGAGATATCAAGCCGTCTGCGTGAGTGGATCAATCTACGAAGCGATACTTAAGTAAAGCCCATACAGCAGAAAATGCATCCGCCATATGGATCTTCTTGCCCTCTGAATAATCCCGCGGATTAAATGTGATCGGTACCTCAAAAATACGGAAATGCTGTTTCAAGATCTTGGCGGTAAACTCCGGTTCGAAATCAAATCGATTTGAACGCAACTTGATGTCCTTGAAAATTGAGCGTTTGAAGACTTTATAACCGGTTTCCATATCACTTAGAATATTGTTATAAAGAATATTCGTCATAAATGTCAACAGTTTGTTGGCAACCATATTCCAGTAGAGAATGGGGCGCCTGCCACCACCCAGGAAGCGCGAGCCATAGACCACATCGGCAATACCTTCTTGAATGGGTTTGATCAAAGCTGGGTAATCAGTGGGGTTATATTCCAGGTCTGCATCCTGTATGATGATGACATCCTGAGTGGCATTCTGGATGCCCGTACGTACTGCAGCTCCCTTACCCTGGTTCTTTTCATGCAACACGATTCGAATGCCTTTATTTTTGGCAAGCACAGCGAGTCTTTCCCGTGTTCCGTCTGTTGATCCATCGTCCACAACCAGGATCTCAGTGGATAATTTTGTGGCAATTACACGGCGCACAATTTCATCGATGGTATTGACCTCATTGTAAACGGGAATTACGACGGATATTTTCATTCGTAAGATTATACGGTAGATAATTTATACAGGCAAGTATTAGGTCAAATAGTAAGCTCGGTGCTATAATTTATTAATCGGAGATATATATGTCAGAAGCAGTCACACCCACCCCAACGCAGCCTGGTGCTCTTGCTTTCCATCCCAAACCGGTCACGTCCATAGAACAAACCGGACTTGGGATTTTATGGTTGCAAGACCTGACGCTCAAGACCCTTTATTATACGGGTGTCATGACAGGCTTTGCTCTTTCTGAAGCCTTATGCTTGCCGTTCTCCGGTGTGACCGATCAGATATTATTGGAACTCAAGAAGGAGAAATACGTTGAAGTGCGGTCATCCCAGCAGATGGGAGTGGGTGAGGGTGCTTTTATTTATGCGATCACCGAAGCAGGGTCAGGACGGGCCAAGGATGCGATCGACCGATGCCAATATGTCGGTCCAGCGCCAGTCACGATCAAAGAATATGTGGAAACCTGCAAGAAGCAAACCCGCGGTCATTTTTCCGTGACGAACAGGGTGATGCGTCAGATCCTATCCCATCTGGTTCTCCCAGAAAAAACTTTCCAAAAGGTCGGCCCGGCTGTTAATTCTGGTTTGCCGATCTTTTTATATGGCCCATCAGGAAATGGCAAGACCAGCATCGCCCGTGCAATCGGTAAACTGGTGACTGAGCAGGAGATATATATACCCCATGCGATTTTTGTGGAAGGTCAGGTCATCCTGGTTTATGATTCGGTCAACCACCAGCGAGTGAATTCCGAAGAACAAAAAACATCAACAGGACCATCCCTTGCTGCAATGCGCCGGGATACGCGCTGGGTGCGAATCAAGCGACCGTTCGTGGTGGTCGGTGGGGAACTGACACTCGATGGTTTGGATCTTGTATTCGATGACACCAATAAATATTATGAGGCCCCCTTCCAGATCAAAGCCAATGGCGGCATCCTTTTAATCGATGACTTTGGACGCCAAATGGTTCACCCACGGGACCTCTTGAACCGTTGGATTGTCCCGCTGGAAAATCATATCGATTATTTAACACTGCATACCGGGAAAAAAATCGAAGTACCGTTTGATGTGATGGTCATGTTCTCTACCAACTTGCCGCCTAGCGAATTGGTGGACGAAGCTTTCTTGCGCAGGCTCAGGCACAAGATTGAAATCGGGAATCCCACCTTTGATGAATTTCGTGAGATCTTTAAACGGTCGGCCATCAGCATGGGGGTCGGGTATAGCGACGACGGGTTGGCCTACCTATTAAAGGAATGGTATTTAAAACAAAAACGAAACCTGCGGGGTTCCCACCCTTCAGAGTTGTGCAGCCAGATTCTTGATATTGCCCACTACCTGGGCATCCAACCTGCGATGACAGTTGATCTTTTGGAGCGGGCTGCTCAATCGTATTTTGTCAATCTCTCCTGACATGTTCAAATCATTAAAAACCCCTGTCATCATAGGACATCGGGGTGCTTGCATGCATGCACCGGAGAACACCCTTGCGTCATTCAAACTGGCCATCAAGCACGGGGCAGCGGCGATTGAATTCGATGTGAAATTAACGAGCGATGACCAGGTTGTGGTCATGCATGATCCCAGCGTGACCCGTACAACAAATGGTCAGGGATCCGTAAGGAAATTATCACTGCAAGAAATAAAGCAATTCGATGCGGGAAGTTGGTTTTCGGGTGAGTTCAAAGCCGAGCGCGTGCCCACGTTGGGAGAGGTGTTTGATGGGGTGGGAAGCGAAGTATTAATGAACATCGAGTTAACCAATTACACAACTCCATCCGACTTGTTGGTGGAAAAAGTTGTAGCGCTTGTAAAAGAAAAGGGTGTGGAGGATCGGATCTACTTCTCATCATTTTTGGCGACCAACCTGGTCAAGGCTAGAAAATTATTACCGGGATGTGGCATTGGATATCTCACTTATGCCGGACCGCCAAGATTGCTGCAGCAAATTTTCCAAGCACCTCCACGCATGATCGATTCACTGAATCCATACCGTGGTTCAGTAACACGGCGCATGATCGATCGCGAACATGGTTTGGGCAGGCGAGTTTTGGTTTACACTGTAAATAATGCCGAGGAAATGCGTAGTCTCTTCAGGATCGGTGTGGATGGGATATTCACAGATGATCCCTTAACCGGAAACCGGGTGGCAGTTGATTTTCGTAATTAATGATGATAAAGTAAAATGATGAAATTATTCAGAGTCACTGTCATTTTCATGATTGTCTGGGCCCTCATTTTTGGGATCACTCCCGGGCAATCATCAAACACAGGTGAAACTGGAAATGATGCCAGGACACAGGCTGAGATAATCCTAAATCAGCTGACTGTTGAAGAAAAGGTTGGCCAGTTATTCCTTGTGACCATCCAGGGGACTGATATGAGCCCGACCTCTCAGATCTATGACCTTGTGGTCAACCGGCATGTCGGGGGTATTGTCCTGAGTTCGGAAAATAATAATCTGCCGGCTCAGGAGGACATGAACCATTTTCTACATTCATTTACTGCCGATCTGCAAAAATTAAAATATGAAGCATCAATCTCTGGATCTGTTTATCCTGAGATAGATTTGAATTTCAAGCCAATATTCGTACCCCTTTTTATCGGTCTTTCGCAGGAAGGCAACAGTTATCCATATGACCAGGTGCTGAGTGGCATGACAGTCCTCCCCAGCCAGATGTCGATGGGAGCAACCTGGCAGACAGACATGGCTTATCAGGCCGGCTCAGTTTTAGGGAAGGAGTTGCAAACACTTGGCTTCAACCTGTTATTGGGTCCGTCTCTGGATGTACTGGATTCCCCCCGTACGGAGGGAGGCCTGGATCTCGGAGTTCGATCATTTGGTGGGGATCCATTCTGGGTAGGCGAGATGGCTGGTGCCTATATCAGCGGTGTTCATCAAGCCAGTAAGAATCGAATTCTGGTTGCCTCCAAACATTTCCCGGGATATGGCAGTTCCGATCGCTTGCCGGGTGATGAAGTGGCGACTGTTCGTAAATCCCTTGAGCAGCTTAAGCAGATCGAGCTAGCCCCATTTATAGCGGTTTGCAGTGATCTGGAAGAACCGGATCATGTTACAGATGCCCTTCTGGTTTCGCATATTCGTTTCCAGGGCTTTCAGGGGAATATACGTGCCACCACCCGACCGGTCAGTTTTGATGCAACAGCTCTGAGTCAATTAACTGCACTCCCAGACATAGCTGCATGGCGTGAACAAGGTGGATTGTTGATTTCAGACGACCTGGGCAGCCGAGCCGTGCGACGATTTTATGATCCTGCCGAAAAAGCTTTCGATGCTCGGCAGGTTGCCCGTAATGCCTTCCTGGCCGGCAATGACATGTTATACATGGGGAATATGCGGTCAACAACAGATCCGGATAGTTATACATCGATCATCCACACCCTGGATAGTTTCATTCAGAGATATCGCGAGGATCCCACTTTCGCAGTGCGAGTGGATGATTCTGCACTAAACATCCTGACGCAGAAGGTTACGCAGTATCCATCCTTTGACTTGGTCAATGTAACTGCAAGTGCCTATCCACTCGATCAGGTGGGAGAGGATGGAGAAATCACATTTGATATTTTGCATCAAGCCGCAACCTTGATAAGTCCGGATGAACAAAATCTGACGATCAATCTACCTAATCCGCCCTCAATTAGTGAAGATTTAATATTTTTTACATCCACACTAACCGGTAAACAATGCCCATCTTGTAATGATATACAGATCTTCCCCGTAGACGGCCTTGAAGCGGCTGTTATGAAAAATTACGGCCCACCCTCCTCCAGCCAGGTTCGCAGTGAAATGTTGAGTTCCTATACATTCAAGGACCTCGCAGCATACCTGGCGAATGGAGTTGTGCCAGAAAACCTCGAAGCGGATTTTCCACAGGCTGATTGGCTTATTTTTGCGGTCCTGGATATCTCTCCGCTTAGTCCTGAAACACAAGCAATAAAAACGCTTCTCGAAGATCGATATGAACTTATTCGAAATAAAAAAGTGATTGTTTTCGCGTTTTCCGCCCCCTATTACTTCGATGCGACCGACATTTCGAAGATCACCGCTTATTACGGGATATATAGCAAAGTACCGGCTGCTCTTGATGTTGCCGCGAGGGTGTTGTTCCACGAGGTTACGCCAACTGGTTCTTCACCTGTCACGATCACGGGTGCCGGATATGATTTGATCCAGGTGACATCGCCAGATCCTGATCAAATTATTCCATTGTCACTCGATTTACCGGTAGAATCTCAGGTAACCCAGGTTTCGACACCCCAGCCAACAGAAGTACCCTCATTCAATGTGGGCGATACATTACCTCTCAAGGCAGGCGTGATCCTGGATCAAAATGGGAACCCGGTTCCGGATGGGACGACTGCCAGGTTTATTGTTACCAGGACAGCTGAATCAACCACCACCCAGCAAGTAGATGCAGTAACAATCGATGGAGTAGCCACCGGACAATTTACCATCGATTCAAAAGGATTGTATGAAATCAAAGTCATCAGTGAACCCGCCATGGTTTCTCGCATCCTCCAATTGAATGTGATCAGTGATTCTGGCGCTATTGTCACAGCACTTGCCCCAACGCCAATAGTGGCATCTACACCCAATAATGGGAATGAAAACGAAACCCAGGCGACTCTGGCCGCCAATGGTGGTCAGGAAAAGCAGACCTCTTCCTTTGGTTACTGGTTGGCCGCTTTGTTAGTTTTATTGGGTGAGGCATTGGGGGTATATTTTCTCTTCAGCAGGACGACGAGTCTCTCTGGCTGGGGTCTCCGGGCAGCTCTTTTGATCATGGCTGCCGGCTGGCTGGTCTATCTTTATATCGCCTTTGGTTTACCTGGCACTGATGGAATGTCGTTTTGGACGATGCTGCTGGTCGTTTTTCTGTCAGGGGGAGTTGGTTTACTCGCTATGTTTGGATGGCGATGGTGGTTATTGCTGAGTCAGGATCACGATTAACGCACCAGGCTGAATAACAAACTAAAAGTGGTCAATGCAAGCGCGCCCCATAACAGATAACGATCCGGTGATTTTGTATTTGCTCCGCGAAGCTCGCCCGATAATTTTTCAATTATGGTCACAGTTGGGGATGGCAGGTTTCCTTGCAATGCATCCCAAAATGCCTGAACGGATGCTGGTCTTGCATCGGGGTGTAAGTTCAATCCCAGGAGGATCGCATTTTCTGTATGAACATGAATGGCAGGATTTATCACGCGTGGTTTGATAAGACAATCCGGATTCAGAAAGCGATCACGTGCATCGGGTGGAGGCTGATTGGTGACCAGATGATAAACGGTGGCTGCCAGAGCATAGATATCGCTGCGTATGTTCGTATGCCCGCTGTCTCCCCCATATTGTTCCAGCGGGGTATAGAGGGCGGTCCCCTGGCCTTGAAGAACAGTGATTGTGACTTCACCCGGAGCGAGAACTTTCACCAATCCAAAATCCACCAACTTGATCAGCCCGCTGGGTGTTACTTTTACGTTACTCGGTTTGATATCCCGATGCAAAATAGGTGGATCTTGAGTGTGCAGGTAGGTGAGGGCATCAACGATCTGGCCCACCCATTCCAGAATGTTTTTTTCCGGCAGGAATGTGCCCGCTTGTTTTGCTGCTAACATTAAGGTCCGCAGGTCTTTTCCTGGCACATAATCCATTACCAGGTAATCGCGGTCATTTATTGAGAAGTAGTCCGATACTTTTGGTAAATTGGGGTGATCAAGGCGTGCCAGAACGGTCGCCTCTCGCTGGAATTGCTCCTTGGCTTGACGAGCCATTTCTGGGGGCAATGTGCGGTCATTCTCCACTTCTTTGAGGGCACACTGACGGCCTTCCAAGCGTATATCATCTGCCAGGTATATGCTCCCCATACCACCCTGGCCAATGATTTTATTGATCCTGTATCGTCCCCGCAGTACTTCACCGGGTTTTAATGGAATCGGCATCTCGCGTTATTCTATTGTGTTTAAATGTAATATAGTGTTAAAACTTGCTCAATTAATTACTTGTCATTTGCGGCGTTTGTCTGCTATATTATATCGTTAATGGATAGCAGCAGAGGAGAAGGGTGACACGGGATAAAGATGATTTCCCCGTTCTGGTTGCTCAGGCTGGAATCTTGAATGGCCAGCGCTGGATGCTTAACCGCGCTGTGATTATCGGCCGGGATGCATCCTGCGAGGTAATTATTGCCGATCGCCAGATATCCCGATTCCACGCGCGTATCATGCCATCCTCCAGCGGAATCATCCTGGAGGATCTGGGGAGTAAAAATGGCACTTTCTGCAATGGCCATAAAGTGGACAGTTCAGTGGTTTTACAGGATGGCGATGTCATTCAGGTGGCGCTCGTTCAGCCATTCACCTATATGTCATCTGATGCCACCCTGCCATTGACTGAACCCACTGAAAGTGAAGAATCAGTAAAATTACGCCTGCATCTTGATAAACGCTCCCATCGCGTCTGGGTACGCCAACAGGAGTTGATTCCCCCACTGTCTGTGCCTCAATTCAAGCTTCTTCAGGTTTTATTTGAAAAACGTGACCAGGTCATCTCAAGGGATTTGCTTGTTGATGCGATTTGGGGTAGCGACCAAGCTGAGGGCGTCTCAGAAGAAGCCTTAGATGCTTTGGTCCGACGTCTGAGGGATCGTCTGAAGGAGATTGATCCCTCCCACACTTATATATTGACGGTAAGGGGATTCGGACTCAGGCTGGACAACCCGATCGTTAAAAAATGATGCATACAGCATAGAGAAAAACACCGGCAGTTCAATGACAGCCGGTGTTTTTCATTTTATTGAAGGCTATTGATTTAAATTGGTCCTCATGGTGATGTTCAATACTGATCGGTAGATCAGAGCCAAACGGTCTTTGGATTCCTGGTCAGCTTCTCCGGTGTCTTGTGCCTGGGCAAGCACATTGTTCAACATGGACACAAATTCCGGAGTCAGTTTGTCTTTATTACTTTCAAGTAAATCATTTACCGCTTTTTCATCGGCTGCATCAACAAGATCCTGGATGAACATTAATTCTGGTGGTGGCGCGGTGGCTTGTTGGATCACACCGGAAACTTTTTGCAATTTTTCCAACTTATCAAGTTCGCCTTTCTGGCGCGCCTCTTCGATGCGATGACCTAAAACCTCAATAAAAATAGATGTGATGGACCTGAGATTCTGAGCCGTAGCTTCTTCGAGATCGGGAGAACTCAGGATGTTATCCAATAGCTGACCAGCGCTGGTAACCCGTTTGTTAATTTCTTCATCCATCTCCCGGGTCATCTCCAGGAGTTTATCTCTCATCTCGGTCAACTTTTGTTTATCTGAAGCATCTGCGGAATCAATCTTTAGGGTGAGTAATTGAAAAAACTGATAATCCATGCCGGATCGTGCAAGACCAACATAGGTCGAAAGTTGCGCATCTGAGGTGGCCTGGAGGACAAGCTCGAGCAATTTTTCACGGGTCAAACCGTCCTTACTGGCATCCTGAAGTGCCTTCACCACTTGCTCGGTCTCGGCAGCTTGCGCCTGGATCCGTTGGCCGGTTGCTGTGGATTGGAACAGAAATTCCTGAAGTTCCGCCAACTGTTTTGCTGAGCTTTCATCACCATTGGCTAATGAGGCATCGATCAATCGGTTGAGGATCATGAAGAATTGCTCATTGATGAGACCTTCTTCGGTTTTAAGGGCTTCAGCGCGCCCATCCACCGGGGTTGTCATCAACTGCTGCAACAACTTGATCTGGCGTTGTTGCTCCTGGATCATCTCGCGGGTTATGCCATCCGCTTCCAGGATAGTCTCGATCAACCCTTGCATGGTCAGCATTGTTTTGGGGGTTAATAAATAGGATTTTCTTTTTTCAGCTGGGAGTCGATCTGTGGCTTGCTTGATCAATGGTCCGATTAATTTTTCCTGTTCATTTACAGGCAAGCCCATTTCTGAAGGAAAGTAGGTTAACAGCAATTCTTTTTCAGGATCATGATAAACGATAGGGGAATTCAACGTACCGGAATAGCCACAACTCTGGCATTGGATCAGGTTATAAGCGCCGGATAATAATTTCTGTTTGGCGGTCGGGTCCTGGTTCATATCCAGGAGCTGGGTGATATCGGCGATAACAGGTTGCCGGCAGCGTGGGCAAGTAGTTTGAGTTTTAGGCATGCGACTTCCTCGGGTTAATTTAATGAGGTGAAATTATACCATCGGTGAAAATCAATCGTCCGGTTCAGTTTTCTGAGGCGGATGAACGGGGAAGGGAGAAACAGAAGCGTGTACCACGATCCGTTTTAGACTCCACCCAAATATGACCCCCATGCGCTTCGATGATCGAACGGGCCAGGAACAAGCCAAGCCCGGCGCCTTTGGTTTTCTTGGCCGTATCGGAAGCTCGATAAAAACGATCGAAAATGTGGGGCAGATCATCCTGTGCAATACCAGGGCCTTCATCTTTGATGCATACGATGACTTTATCTGGTTTCACCTGGCCACTTATGAGAATTTTCCCATCCGGGGAGTATTTAATGGCGTTTGATAGCAGGTTGGATATAACCTGGCGAATCCGTTCTTCGTCTATCAGGAGAATTGGAAAATCCTCAGGCATGTTTATGACGAACTCATGTTTGGAACTCTGGATTTGGTATCGTTCGACCAGGTGTACCAGGATTTCGGTCAGGTTAACATCAGAGCGTTTCAGGCTGATGCCACCGGTTTGCAGACGGGATGCATCCAAGAGATCATCGATCAGGGCGGTCAAGTGATCAGTTTCATCCTCGATCACTGCCAGGCTATCGTTAACGATCTGTTTTTCCCAGCGGGCATCATCACGTCGCAGGGTGGCCACGTAACCTTTGATCAGTGCTACAGGTGTCTTCAGTTCGTGACTGATGATTGAAATAAATGTGCTTTTAAGATCATCGGCTTGCCGGAACCTGGTATTATCACGGACAGTCATGATGATATTTAGTACTTGCCCGTCCGGTGATAACAAGGGCGTATAACTGATCCCAACGGGCAGGGGTGTTTGATCAGGTCGCTCAAGATCTCCCTCAACATAAAGTTGGGCACTTGGTGACAAAGGCCAGCCCCCCCGTTCTGCCTCTTCAAGTGATAAGCCTTCCGGTGGGGTATGCCAGCGGATCATCTCATCATGAGATTTTCCAATGAAATGATCCAGGGGAACAGACAGCAGTCTGGAGATAGTTGCGTTGCAGCGTTCGATGATATGTACCGAGTCGAGAATGAGGATTCCATCCGCAGCAGAATCCAGCAGAGCATCCGACCGTTTTTTTTCATTGCTGATCTGAGTGTAGAGCTGGGCGTTGACGACCGCAATAGCGGCCTGGTCAGCAAAACTGCGTAGCAGCAAACGGTCGTTATTGGAAAAAACACCGGCATAATTCCTGAAAATAAAGATAACGCCGATGACTTTCTTGTGTGCCATTAATGGCAGTCCAACACCATTCAACAATCCCATGCTGGCAGTCAGAGTCAGCCTTTGAACAGCGTCCATGATTTCCTGGATCTCAACCAGCGCAGATTCTTCACCTTCTGAAATATGGGCGACCAGCTTCTCGATGTGCTTATGGTACGGGGTCGATAAATTTTTAGAGGCGGCAACATGCCAGCTTGGTTCTGCATGTAATGCGATCAAGCCCGCCCTGCCGGCCAGCATCTCTATGGCGATCCCCAGGATGCGGTCAAGCAGCGGGGTGAGCTCGAGTTCTTCGGTAAGGGCTCGTGCGATCTCCAACAAGTAGTCGCGCTGGCGTACGCGGAAATCAGGGAGCATGGTCAGTTCAAATGTTCCTGCTCTGCTAATAGAATGGCTTCATCGAATATTTGAAGCCCCTCGTCAATTTCGGCTTTAGTGACCGATAACGGGGGAGAGATCCGGATGGTTGACCGGCCGCAGCCAAGGGTCAGTAATCCCCGTTCAAATGCCTTGTCCACAATCGAATCCCGCAGATGTTTGGCGGGCTCTTTGGTGTTTTTATCCTTAACGAATTCCAATCCGAGCATAAGACCGATACCGCGAACCTGACCGATGGAGGGGTGCCGCGTGGCGATCTCGCTCAGTGCGTCCAATGTATAATTTCCGACTTCCGACGCATTCGCCAGATATTTTCGTTCAATCAGGTCAAGGGTGGCCAGAGCTGCAGCGCAGGATATCGGATTACCTCCAAAGGTATTACCATGGGATCCCTTTGGCCAGACCATCAAGTTCTTTCGGGCCATCATGACTCCCAAGGGCATTCCGGATGCAATTCCCTTGGCGCTGGTAACAATATCAGGTTCAACTCCGAAGTTCTGGATCGACCACCATTTCCCTGTACGACCGACGCCGGCTTGAACTTCATCGGCGATCAACAGGATGCCATACTTGTCGCATAATTTCCTCAATGCAGGGAAGAATCCGGGTGGGGGGACGATGTACCCCCCCTCTCCCTGGATCGGTTCGAGCAGGATGCCAGCGATATCCTCATCCGGTATCAATCGATCGATTATCTCTTCTTCGATGTACCGCACAACAGTTTCACCATAATCCTCACCCGGCCGTCCAGCCAGGACCGGACGGTAGGGATCGGGGAAGGGGGCATGCACAACACCATTCAGAAGCGGGAAGAAACCTTTATGGTAGGTCGATTTGGAAGCTGAAAAGGTCACTGCACCCATCGTTCGTCCATGAAACGCACCCAGAAAACCGATGAATTGCGTCCTGCCGGTTGCATAGCGCGCCAGCTTAATGGCTGCTTCAACACTCTCGGTGCCTGAATTGGTCATGAAACAGACTGCTTTTTCTTCAAAAGGTGCGATCTCGTCTAATTTTTCCCCCAATTCAACCCACTTGGTGTGATAATAATCCGACGAGATGTGAATAAATTTTTCTGCCTGCTCCTGAATTGCCCGAACAACATCCGGGTGACTATGTCCAGTTGCTGCAACTGCGATCCCGGCTGCGAAATCCAGATAACGATTTCCATCCACGTCCCAGACTTCAGTTCCTTTGCCATGATCCATGACGAATGGATAACTTCTGGGATAAGAAGGCGAGATGACCTCACTATCTCTTTCGATGATTGCTCTGGCCTTTGGCCCTGGCAATTTCATTGGAATCACTAACTACCTCCAGTTGAAAAGGGAATCAGAGGGATTTGCTCTGTGGATTGTTCATGAAAATTATATCACCGACCCCCCTTAGGGAATTCACGCACAAGTCATGTCGAAGGTCTCTTCCGTGATAACCAGTAATGAATTCCCAAGTATAGGAGTCCAACCACACCAATACCCAGCAATAAGTAGCCCAAAGCCTTTCGGGAAATCGTTACTCCCTGAGGGATCATGGATCTGGGTGTTGCTGTCGTGGTCGGCATCGGAGTGGGGGTCATGATTGGCGTGATACTACGCGGCGTCCTTGTCGGAGGAGGAGTGGTCGGAGTGAGGGTGGGAGTTTCTGTAGGCGGTTGCGCCTTACGAATGATCAATGTCTGCCCAATATAGATATCGCTGACGCCTTCACCCAGATCATTTAACGAACGAAGCTCATCTACGGATAACCCATAGGCAAAGGCAATCATTTCCAGCGTCTGGCCGTATTGAACGATGTGGTAGATGGCTCCATTCTCGCTCGGGGTTGAGACAATAACCGGGCTGATTGGCGTGACATCCGTCTGCGGAAGGTTACCCCCAAGGGTAAATGCGTAGCTAACAGAGACCGGAAGGATGGCGATCAGAGCTACAGTGACTAAGAAGAGTGGAAAGAAACGCAAACGCATAAACGGAAATCAGTTCAACTCTCGATCATGGCCTCGGCAGCCACCAGGAAATCCGTCGCGGAGATCATGCCGATCAATTTACCGCTCTCATCCACTACAGGTAGATGATGGATCTGGTTCTCTTTCATCACTTTTGCACATTCTTTAAGTGGGAGTTTCGCGTTAATGGTGATCAGTGGACTGTGCATGACATCGCGAGCTTTTAGTTTTGCCGGGTTTTGCCCCATTGCGATCACATGGTCACTGATATCCGTGGATGTAACAATTCCATATTCAGGGCTGGTTGTCGTTATATTAACGATGACACTGTGGATGTATCGCCTGCGCATGGTTTTTAATGCATCTGCCACGCTTGAATCAGGATCCACAAAAACAATATTATTTATCATCCAATCGCTAACTGAAAAGTTCATCATCTCCTCCGATTTCAATAGACTTTGTGGCTGGTGTCGGAAATACGATCAAGGTCAGCATCGACCATTTTCTCAACCAATTGGATAAAGGACACATCGGGTTTCCAACCCAATTTCTGATGTGCCTTGGCGGGGTCTGAGACCAGTAGGTCGACCTCTGCAGGTCTGTAGAACTTTGGATCCTGAACGATGAAATCCTTGTAATCTAAATCCACCCGTTTGAATGCCAACTCGCACAGTTCGCGAACAGCGTGGGTTTCGCCCATTCCGATCACATAATCCTCTGGTGTGGGTTGTTGGAGCATTTGCCACATCGCACGTACGTAATCGCCCGCGAAGCCCCAATCACGTCGCGACTCAAGATTTCCAAGCCGGATTTCCTTAGCCAACCCCTTTTTAATGCGAGCCACTCCATTCGTTACCTTGCGCGTGACAAATTCCAAGCCTCGGCGTGGGCTCTCATGGTTAAAGAGAATCCCGGAGACGGCAAACAGGTTATAACTCTCGCGATAATTTATTGTGATCCAATGACCGTATAATTTTGCAACGCCGTACGGGCTGCGGGGATAAAATGGGGTTGATTCTTTTTGAGGAACTTCAACCACCTTGCCGAACATTTCACTCGTGGATGCCTGATAAAAGCGAATTTTGGGGTTTACATGCCGGATGGCTTCCAGCAGGCGGGTTACACCCAAACCCGTTACCTCACCGGTCAGAACGGGTTGGCTCCATGAGGTGGGAACGAATGATTGCGCCGCCAAATTATAAATCTCAGCCGGATCATATTGCTCAATGATCTCGACCAGTGAACTTTGATCGTGCAAGTCACCTTGAACGATGGTAATTTGATCCTGGATGTGTTGAATTCGCTCGAAGGTAACCGTACTGGAACGACGAACCATCCCAACCACGTTATAACCTTTGGATAAAAGTAACTCGGCAAGATAAGAGCCATCCTGACCGGTAACCCCGGTGATCAAAGCTGTGGGCATTTATTTCTCCTTAGGTTATTTTACTGTGACGCAAATGATGATGTTGGCGGCTTTGTCATCGCGGTTGGCTGTGGTCGAAAGGTGGCAATCACTTCTCAAGGTCGCCTGGGTACTCTGAGCCTGTTCCGGTAATAACGCGAGAAACTTATCCTGACGAGGATGGAATATTTTCTCAACGATACCCAATATTTGCTCCAAGATCAATGGGTTTGGAATCCAATTCTCACCGGTGATTAAAAAGATATAATCAGTCGTTGGATTTGCCAGTTAATTATATCAGAGCTCGCCAGCTGACTGGCGGGTTCCTGAGGTGTTATTCCTTGATTTTGATAAGGATAACGGATTAATCATGAGTAAGATGAGTCAAAGTTTTCAAGGTACACCTCACGCTAAGAATGACAGCTTGCATACCATTGCCATTCTTCTGGTTTTTTTTATCTGTGGCGTCCTAATGATGCAGTATGGAACGCGGTGGGGGTTGGGTTTATCCGATGATTCTTATTTCTACCTGTATCCTGCGGTGGATTTTTCCCAGGGGTTAGGCTGGAGCATTAACTTCCATTATCCCCCATTGGTCACCGCTGTTCTATTGATTCCCACAGCTTTTGGCATTGACCCTTTACATGCATTCCGCTATATCAATATACTTCTTTATGCGACAAATTGTGTTGTTTTTTGTTTGGTCATCTACTATATAAGCAAATCAAATCTATTAGTAATTCTCAGCGGTGCAGGCTATTTATGTCTGGGTGTCATATTTGAGTTGCATGCCTGGGCAATGAGTGAAGCTTTGTTCGTTAATCTGACGCTCATGGGTATTCTCTTCCTTTTGCTTTGGATTCGCCTGGCAGTTAAACCGTATTTGTTCTTGTCAGCCTTATGTTTTGGTCTATCGATAACGACTCGCTATCTAGGAATAACTGGCTTGGCTGCTGGAACTCTGATTGTTTTTATCTGTTCAAAAAAGCAGCGTGGAAGAAATACACTTGGTTACTTGGTCACTGGGGCATTACCTGCTATCATTTTGTTCATTGGTCTCTGGATTCGTTATGGGGTGATCAGTGATCGGAAAATTGCGATCTATCCATTAAATTACGGGTTGATCAACCAGGGCATTAATGCATTTGTCACAAGTTTTATACCCGGACGATTCGTGAATGGCTTTGAAACTATATGGTTGGTGGGTTTAATCGTCATACTAATTGTGCTCGGTTTAGCATTAATATTGAGTTATAGAGATCAGGACTTGGCAAACCGAATCATCAGCCCAGCCTGGCTGCTCGCTTGCTATGGTTATGCATTCGTGGTAATTTACCTTTTTACAGTGTGCATCGGCCGGGCTTTTTTTGATCCATTAATTCCATTTGATGACAGGTTGCTCAGCCCTGTTGTGATCGTTAGCATTCTCTTGATCGCGGCGCTATTGACCAACAAGTGGAGTGATTTTGGGACACCATTGAAAAGTGTGATCATTTTATTTATAACCGGGCTGGTTGCCATGAACAGTATACGATCGTATCAGTTGATCCAGAGTTATCATGATTCAGGTCGCGGGTATAGCAGCGCCCGTGATCATGTTTCTGAGACATACCGTTATTTACGACTACATCCCGATGCGCCCATCTATAGCAATGCCCCGGCAGCTTTGTATTTTTGGTTGGGCAGACATACACAACCGCTTCCAGGGGAAGATCAATTGACTGAGATGCGCGCGGTTCTCAAGGCGAGCGATGGGTTTGTAGTGATCTTTGATTCGATACCTTTAGAGCTTTATCATTTGACGCTTGATGAGGTAACGCAGGGCATGGAACCGGTCATTGACTTAAGTGAAGCCACGATCTATCACACGACTCAGTGAATCCATAACTTTCGCCTGTTATGCTTGGCGTATACAGCGCAGATATGTTGTTTTGCTTTAATCAGGAAGAAATTTAATGGAAAAGAGGCGACGAGGGGATTTCCGGAGCTACCTGAAAGGGAGCGTAGGACCCAGGGGAGCGAGCAGTCACCTGCTCGCGATGCTCGCGGAGCACGCCGCCCTGCGGGTTGGGTGTCCACCGGATCCCCCGGCACGGTGTGTCCTTCGGTTGCTTCGCAACCTAGGAAGTGCCTCGCTGACGCTCGGCCCAACCAGGGGGAAGCGAAGCCCCTTGGGTGAAACCCCTCTGTACTTATTATTAAACATGTGAATAAAATAAAAAGAGGCGACGAGGGGATTTGCGAGCGGAGCGAAGTGCCCAGTAGTGCCGCGAAGGGGCACGAAGGGTAAACCCCTATGAACTATATATTATAAGGAAATTCTATATAAGAAGAGGCGACGAGGGGATTTGAACCCCTGATCAGGGTTTTGCAGACCCTTGCCTTGCCACTTGGCCACGTCGCCGTAAAAAAGGGGCTGCTTGCATTGGTTATCAACTCCATTGCTTGCAGCCTGGGAACTCAAGAGCGGGCGATGGGGCTCGAACCCACAACCTCGTCCTTGGCAAGGACGCGTTCTACCAATTGAACTACACCCGCATTTTGCCCCCATTTATGGACACCGACAAATCCAGCTGCTCCACTTGATGGGGCTCCATTGTGAATATGGCAGGAACCAAAGTCACTCTGGAGGCGTTCTAATTGTAAGGTTCTTCTTAATATCAGTTCTGAAACCACAGTTTCCTGTAGAGGACGTCGGCAATTATAGACGGATGTTTACATGCTGTCAACCATCCTATAAAAAGACGCGTGTTATTTTCCAGTATTCATCCATGGCTGTCATGATCGGTCTGATATTTAATATTTGCCTGATAGATCGCTAAGCAAATGCGTTAAATAAGACTTCGATCTGAACAGAGCCATCCAGGATCTTTGCAATAAACTCTTCAGCAGGTTGAACAATCCGGGGATACGTTGAAAGCAGAATTGATAATTGATGAGCCAGTTGATCATCTTGAGCCTGGAGATCGATCAATCTGGATGGCGGCACTCCCAACCAATTGGCAATGCTCTCGATATTTTTCAATTCCAATATTTCGCCCCTAAGCGCTCGGGAGACAGTCATATGAGAGACCCCGATCTGTATACCAGCTTCTCGTAAGCTCAGGCGCGTTCCCCTCATTTATAATCATGAGTATTCGGATTAGTGGTCTTTCTTCCGACGTCGGAAGAGGATCAAATTCCTATTTTGAATGAAAATTATGTGGTAACTGTTAGAATAATAAAGACCATAGACATCCGTGTTAATTTATCTATTATGACATCATCTTACAGAATCAAAGTGGGAAAGAATATAAAAAAACAATATTCTCTTTATGCCATTACATCCCCTCTTGATAAACTAACAACCGATGATGATTTCCTGTGGATTTTCGTGCCAATAATTGATGATGAACGAAGTTGTTCAGTCAAACTCGATGAAGCAGAGAAAGATGAAGAATTAGTAGAGGACGATAATTGGTATTTAATAAATTCCGCAGGAATGGCTAAGAAAGGGCCAGCCTTTTTTGATGGGTAACTGTAAGCTTAGTTGAAAGATAATAATCAGGAATAGACATATAATTATTATCATATTTAAGTCAAAGGGGCGTTATGAAAAAAGTTATTATTATCATGATCGTAGCGGTTCTTCTCGTGGGTTGTGCCCCAACTGATCAAGCAGTTCAAACTGCCATTGCTAGGATAAAGATGGCAGCAACGACGTTATCTTTTTCCCTCATGAATACGACGGTTCCAAATCAAACCGTAAAACAGCTCCCACCGTTGAGGTATTGCCTTCTTTACCCATTTGAAATCTCAAGCATATCCGATAGGTACTCTACTAAACCCGAGATAGATCGAGGCATACTAATAACCGATTCAATCGACCAAATTCGGTCAGCATATATATCAGATGATGGCGATGATGCGAATATTTATTTTTGGATTGTTCAATTTTCTGATGAAGTAACGGCATCTGATAATTTTAATTATATAATAGAGAATCTATATTCAAGTACAAGCTACGTAATTCCAGAATCTATCGATTTGCCGAGTGACACTGTTGCGTATTTACAGGCAGAAGGGTCTATTATTCTAGCTTATCGAATCCATGATATGGTAGTGCTTACTGGCATGATGAGACTTCCTTATATCAATGAATATGATCAAATAAAAATTTTGGCGATAAATGGTGAAAAGCAGAAATATCGCCTTCAAGAATGTGGATATTTACCCCAAGACCGACTATTGATATTTCAATTCACTCATTGACACCCATGATCATAAAGATTGCCGTACCGGCATGGCCGACCCGAGCGGCTCAACCAGCTGGGTATATGACTCTCGCGGGCGAGTTGTTGATGAAAACAAGACCCTCAACGGTGTCACTGATCCTTATCATACTGGCTTTACCTATAACTCAGCCGACCTGCCTGTCAGCATGACCTATCCGGGGGGCGAGGTCGTCAGCACGGATTACCTCCCCCAGATGGCTATTAAATCCGTCACCGGCTTAGCCGATTATGCGACCAACAGCCGTTATGATGCCTCCGGCCGCCTAGTTCACCGGGAATATGGCTTTGGCTGGTTTGGGTTCAGCGATTATGACTACAATACCTGGGACTACTATTACATTCCTGACCCCGAACACCCTGAGATTATTATTCCCATGGGAGGCAAACTTAAGCATGTCGTATCTGGTGACGACTACCACACCTACCAGGATAATACCTATGCGTATGATGCAAATGGCAACATTACCAGCATCATCGATACCATGACTGGCACTGCTCAGACCCAGACCTTTACCTACGATGAGGTCAACAGCCTGGAAACAGCTTCAGCTGTCGGCGGGAGTCAGGGTACTTACAATTCAGAAACCTATCTGTATGATGACCTTACCGGCAACCTGGTCGACAAAGGTAACGGGGATCTGATCTACAATCCATCGAGCCATCCACAAGCTGCCACAGCAATGGGCACCGATATATACAACTATGATGATAACGGGAATATGTTCTCACGTGATTATGAAGGAAAGAATTACCAGTTGACCTATGATGCCGAGAGCCACCTTGTGAAGCTCGAACAACTGGTTGAAGGAGACACATATACAACCATTGGTGAGTATGTCTATGATGGCGATGGCACACGTGTGCGTGCAGTCGTTAACGGCGTCGGGACGAATTACGTGGGAAATTACTACGAAGCCAGCCCTGGATCATTCACCAAGTTTTATTACGCTGGGGGGCAGCGCGTCGCATGGCGGATAAATGGCACCCCGTATTTTGGCTTCTCGGATCATCTCGGCTCGACTTCAGTTACGGTTGATGTGAATGGAGAGATTGTCGGAAACGAATTGTATAAAGCCTGGGGAGGGGAGCGATATACCAATGGATCAATTCAGACAACCTTCAAATATACCGGTCAGCGAACGGCTGAGGCTGGATTATATTTCTACAACGCCAGATGGTATGATCCTGAGGTGGGGAGGTTTATTCAAGCGGATACAATAATTCCGGAGCCTGGGAATCCTCTGGCGTGGGATCGGTACGCGTACGGATTTAACAATCCTGTCAAGTATTCTGA
>Ga0208980_10000127_pt1 | contig 37868 bp, 38 predicted proteins | sample WetSurMetagenome_3_FD_187993 | JGI IMG/M metagenome (GOLD analysis project Ga0208980, IMG submission 187993) | Wetland microbial communities from Twitchell Island in the Sacramento Delta, sample from surface sediment Aug2011 Site A1 Bulk (version 2) | ecosystem: Environmental > Aquatic > Marine...
GAAAAAACCTCCTATATTGGAGGTTTTTTCTTTATTTACTAGGGGTGGCTGATGGGGGTTGAACCCACAACATCTTGATCCACAGTCAAGCGCTCTGCCATTGAGCTACAGCCACCATGGACTCAGAATTTTATCACGCGTGCCTGTGCTAGGCAAGAAGCCGGTTAATTTCGCTCTGCAGGTTTTCTCTCCGGGCAGAAATTTGCTCAGTTGTCTTGAGATCTTTGATAATCACATTTCCTGTTTGGATCTCATCTGGACCCAGGATCACAGCCAACCGGATGCCCATTTTATCCGCAAATTTCAACTGCTTGGGCAGCTTGGCTGGCTCCGGGTAGCAGATCATGCGCGTCCCGGCTTTGCGCAGCTCATCCGCAATTCTAATTGATTCATTTTGAGTATCTTGATTGAACACAGTCACCAGCACATCCGCGGCAGGTGGAATCTCTTGCGGCAGCAATCCGTATTTTTCTAGCACAATCGGGAACATCACATCACCCATTGCGAAGCCAACCCCTGGCAAGGATTCTCCACCTACGTCTGCAACCAGGTTTCCGTAATGCCCGCCGCCAAGAATCGCACGACCCCCATCTAAGTCAAAGGCCTCAAAGACAATCCCGGTGTAATAATCCAGCCCGCGGGTCACCTTGGGATCGAACTGGGTAAATCCACGCACACCCATCACTTCCAGAGTGGCAAAGCAGCGTGTCAAACGCTCGGAATCTTTCCAAAGATCATAATTCTCAAGCAAAGTATTAAGAGCTGAAAGCATTCCAACTTCGAATCCCAGCTCCCTGCCATATTGGATCCAGGCTTCAGGAGCCAGTTTATCCTTGCGGTCGATCAATCGCAGGACCTCGATCACCTGGTTCTCATTTACCCCAATTTCCAGCAACTTTTTGTACATCAACTTGCGATCATTGATTCGGATCATCACCTGATTCGGAGACAAACCAACGATTTTGAATAAATTGGCTGCAACAGCGATCAATTCGGCGTCTGCTTCGGGAGAATCGGCGCCGATCATGTCGATATTCCACTGGAAAAACTCACGGGATCTACCCTTAGCCGGGCGTTCATATCGCCAGATGGGACCGAATGCCCACCATCGCAGCGGAAAGCCTAACTCACCCTGCTTCTGTGCCACCATTCTCGCAAGTGAAGGGGTTAATTCCGGGCGGAGCGTTATTTCTTCGCCATCCCGGTCCTGGAAGACAAATGCCTGTTTTTTGACCAGTTCCTCCCCGGATTTTGCCGCAAATAGTTCCAGCCGTTCCAGATAAGGAACCTCGTATTCCTGGTATCCGAAGGATTCCGAAATAGTTCGAATTTTCTCAAGCAGCCAGTTTTGCTTGAATTTATCTTCGGGGTAAAAATCACGTGTACCTCTAAGGGCGGAAATAATCTTCTTCATACGGACCCTCCATGGATGGGCAGAATTTTAACATACAAGATGGGGTAAAATTGTCCGAACGCTTATCGGTCAGAAGGGCTGCATGAATATCGAAGAATTGATCACAATTGTTGACGGCACACTGCACACCCCCGGGGCGGATCTTTCCCGTGAGGTCAAGGGTGGCTGCGGAGCTGATTTAATGTCTGATGTGCTTGCCTCCATCCAACCTGAGGCCGTGCTTCTTACCGGTCTGTGCAATCCCCAGGTTATTCGCACGGCACAGATGGCCGATGTTGCCGCTGTGGTGTTTGTGCGCGGCAAACAACCTCCTAAAGAGACTATCGACCTTGCCATCGAGGAGCGGATTCCCCTTATTACTTCCCCCTTTGGCATGTTCGAGCTCTGCGGCCGGCTGCGCCAGCGGGGATTGCCCAGCCTGGAGATGCCCGTGGATAAAGATCCCTGTTGTGACTAAAGGACCCATCTGGCATGACTGATCAAACCAGGTTCAAAGGACAGATCATTTCCGATCAGTTGGCTGGGGCGATCACCCGCACTGAAGAACTTGCGTATGAGTTAAAAGTATCTGAGGTCATGACTCGCGAGCCATTTACCACCTCCACCTTAATGACTATGGAGGAAGCACTCGATATTTTCAACAAGAATCGCATTTCAGGCGCCCCAGTGCTGGAAAATGGCGCTCTCGTGGGGGTCATAAGCATTGAGGACCTGATCCGCGCCTTGCGAAAGAATGATCTCTCCGCTCCAGTTCAAAATTACATGACCACAAACCTCGTCACTATCCGTGACACGGATACGGTGATCGAAGCATTAAAACTTTTCGTCAATACCAAGTTGGGCAGGCTTATTGTCATCGATTCTGAAAATCAGATGGCTGGGATCATTACCAAGGGTGATGTAACCCGCGGAATCCTCAAAGCTCTGGATCAGGATTACCAGGAAGAGGAAGTCCGCATTTACCGGGCCAGCCATCTCTTCGAAGATATTTCCTCCGACCGCAGCACGCTTGTGCTGCGGTACAACATAAAAGTAGGTGATTTCACCCATGGCGGCTCGGCTTCGAGCAATATCAAACGCGCACTGCTGCGCATGGGTGCCAATCCCCAACTAGCCCGCCGCTGCGGCATCGCTGTCTACGAAGCTGAAATGAATCTGATCATTCACACTACGAATGGCGGGGTACTTCGGGTGGAAATTGAACCCCACCAGATCACGATGCAAGCCACGGATGAAGGACCTGGGATCGAAGACATCGACCTGGCCATGAAACCGGGATATTCCACCGCCACCCAGGAGGTCCGCGAGCTGGGTTTCGGCGCAGGAATGGGACTTGTAAATATCAAGCGTTGTGTAGATTGGATGCAATTGGAATCTACACCCGGAATTGGTTCCAAACTTCGTTTCAAGATTTTCTTGAAGGAAGAAGATACAGTTGGAGAAGGTTATCCCTCATCAGCCAAGGAGTCAACCAAGGATGAATCTTCAGGAAGTCATCGATCATTTGGGGCTTGAGATCCTCACAAACAAGGGCAATGATTTTTCTTCTATTGAGCCTAAATCGGGATATATTTCGGATTTATTGAGCTGCGTTATGGCTGGGGCAAATCCGCAGAGCATCTGGGTTACCCTCCAGGCGCATATTAATATCGTAGCAGTTGGCGCTCTCAAAGATGTTGCGGCGATCATCATCACAGAAGGCGCAACGCCCGAGGAAGCAACCATTCTGAAGGCTGAAGCCGAAGGCATCACCCTGCTTTCAACATCGCAATCGTCTTTTTTCGTGGTAGGTAAATTGTGGGAAATGGGGTTGACGGACGTTTCCTGAGTCAACCCTCGTGAAAACCGATCCTCCACGCCTCATCTTTCGGTCGGAGTTCCATACCCATACCGTCCTCTCGCCCTGCGCAGAGCTGGAGATGATCCCGCCTTTGATCGTACAAAAAGCGCTTGAAAAAGGAATCCAGATTATTGCCATCACCGATCATAACGCCTCTGGCAATGTGGAATCGGTCATCCAGGCGGCGGAGGGAACTGACCTGCTCGTGCTGCCGGGGGTCGAAGTTCAGACGCTCGAAGATGTGCATACCATCTGCCTTTTCGACACGCTCGAACAGCTATACGCATTGCAGAATATTATCGATAAGAACCTCCCGGACCTCCCTAATCAGGAGGATCACCTCGGTGCGCAAATCCTGGTTGATAAAGATGGAGATTTTATCGCTTTTGAAGAAAGGTTGTTGCTCACTTCCACACATTTTTCCCTTTCGGATCTCTTTCAACATGTTCAGGATTTGGAGGGCTTGTTCATCCCAGCCCATATTGACCGGGAAGCCTTTGGACTGATCCGAACATTGGGATTCATCCCAACCGATATTAATATCGAAACCTTGGAAATCTCCCGAAACATATCTGCTGATGAAGCCCGAGAGCGGTACCCTCAGTCCAGGGATTATCCCCTGATTCAGAGTGGTGATGCTCACCGGCTGGATGAAATTCAGGGTTTGAATCTCCTCCCATTAAAGTACCGAAATATTGCTGAGATCCGAAAAACCCTGATTTCCAAAGAAAATGAGTTGCTGGAGATTCCAAAATCCCGATAAAACCTTCGGAACAACTGCTTGCTGAGAATATGACATTTGTTTATTGACGGTGGCAAGGTTGCATATTAAACTCATCAGGATATTCTTATATTAATTCAATGTTGTCCAAACAATCTTCGGAGCCGGTATGGCACAGACTCAAACTCAGGTCATGAATCAAATAGATCCCGCAGTAAAGAAAATAATCGATGAAATACTTACCGCCAACCGGGAAAAGCCTGGGGCGACCATGGTGATCCTAAACGAGGTCCAGGGTAAGGTTGGCTATATTTCAGCTCCCCTCCAGAATTACATTGCAGAGCAGCTCAAAGTCCCGGTTAGTAAAATCCACGGCGTTGTTTCCTTCTACTCCTTCTTTACCACAACACCCCGCGGGAAACATACGGTCAAATTCTGCATGGGTACTGCCTGCTATGTGGGCGGAGTTGAGCAGCTTCTGGATAAAGCCAACCAGGTGTTGGGTATCAAAGCGGGTGAAACCACCCCTGATGGCTTGGTCACACTCGAGATCTGCCGCTGTGTGGGAGCCTGCTCCCAAGCTCCGGTGATCGTTGTGGATGAAAACGTTCAGGGTCGGGTTAAACCCAACAAAGTCCCGCAGATCCTGCGCGCTCTCCAGGAGGAAGAACAGAAATCTTGAGAGAGCTCTCGCTGCACCTATTAGATATCGCAGAAAACAGCATCGCAGCCGGCGCAACGATCATCAGGATTTTTGTGGACGAAAGTTCGATCAAGGATAAGCTTACGTTGCGCGTGGAAGATAACGGGAAGGGTATGGATGCCGAAATGCTAGCTCAGGTTACAGATCCATTCGTCACTTCCCGCTCAACCCGCAAAGTGGGTTTAGGTATTCCGCTTCTCAAAGAAGCCGCAGAAGCGTGTAATGGCTCCTTACAAATTTGGTCACAACCCGGCATTGGTACTCGGATCGAGATCATTTTCCAACGCTCGCACATCGACCGGATGCCGCTCGGAAATTTGGCAGATACCTTCCGTATGCTGGTCGTTTCGGAACCCAAAATCGACTGGGAGCTTGGGTACCGCCTGGACGATTACGAGTTCAGTTATGACCAGAAACAAGTTCGTGAAACCCTCGGGGACGTTCCCTTTTCAGACCCGTTGGTTTTGAATTATGTCCGATTGACAATGGAAGAGGGTTTGAAAACACAACAGCCAGTCAGTTCAATCCCGTCAAAATAAGGAGAATCATGCCTACAATAAAAAGCCTTGATGATCTGAAAAAAGTCCGCGAAGAAGCCCTTCAAAAAAAGAAGATCCAGACTGAATCTGGCAAAGCCCGGGTGATCGTCGGAATGGGTACCTGTGGTATCGCTGCTGGTGCACGGGATGCCATGAAAGCAATCCTTGATACGATCGAAAAAGATAACATCCAGGATGTAATCATTACTCAAACGGGCTGCATCGGTATGTGCGAGAAAGAACCCATAGTTCAAGTTGAAATTGGTGATCAACCCAAGGTTACTTATGGAAAGGTTTCACCCGAAGTGGCTCGGAACATCATCAAGGAGCATGTTGTCGGTGGCAAGATCGTTACGAACCACGTCATTCCACTGTAAATTTAGTGATTGACCTGTAGGAAAGAAGTGATCTGGAAAGCATAATGAAATATTATCGTTCTCACGTACTCGTCTGTCAGGATCCGGATTGTGTTCATCGTGGATCCAAGGAAATCCTGGCAGCTTTAAATTCTGAACTGCAAGCCCAGGGTCTCTCCGGCGAGGTCCAGGTTTTGGAGACTTCCAGGATTGGTGATTGTGACCAGGGACCTGAGATCATGGTCTATCCGGAAGGAGCGCACTACGGCAACCTTACGGCTGATGATGTTCCTTATATCGTTGAAGAACACCTGCTAAAAGGTCGCATCGCCCAGAAATTTCTGCTCAAAGAAGATACATTCATCGACGAGGAATTGCGGGCTCCCTCCGCCAAGGAAATCCGGGTAGTCCTGAGGAACTGCGGCAAGATTGATCCTGAAAATATCGAGGATTACATTGCTGAAGATGGCTACATGGCCCTGGCGAAAGTACTCACCGAGATGAACCCGGATGAGGTAATCGATACCATCAGCAAATCCGGTCTGCGCGGGCGCGGCGGGGCAGGATTCCCGACCGCGAAAAAATGGGGCATGGTTAAATCCAAAACGGATCCGGTGAAATTCATCACCTGCAACGCCGATGAAGGCGACCCGGGTGCGTTCATGAACCGGCGCGTCCTTGAAGGCGATCCCCATTCTGTCATTGAAGGTATGATCATTGGCGCCTTTGCGATCGGTGCCAGTTACGGGTATATCTATTGCCGGGCGGAGTATCCCATCGCGGTCAAGATGCTGAATATCGGTATCCAGCAAGCGCGAGCGCTGGGGCTGCTTGGCGAAAATATCATGGGCACTGGTTTTTCGTTCGATATGGAAGTTCGTATGGGCGCTGGGGCGTTTGTCTGTGGTGAGGAAACAGCCTTGATTGCCTCGATTGAAGGCAAACGAGGCGAGCCGCGTCCCCGCCCTCCCTTCCCTGCAGATAAAGGCCTTTGGGGTCACCCGACCAACAATAATAATGTTGAGACTTACGCCAACGTACCGCAGATTATCCTCAAAGGCGCGGATTGGTTCTCGTCGATGGGTACTGAAAAGAGTAAAGGCACCAAAACTTTCGCCCTCGCTAGTGATGTGAAAAACACCGGCCTGATCGAAGTTCCCCTGGGGATCACCTTGCGCGAGCTTGTATATGAAGTCGGAGGGGGAATAAAAGGCGATAAACAGTTCAAAGCTGCCCAGATAGGCGGCCCGGCTGGTGGCATGCTCTCCAAGGATCATCTTGATCTGAAGGTGGACTATGAGTCTCTGGTCGGTGCCGGTGCCATGATGGGTTCCGGTGGCCTTGTGATCATGGATGAGGATACCTGTATGGTGGATATGGCCCGCTTCTTCATGGACTTTATCCAGGATGAATCCTGCGGAAAGTGTACCCCCTGCCGCGTGGGCACCCGACGTATGCTTGAAATCCTTACCCGCATCTGTGAAGGCAAGGGTCAGGATGGCGATATTGAAACACTGGAAATGCTCTGTGATCAGGTACGTTCCACCAGCTTGTGCGGTCTGGGTCAGGGAGCACCCAACCCGGTTGCCAGCACCCTCAAACTCTTCCGCGAAGAATATCTCGCCCATATTTATGAAAAGCGCTGCCCTGCCAAAGTCTGCCGCGGATTGATCTCTTTCAATATCCTGGATGGACCTTGCACAGGTTGTACTGTCTGCGCCAGGAATTGCCCGGTCAATGCGATCACAGGTGAGCGCAAGCAGACCCATGTGATCGACCCCGATCTCTGCATCCGCTGCGGTATCTGCAAGCAGGTCTGTAATTTTGACGCTGTGGTCATTAATTAACATTTGGAGTTTCATCCGGTAAACCGGAGACTTATCGAAACCATCGTGAACGGAGGACGTAGCACAATGCCTGTTGAAACAAAAGAAACACAAGCTGCGGTGCAAGCGGTAAAGATGGCGATTGAGAAGTATGGACCCAATCGGGAGGAATTGATCCCCATCCTGAATCATATCAATCAGGATATCGGTTACCTACCGCAGGAATCCCTGGATGAGATCAGCGTTCTTCTGAAAGTACCGAAATCCCAATTGATCTCGGTTGCGAGCTTTTACCAGATGCTATCCACCAAGAAACGCGGGAAGCATGTGATCAAATTCTGTGAATCTGCTCCCTGCCATGTTGTTGGCGGTCGCGAGATCATTCAGACCCTCAAGAACGAGTTGAACCTGGTGACCTGTGGCACAACCTCTGATGAAAAATGGACGCTTGAAATGACAAGCTGCCTGGGAGTGTGCGCGGTCGGACCTGTCTTTATGGTGGATGATGATATTTATGGAAATGTCACCACCGAGCAGGTTCCCCAGATTTTATCCCGGTACAGTTAAAGGAGACGGAACAATGAATACTATCCGATCAATGGTCCTTGTCTCCAGCGACGCTATGAGTATGGATGCCGGCGCGCAGGAAGTATTTACCCGCCTGCAAAATGAGATTCATTCCTTCAATCTCGAAAAAGAAGTGTCGGTTTCGATGGTCAGCGATATCGGCCGCCATGACTCCGTTCCCATGGTGATCGTTTATCCTGAAGCTACGCTTTATGGGCCTGTGCGTCCTGATGATGTTCACTTTCTGGTGGAAGAACATCTTTATAAGGGAAGAATCGCGGCTGGCTTGCAAGCTCCTGTAAAAGAATTGACCGGCAAGATCGCCTGGCTTTCCTCCCGAAAAGGCACCCTTCCCGCTGAGCAGCGCATCGTACTTGAACGAGCTGGCGTTATCGACCCCACCAGCCTGGATGATTACATCCTTCATGATGGCTACCAGGCCCTTGGAACAGTCCTCACCAGCATGTCTGCCCAGGATGTTATTGCTGTGCTGGAGAAATCCGGTCTGCGCGGGCGCGGGGGGGCTGGTTTCCCCACCGGTACCAAATGGAAATTCGTTTCCCGTACCGCAGGTCCAAAGAAGTACGTGGTTTGTAATGCGGATGAAAGTGAACCGGGAACCTTCAAGGATCGCTTGATCCTGGAAGGCGATCCGCATTCATTGATCGAAGCCATGACCATTGCCGCCTATACTGTTGGCGCCGATGAAGGATATATCTATATCCGCGGCGAATACGTCCTCGCCCAGGAGCGTCTGAAAACAGCCATCGCACAGGCCAAAGAGATGGGATTCCTCGGTAAAGGAATCTTTGGCACCAATTTCAACTTTGACCTGCATATCCATGCCGGAGCGGGCGCCTATATCTGCGGCGAAGAAACGGCGTTGATCGAGTCCATTGAGGGCAAACGTGGCGAACCTCGCGCCCGCCCGCCCTACCCGACCACCAATGGTCTCTGGGATCGCCCCACCCTGGTCAACAATGTCGAAACCCTGGCTAATGTTCCCCCGATCATTCGCAATGGGGCGGATTGGTTCCGCTCGTTCGGAACCCCCTCCAGCCCAGGAACCAAGGTCTACACCATTTTGGGGAATGTGAATGTCACTGGGCTGGTCGAAGTTCCGATGGGTATCACCCTCCGCGAAGTGATCAGCATCTACGCTAAGGGGATGAAAAACGGCGGTACCTTCAAACTTGCGCAGACTGGTGGGTCAAGTGGATCAATCATCCCCTCCACCCTCCAGGATACCCCCATGGATTTTGACTCCTTCAATAAGACGGGAGTATCACTCGGTTCCGGTGCGCTTCTCATCTGCAACGAGGAGACCTGTGTAGTGGATCTCGCCAAGGTGCTGGTTAACTTTTTTGTAAATGAGGGTTGTGGTAAGTGCAATCCCTGCCGTATTGGTGGCAACCGCTCCCTGAATATTCTCACAAATATTTCTGAAGGCGTTGGAACCCTTGACGATCTGAATACACTGATCGAACTCAGTGAAAACCTCTACCAGCTCTCGAATTGCGGGCTGGGACAGACTGCCGGTGTTCCCCAGCGGGATATTTTGAAGTATTTCCGTTCTGAGGTGGAAGCCCACATTCAGTTGAAAGTTTGCCCCGCCGGGGTTTGCGCGATGAGCGGGCAGCGAGTTTATTAGAAAATCAAGAGTGATATCTCTAGAGAGGCCTGACCATGACTAAATTGACCATCAATAATAAACCTGTGGATGTTGCGGAGGGCACAACCGTCCTGAATGCTGCCAGATCAGCGGGAATCGAGATCCCCACCCTGTGCGAACACCCTCACCTCACGCCCTACGGAGGCTGTCGGCTATGCCTGGTGGATGTGGAAGGCGCCCGCACTCTGCAGCCTTCATGCACCCTGCCTGTAACCGAAGGGATGGTGGTGAAAACGGATACGGATAAGGTGTTGGCAGCTCGAAAATTTGTCCTCACCCTTATCTTCAGTGAACGTAACCACTTCTGCCCGTTCTGCCAGGTCAGCGGTGGTGATTGCGAGCTTCAAAATGCTGCTTACCGCGAAGGCATGACCCACTGGCCGCTCCAGCCTAACTGGCAGCCTTTCCCGGTGGATGCCTCCCACCCCTATATCGTGATGGAAAACAATCGCTGCATCCTCTGCCGGCGCTGTGTGCGCGCCTGTGGGGAATTGGTTGGGAATTTCACCCTCGGCTTTGAGGAGCGCGGTGCCCGCAGCCTGCTGGTTGCGGATCTCGGCGTGCCACTCGGTTCATCTTCCTGCATCTCCTGCGGGTCTTGCGTGCAAGTTTGCCCTACCGGCGCACTCATCGACCGATGGAGCGCTTATCGTGGCAAAGAGACCCAGGTGGAGAAGACCCAGTCGGTCTGCACCGGTTGTAGCATCGGTTGCGGGATCGATGTTCTCGTCCGCGATAACAATTTGGTTCGTATTGAAGGCAATTGGGATGCGGAATTGAACGAGGGCGTTCTTTGTAAAATCGGCCGTTTTGAGCCTCTGGCTGAAGATCGTAACCGCTTGCTCACCCCGCAGGTTCGCAAGGACGGCAAATTGAAAGCCGCCACTTGGGAGGAAGCCTTTGAGATGATTCAATCCAAGTTCTCCCCACTCGTCGGAAAGAAGGGTGATGGTGTGGCTGCCTTGGTTTCCAGCGGTTTGCCGCTTGAATCTCTCAATGCCTTCAAGAAACTATATTCCGATTATTTCCAAAGTGGCATGGTTACGACTACTGAGGAAGGGGAATACACTGCGGCTGCATCCGCTTTCGCCCGGAGCACCGGGAAATCCTTCGAAGGCTCTTTGGCGGATGTGCAAAAAGCGGATCTCGCCATCGTCTTTGGTGTCGATCTGGTCAAGGAGCATGAGGTCATTGGATTCTTCATCAAACGCAATATCCCCAATGGCACGAAACTCGTCGTTGTTGATCCTGCAACAAACACACTCGACCTGCTCGCCGATGTGACCCTCAAATCGGGTAAGTCCGTGGAAGCGAACCTGGTGCATGGCATTACCGCCGCGGTCATAAGTGCCGGGGCTGCGAAAAACACGGATATTCGGGTTTCGGAGGCGCATTTGAAAACCGCGATCCTCGAATCCGGGGTATCAAATAATGAATTATCAAAAGTTGTAGACCTTATCAAGTCTGCTGATAATTGCATCCTTGTGTATGGAAAAGGCATTTCGGATGAGGCCCTGAAGCAAATCGTTCACCTGGCGGAAGTAACCCAGGCGAAAGTGATCGGCACTCGCGGCGGCGCCAACAGTCTGGCTGCCTCCCAGCTTGGGTTGGATTCGCGCATAAAATTAAACGGGCATCAGGCCGTCTTTGCTGCATTTGGCAACGAGGATCCCTCGCAATATCTTATCCAACAGCTTGAAAAAGCCCCCTTCTTGGTAGTACAGGCTGCGTACGGGTCTGCCCTCACCGCCCGCGCAGATGTGGTCCTGCCTTCATTCACCTGTCTGGAGCAGGATGGAACCTTCGTGAATTTTGAAGGAAAAATTCAGCAGAGCAAAAAATCAATGACTGCACCGGAAGGGACAAAATCCGATCATGAGATTCTGACCTCCCTGGCGGGATTATTTGGACAAAAATTGGATACGGACTGGAAAAAATCGATCACTGCCAACCCAGCTCCGGTGACGATCCAAGGTTAATGGTATAAAGGAGCCCACTATGGCAAAACCAAAAGTCTCTTCGGATTGGATGGCAGGCTGCTCCGGCTGTCACATGTCTTTTTTGGATATTGATGAGCGAATCGCCACCGTTTTGGATCTTATTGACTTGCGCTCATCTCCAATAACAGATCTAAAACACCCGGATGAATCCGGCGTGGATGTAGGGATTCTTGAGGGCGGCATTAATAACACATCAAACGAGGAAGTGGCCCATCGGATGCGTCAACGCTCCAAAATCCTGGTCGCGCTTGGGGATTGCGCGGTTTTCGGTGGTGTTCCCGCCATGCGTAATTTCTTCACCATTGAAGAATCGCTGCGCAGGGCGTATATCGAGACCGAGAGCACCGATTCCTCCGGCAAGATTCCCGACGATCCCGAATTGTGTGTTCCCACCCGCGTGCGGGCGCTGCAGGAAGTTGTTCCAGTGGATGTCTTTGTTCCCGGCTGTCCGCCTGATGCGGATACCATCTTTTTTGCGCTAAGCGAATTGGCTCAGGGACGCATCCCTGTACTCAAAGATAAAAACCTGAGTTGGCAGTAATAGAGGTAATAATATGGTCGCTCAAAAAATTACAATTGAACCTGTAACCCGTATCGAAGGTCACGCCAAAGTGACGATTCGGATGACTGAAGCCGGTACAGTGGATCATGCTTACCTGCACATCAATGAATTTCGCGGATTCGAGAAATTCTGCGAAGGCCGGATGGTTTTTGAAATGCCGCTGATCACCCCCCGTATCTGCGGAATCTGCCCGGTTAGCCACCACCTCGCCTCAGCAAAGGCCGGAGATGAGGTTATGGGCTGCCCACCACCAAGGACAGCCAGTCTGTTGCGTGAACTAATGCACATGGGCCAGGTGATTCAGAGCCACGGGATGCATTTCTTCGAGCTCGCCGGTCCTGACCTGCTGCTCGGTTTCGATGCCGATCCCGCCATCCGCAATGTTGCGGGTTTGCTGGCTGCCGATCCTGCCCTCACGGTCAAAGCTGTCAACCTGCGGAAATTCGGCCAGGAGATCATTCACACCCTTGGCGGCCGTAGGATTCACCCGGTTTTTGCCGTTCCGGGCGGTGTCAATAAATCGCTTCACGCTGACGAACGGGATTCCATTCTGAAAGACCTGGATGAATCCATTCGCACGATCGAAGCCGGACTTGCCATCATGAAAGGCTGGGCTGAGAAGAACGCGGAAGATATTAACAAGTTCGGCGTCTTCGACACTGGTTATTTCGGCATGGTTACCCCGGATAACGGACTGGAACTTTATAACGGCAACATCCGCCTGATCGACCGCGAGGGAAAACAGCTTGAATGTTTCGATCCGCGCAATTACCTGGATTACATTGCCGAGCATGTGGAATCCTGGTCCTACCTGAAATTCCCATATTACAAGAAACTCGGTTATCCCCAGGGCGTCTACCGGGTTGGTCCACTGGGCCGCTTGAACATCGCCGAAAAGATCGACACCCCGAAGGCGAACGCGGAATTGAAGATTTTCAAATCCATCGGAAATGGTCGACCGGTAAATCAAACCCTCTATTATCACTATGCCCGACTCATTGAAACACTTTTCGCCGCAGAACACGTCGCGGTTTTGCTTGATGACCCTGACATCTTGAGCAATGAGACCTTGAACACCAAACATGATTTCAAGGGACATGGCGTAGGTGTCATCGAAGCCCCGCGCGGCACGCTGATCCACGATTACCACTGCAAACCGAATGGTCAGGTCGAAACTGTCAACTTGATCGTGTCCACCGGTCATAACAACTGGGCCATGAGCGAGGCTGTCGATTCGGTCGCAAAAACTTATATCAAAGGTCCGGAAGTAAAGGAAGGCATGCTCAATCGGGTGGAAGCCGCAATCCGTGCACATGACCCCTGCCTCTCCTGCTCCACCCATGCCGTTGGGGAGATGCCCCTGTTGGTGGAAATGGTCGATCCCGAGGGAAATGTGATCCGGACGATCACACGTTAATTAAATGATCTCAGAAAGGTCAGGGCGATTCCGGTTTTATTACCTGATCGCCCTGATTTTTTTCCAATGAAAAAGAAGATCCTGTTATTAGGCTACGGAAATCCGAACCGCGAGGACGACGGTGTGGCCTGGCATGTGCTCAAGGGCGTCGCGGCGGGTCTTGGGTTGCCTGTTCCAGAATCGCCTGATGCTCCCATCGGGAAATTTGAAGATCGAATTGAACTGCTTTTCGTCCTGCAATTGGTTCCTGAGATATCAGAGATCATCTCCCAATTCGATGAGGTCTGCTTCATCGATGCACATACAGGGGAGATCAATGCGGGCGTCCGTGCCACCGAGATAGGACCCAAATTCCAGAACTCCCCCTTCACCCACCACCTCACCCCCCAATCCTGCCTGGAGTTGGCGAACTCGATCTATCACCGGACACCGCGCGGATTCCTTGTCTCGATCCGCGGATTTAGCTTTCAATTCGAAGAATCGCTTTCTGCAGAAACGGACCGGCTGTCCAAAAGCGCGGTGGACCTGATCCTCAAATGGATTCGCTCAGGCAAGTTTGTTGAAACAGTGATCTCGTAATTCCCACCATATTTATCCTAATTGGATTATAATTTTTGCATGCACGAGCTTTCGGTTACCGAGAATATTCTAAAAACTTCGCTTGAATACGCGGCCCGGGAGCATGCAGTAAAGGTGACCGCGATAAATCTAAATATTGGCCAACTCTCATCGATCATAGATGATTCTGTACAGTTTTACTGGGAATTTGTCGCCAAAGATACAATTTGCGAGCAGGCTCGGCTGAATTTCAACCGTATCGCTGCTGAAATGCACTGCCAGGATTGTCAAAGTCACTATCAACTGGGAACTGAGCCCGGCCCATGCCCATCCTGTGGAAGTTATAACGTCAGGATCCTTTCCGGGGATGAATTTCAGTTGGAAAGCATTGAAATCGAGAAATGAGTATGTCAAATCAAAAAGTCACCATCCTTGAGAACATTCTCTCCGCCAACGACCAGCTCGCTGAGAAAAACCGCTTTCTTTTGGATAAATTCAACATATTTTCACTAAATATCATGGCCTCGCCCGGTGCAGGAAAGACCAGCGTGATCCTGAAGACGATAGAAGCGCTGAAATCTACCACACGCATCGGTGTGATCGAGGGAGACACAGCCGCGGTTACGATCGACGCTGATAAAGTAACCGCTGGCGGCGCCTATGCTGTTCAGATCAATACCGGGGGTAACTGCCACCTGGACTCCTCAATGATTGAAGCCGGGTTGAATCAGCTACCATTGGAGAGTTTGGATCTGGTCATAATCGAAAATGTCGGTAACCTGGTCTGCCCGGCAGCCTTTGAACTGGGCACAAACACACGGGTCTTGATTGCAAGCATCCCCGAAGGCGACGATAAACCTTACAAATATCCGGGAATGTATCGTGGTGTGGACGTTCTGATTCTGAATAAAACTGACCTTAAACCGTATGTCCCATTTGATGTGAATTATTTCCGAAAAGGCGTCACGTTACTGAATCCCGGGGTAAAGATTTTCCCGCTTTCCTGTATAACAGGGGAAGGTTTTAAACCTTGGATCGAATGGATCAAAATCCACTTGAAAAAATGATCGTTACAACAGAACAGTGAATCTTTCCAAAACCGTCACGAAAAAGCTTTACATTCGAGGGATCGTCCAGGGGGTTGGATTCCGTCCAACGGTGTATTCATACGCGCATAAATACGGAGTTGAAGGTTGGGTTCGGAATACTTCCAACGGGGTGGAAATCCTCGCCAGCGGATCGGAGTCTGCTGTCGATGGGTTTATTCAACACTTGCGTGATACCCCCCCTCGCCTCGCCAAAGTCGATTCTTTTCTGGTCGAGCAAGCTGAGCAGGGAATGCACTCCGGATTCGTGATCCTCGATAGCCAGCCGATGGAAGGTGAATTCCTACCCATTTCTCCCGATTTATCCATCTGCCCGGATTGTCTGCGAGAGTTGTACGATCCAACAGACCGGCGCTATCGCTACCCTTTTATCAATTGCACAAATTGCGGCCCGCGCTTCACGATAATTAAAGACATTCCCTATGACCGCCCAAAGACGACCATGGCGGATTTTCAAATGTGCCAGGATTGCGAAAGTGAGTACCACGATCCGCTTGACCGCCGGTTTCATGCCCAGCCAGTCGCTTGTCACCTTTGCGGACCACAGATCTGGTTTGAAACTGCGGGGACCATTAAAAGTCGGGGTGAAGATGCCATCCAGGAATCTCGCGCTGCGATTCAAAGCGGAAAAATCGTTGCGGTCAAAGGGCTTGGTGGGTACCTTCTCGCCTGCGATGCCGCAAATGGAGCCACTGTAGAAACGCTACGAGCACGGAAACAACGCAGTCAAAAACCTTTTGCACTCATGGCAAGTTCACTGGAAATAATTACACGACATTGCTTTGTTTCAAATGAGGAAGAACTCGCCTTACTTTCTCCGGAAGCTCCCATAGTTCTCCTGCAAAAAAAACCAGGTTGTGCCCTTCCGGGTGGGATCGCCCCCGGGCAGCAATCGCTCGGGTTCATGCTGCCTTATACACCCCTGCACCATTTATTATTGGAAAAGCGGACAGGTTATCCGGAAATCCTGGTAATGACCAGCGGAAACAGAAGTGAAGAGCCCATCGCCTATACCGATGACGAAGCCAGGCAAAACCTTGAAACCCTCGCCGATGGTTTTCTCATGCATAACCGCGAGATCAACATCCGAACCGATGATTCCGTCGTACGATTTTTTCGAGGGGGTATATATCCAATTCGTCGGGCGCGAGGTTTAGTCCCCTCGCCAGTTCGGATTCCTTTTTCCGTTGCTCCCATCCTTGGGGTTGGCGCTGAGTTGAAGAACACCATTACCGTTGCGAGGGAAGATTACGCGTTCATCAGTCACCATATCGGCGATCTGGAGAACCTGGAGACCAGCGAATCGTTCACCCAGGCAATCCCGCATTTTAAACAGCTCTTTCGGGTACACCCCAAATTGATCTCCTGCGATCTGCACCCGGATTACCGCTCCAGCCGCTATGCTGAAGAGCGTGCCTGTTCGGAGAATATCCCGCTTGTAAAAGTCCAGCACCACCATGCCCACCTGGCTGCCTGCCTGGCAGACAACAAATGGGATTCGGAAGAACCAGTGATTGGGGTTTGTTTCGATGGCACCGGGCTGGGAACAGATGGAGCGATTTGGGGCGGGGAATTTCTGCTTGGCGGGTATGCCAGCTTCACTCGCGAATACCATCTGGCATATACCCCTCTCCCTGGAGGTGATGCAGCAATTTCCAAACCCTCCCGCTCCGCACTTGCCCACCTCTGGAAAGCAGGTATTTCCTGGGATGAAGATATGGCGCCAGTCCAGGCAACATCCGTTCAGGAGAAAACTTTGATCCTCCAGCAGTTGCAGAAGATGATCAATGCGCCTCCCACATCTTCGATTGGCCGATTGTTCGACGCAGTTTCCTCTCTTCTGGGAATTTGTCATCTTACTACGTATGAGGGACAAGCGGCTATAGATTTGGAAAATGCAATCAGTCTGGTTGACGACCGTGAAGGGTATGGTTTCGATTTCCACGCGGATCAGATTGACGTCTCACAAATGCTGCGCGAAATTGTTGCTGATATCCGTAAAGACGTCCAAGTATCCCGCATATCCTGTAAATTTCATCACACGCTGGCTCGCGTGGTTCTCACAGCCGCTCAAAAGATCAAATCTAAGACTGGTATTTCCACAGTTGCCCTCAGCGGCGGCGTTTGGCAAAACATGCACCTTTTGGAAGGTACAATTAATCTTCTTGAATCGAATGGGTTCGAAGTTCTTTGGCACCATCAGGTGCCAGCCAATGATGGTTCAATCTCGCTGGGTCAAATCATGGTTGCCTCAGCAATTACACAAAAAGGATAGATTATGTGTCTGGCGATACCTGGAAAAATTACTGAAATTCATACAGCCAATGGCATGCGTATGGCTAAGGTGGATTTCGGTGGCGTGCTTCGGGAAACCTGTCTGGAGGCCTTGCCTGAAGCAAAATTAGGGGATTATGTCATTGTGCATGCTGGTTTTGCGCTGAATACGTTGAGTGAAAAGGAAGCACTCGAAACCCTGGAAATATTTCGCGAGATGGACGCGCTTGCGGACGCGGAATCGGAGTTGAATGAGCTTTCCTCTTGAGGATTTTCGGGACGCCCGGCTGGTCCACGCTGCCCTCGAAGAACTTAATAAAGTCACCACCCAACCATGGGTAATTATGGAGATTTGCGGTGGTCAGACGCATGCCATAATGCAATATGGTCTCGACCAGCTCCTTCCGCCTGGATTGGAGTTGGTTCATGGTCCAGGCTGCCCAGTCTGTGTCACCCCCTTGGAGTTGGTCGATAAAGCCATCGCGATCGCTTCTCGACCCGAGGTTATTTTTTGCTCCTTCGGGGATATGCTGCGTGTGCCTGGCTCCAATGAGGACCTTTTCTCTGTACGCGCCGGTGGAGGCAGTGTCCGCGTTGTCTATTCACCCCTCGATGCGGTCAAGATCGCCCAGGAAAATCCCGAAAAACAGGTTGTTTTTTTTGCCATCGGTTTTGAAACAACCGCGCCGGTAAATGCAGCCTCCGTCCTGCAAGCCAATAATCTAGGTTTGAAGAATTACTCCATCCTGGTATCCCAGGTGTGTGTTCCGCCTGCCATGCAAGCCCTTCTCTCATCGCCGGATAATCGTGTCCAGGGATTCCTGGCTGCAGGGCACGTCTGTTCAGTGATGGGGTATTGGGAATACCTCCCACTCGCCGCGCAGTACCGCATCCCAATTGTGGTCACCGGATTTGAGCCGCTCGACCTGGTCAGGGGTATCACCCAATGCGTAAAGCAGTTGGAGAAACATACATTCACAGTTGAAAATGCCTATGAACGCGCGGTGACCGAGAAAGGGAATCAATCTGCACAAGGTATGATAAGCCAGGTGTATATCCCCGTCGACCGAAATTGGCGTGGGATTGGGATGATCCCTCAAAGTGGTTGGGGTCTGCACCCGGATTTTGCGCGCTTTGACGCTGAAAACCGGTTCGACACTTCTGCCATCGTTGCTCATGAATCAGAGGTGTGTATCGCCGGCGAGATCCTCCGCGGGACAAAAAAACCCAATCAATGCCCTGCTTTTCGGGTCCTGTGCAATCCTTCCAAGCCTCTTGGCGCGCCAATGGTATCCTCGGAAGGCGCATGTTCAGCCTATTACCGCTATTCTTCGGACGCTGTTTGAGCTACCATGCCAAATATTTCAGATGCTCCCTCTTTCGCAAACGCCGCCTGCCCTATGCCCCTGCCGCATGGCGCCCAGGTCGTAATGGGTCACGGCAGCGGCGGTCGCATGACCCGCGATTTGATCCAACAGGTTTTCGAACCCCTTTTTTCCAATCCACCCCTGGATGCTGGTAACGATTTTGCTGCCCTGCCCTCCCTGCCAGGTGAGCTGATCCTTACCACCGACAGCCATGTTGTCTCGCCATTATTTTTTCCCGGGGGTGATATCGGCCGCCTGGCCGTCTGTGGCACGGTCAACGATATCGCCGTCTCTGGTGCCAGACCGGACTATCTAACAGCCGGATTCATTCTGGAAGAAGGTTTACCCGTTGAGACGTTGATCCGGGTAGCCGAATCCATGAAAGCAGCTTGCGAGGAAGCTGGAGTATTAATTGTCGCCGGCGATACCAAGGTGGTAGAAAAAGGTCGCTGTGACGGGATGTATATTAATACAACTGGGGTAGGTTGGAAATCCGCCTCGCTATCCATAAATGGTGCCAATGCCAAACCCGGTGACGTAATCCTTGTCACTGGAACAATGGCTGATCATGGCATGGCTGTCATCTCTGCCCGCGGCGAGCTCGCGATCGAATCGGAGATCCAATCCGATGTGGCACCTTTGAACAACCTGATAACAGAGCTTCTGAAAGCCGTTCCGGAAGTTCATGTCCTTCGCGACCCCACCCGCGGCGGACTGGCAACCACATTGAATGAGATCGCCTCCCAGAGCAACTGCGAGATCCTCCTGAATGAAAAAGCCATTCCCGTCGCCAAACCGGTCAGAACATGCTGTGAAATGCTGGGGTTTGATCCCCTTTATGTGGCCAACGAAGGGAAATTGGTCATCATTCTTCCAGAAGAGCAATCATCAGCTGCCCTGGCGGCGCTTCATAGCCACAAATACGGTCGAAACTCTGCCGTTATTGGGCATATCACCAATTTCAGGAAACCCCGGGTTCTTCTCAAAACGCTTATCGGTGGAACCCGCATTCTGGATATGCTCTCCGGTGAAATGCTCCCCCGTATTTGTTGAGTAATTAGAGCAGCGGCGTTCTCCTTGACATTCGGGCTTAAGCCAATATACTTGCTAAAAAATACATCAGAGGAATAATGAAAATCAGTTACCAGGAAACAACCAGTGATCTCGCCACCCGCATAGATATTCACTCCAAATTCGGCGGCCGGGATATCGACAGCTGGATGATCGACCTCATCAAACTGCAACCCGGAATGAAGATACTGGATGTTGGCTGTGGGGCGGGTAAACAATGTTTTTCCTACCATCAATATTTAAAGGGAAATGCCGATATCACTGGCGGAGATGTCAGCCAGGATCTTTTAAACCAGGCCCGCGAAAAGAATGAATCTCAAAAAACAGGCATCAAATTCCTCGAGTTGAACTTCAATAAGAAATTTGAATTTCCAACAGCGACGTTCGATTTCGTATCCTGCTGCTTTGCCATATATTACGCCCTGGATGTGCCCTTCACTATTGGTGAGATGCACCGCGTGCTTCGCTCGGGTGGCAGGCTCTTCACCACCGGACCCATGCCTGAAAATAAGAAATTGTTCTATGAGATCATTAAAGAAGCGACGGGAAAACCCATCCCCCCCATGCCTGGCAGTTCCCGCTATAGCACCGAATTCCTGGGTACCATTCGATCCCTATTTTCAAAAGTGGATGTCCATATTTTTGAAAACCCGCTCACATTTGGAACTGTTGATCCCTTCCTCGCTTATACCAGAGCATCACTTTCAGAGGATAGAAAACTTTGGGGGGATTTATTCAGCGGCGAGAACTCCTTCGAAATTGTTATGTCACAGATCAAAGACGTTGCCGAAAAGCGGCTAAAGCAAGATGGGAAATTGGTGATGACCAAGGTGGTTGGCGGCTTTCTGGCCACAAAATAACCATCATGAATACGGACATGCTGTTTTACGGTCGTAAGGTTTGCTTCATCGGGGCGCACCCGGATGATATCGAAATCGGCGCTGGTGCCTTGATCGCGCACATTTCACCCCGCACGGAAGTTTTCTGCCTCACCCTGTCCGACAATCAGAAGAATCCAGACCTAAAAAACGTGAAGACGGAATGCCGGCGAAGCATGAAAGTGCTCGGCGTGGCTGATGACCATGCGATTATTGGTACATTCGAAACCCGTCGCTTTCCGGAACAGCGCCAGGAGATACTGGAATACCTCATTCAATTCAATCAAACGCAAAAACCGGACATCGTTTTCACCCACACAAGGGCAGATATCCATCAGGATCATGCCGCTGTTACCGAGGAGGTGCTGCGGGCATTCCGGGGAACATCCGTTTTTGGTTTTGATGTGATCCGGTCCAGTTACGGATTTTTCCCAAATTTCCTGGTTGAAGTTTGCCAGGAGGATGTCGATCTGAAACTCAAAGCTCTGGCGGAATACGAAACATACCAGAATAAGTATTACTTTGATCCGGAAGCAACCAAAGCGATTCTCCTTCGGAACGGGATCATCGCCCAAAGACCCTTCGCCGAAGGATTTGAGACGCTTCGGATCATAGGCTCATTTGATTCACTGTCGAATTAGGAAAAACGAAAACTGGATCTATAAGGCTTTCGGCAAACCGATCACGATCTCGTCCCCGTGCAGTTCAACCGGATAGGAATTGATCTCCTGGTAAGCTGGCAGCGCCAACACACTGCCATCGCGGATATCAAACCGGCCGCCATGCCTTGGGCAGGTCAGCTCAAAACCATCCAGCGATCCCTCTGCCAAATCTTCCTCATCATGGCTGCAAATGCCATCGATGGCATAATATCTATCATCCACGTTGAAAATAACGATCGGATTTCCCTCCACCTCAATCACGAGCCGTTCCCCTCTTCCTAATTCCGCCTTCGAAGCTACGGGGATGAAATCCACTTCATTTTCTGTCATTCATTTCCCTCCACAAGATCGTCATTTGATTTGCTCAATCCATAAACTCCGGCTTTGAGTGCTTTCAAAGATAAAAGCGCGCATTTTAGCCGCACGGCCCCCAACTCTATCCCCAGATTATCAAGAATATCCTGTTTGGTTAATGATTTGATCGATTCCAGATCCTTGCCAATGATGGATTCCATCAGCAAATCGGCTGATGCCTGCGAAATTGCGCATCCATGACCATCGAAAGCAGCTTCTGTTATCCGGTTCTCTTCATCTACCCGCAAATCCACCCGGATAACATCCCCGCACAAGGGATTTTCATCCTCAAATGTGATATCGTGCGGATCCAACTTGCCTTTATACATTGGATTCGCGCTGCGATCTATGATTACTTCCCTGTAAAGATCGTCCATAAGCTTAAACCCGAAAAACCTTTTTGACTTTTTCCAACCCTTCCACCAATTTATCAACCTCATCGAGGGTGCTGTAGATATAAAAACTGGCTCTCGTTGTTGCATCAAGGAGAAAGCGTTCGTGCAGTGGCATGGCACAGTGGTGCCCGGCACGAACAGCAATCCCTTCGGAATCCAGGATTTGCGCGACATCGTGCGGATGAACCCCAGCCAAACTAAAGGAAGCTACCGCCCCTTTTTGTTGCGCATCAGGACCATAAACTTTTACGCCCACTACCGCTGATAATTTTCTAAGCGCATAATTAATGATCTCGTGTTCGTACTTTTGAATCGCATCCATGCCAAACTGGTTTAGATAATCTATCGCCGCACCGAGTCCAATAACTTCTGCGATGGCTGGAGTGCCGGCTTCAAATTTGTGGGGTAAATCGTTCGGGACGAAGGAACGCAGATGAACCTTTTTGATCATGTCCCCGCCCCCCTGGAACGGAGGCATCTCATCCAGGATGGACTCCCTGCCATATAGGACGCCAACTCCGGTTGGTCCGCACATCTTGTGTGCGGAAAACACCAGGAAATCCGCATCGATCTCGTGAATATTCACAGGAAAATGCGGCACCGACTGCGCCCCGTCAATAAGCACAAGCGCGCCAGCATCGTGTGCTGCATTTGTTATCTCTTTGGCCGGGGTGATTGTTCCCAACACATTGGACATGTGGGTAAATGCAACCAACTTTGGTGAAAGATCCAGCAATCGAGGGTATTCTTCCAGATCAAGCAAGCCATTATCAGTTACCGGGATAAACTCCAGTCGAAGTCCTTTTTCAGCGGCAAGCATCTGCCAAGGGACCAAATTAGCGTGGTGCTCCATTTCGGTCAGGATCACCAAATCCCCCCGGTTCAGATTTGTTCTTCCCCATGAATAAGCCACCAGATTGATCGATTCCGTGGCATTGCGGGTGAAGATCACTTCCCGGCTCTTTCGCGCGCCAATAAAATTGGCAACTTTTTCCCTCGCGCCTTCGTAGAGAGCAGTTGCCTCTTCAGCGATGGTATAGACGCCGCGGTGAATATTTGCGTTGGATTTTCGGTAATAATCATCCATGCTATCAAGCACAGAGACAGGTTTTTGTGTCGTTGCAGTTGAATCCAGGTAAACCAGAGGTTTGCCTGGATGCACTTCCTGATGCAGAATTGGAAAATCCTTACGGATTTCTATCGGATTAAGCGAAGTCATAAATTGTAAAATTTGAGATCAGACCTAGGCGCCTTTTGGCATCGAGGAATGCGGATTTTTAACTTGCGGAAACCGAATATGCTGGGAATTCAAAGGGAACCAGAGAATATGATCTGGAACCATCCAGCCATCGGTTAAATATACATTCGTGCGAAATTGCACCGCGACCATTTTGTAGTCTACCTGCACAACAATCCCCTTCAGCCAACCGCGAGTTCTGAGACTGCTTTTCTCGTGGTCACAGTAAACCTCCACAGTATCACCCACCTCGAAAGTGGTTTCGGGTCCCGGTGCTTTCATAAACGAAACGTCTGCCATAAATTTCTCCGATCAAATCAACGAGTTTTCTATATCATTCTAGCATGGCCATCCATGGATACCAAATGACCCTTTGCTTTTATTCACTCATTTTCCGTTTGATAGCATCCCGGAATCTATCCCGGATTGATTCCAAGGGAATGCGATCTAGAACAGACTCAAAGAAACCCTCCACGACAAGTTTCTCTGCCTCCACTCGCGGGATGCCCCGGCTTTCAAGGTAAAAAACCTGCTCCTGGTCGATGCGTCCTACCGTCGCCCCATGCGTGCAACGGACGTCATCGGTAAGGATTTCGAGCCCCGGGATGGAATCGGCTTTGGCCTTGTCGCTTAGGATCAGGTTCCGGTTAGCTTGATATCCGTCGGTTTTACTGGCTTGCGGAGCCACGTAAATCATCCCACGCCAAACAGCCTGGCTCTCGTCTTTCAGGGCCCCTTTGAAAAGCAGATCGCTGGTTGTATGGGGAGCCAGGTGATCCTGTTCCGTTTCGTGATCAATTAACTGATTTTTATCCGAGAAATAAAAACCTGATATCCGTGAATGACTGCCTTCTCCGGTCAATTTCAAACTGGAAAAGTTCTTGGTAAACCTTGCCCCGGTGGTACCAACCGTCCAATCCAAAGCTGCATCTTTGGAAAGGATTGCCCGGGTGTATCCAAAGTTCCAGGAGGTCTGTCCCATGGATTGCAGTTCGACAAAATTGAGTTGCGCACCTTCTTCGATCTTAATTTCTACCAAACCAGAGTGAAAACAAACACCGGGATCTCTAGCATCCTCGCTATTTTCCAGAATGATCGTTGCCTGGCTGCCTGGCTGCAGATGGATGAGATGATGGGAGAAAAAGGTTTTTCCCTCACCTGCAATATTTAAGTTAATATTCAGAGGTTTTTCAAGCACCAAACCTTCAGGGATACAGATCACGCTTCCATACCGGGCAAACGCGCCGGCAGCAGCGGTAAAAATATTCTGTGATGGATCGATTATCGTTCCGATAACGTCATCCAACTCGGGTGATTTCAGAATCTCAGCATCGTATAAGCCAAGAAAGACAACCCCTTTTTCAACAGCTTTCTCGTCGATCTGACGCGAAAAGTTTTTTTCTCCAAGTTCCAGCCTGCCTGTAACTTCGCCAAGGAATTCCGGCTTTCTTTCCGTGCCTTCAATCCGTTTATCAAATTCTGAGATCACCTTGTAAAAATCAGGATGAAAATCTTTCAAATTACTGCGGCGCCAAGATTCGGATTTCGGGTCGGGCAAACCTAAACTGCAAAAAGCCTCCCAGGCTTTTTGCCGGTATGTTCGTACCTTTTGGGAAAAACCATCTTTCCGGACCTGGTCTACTCCAAACCGGAACTTTTTTTCACCGACACCTTCTTCTTTTGTTCGGCGAATGATCACCCGTGGTTTATCAGCCATTCTTTCCCCTGCCCTTACCCAACGGAACCGGCCATTTGTAGTTGGATCAGACGGTTCATTTCTACTGCATATTCCATCGGCAGTTCTTTAACCAGAGGCTCGATAAAACCGGAAACGACCATGGTGGTGGCATCCGCTTCGGAGAGTCCCCGGCTCATCAAGTAAAAGAGCTGCTCTTCTCCCACCCGTGAAACAGTTGCCTCGTGGCCGATGGTTACATCCTGTTCATCCACCTCGATTGTGGGATAAGTATCCGACCTCGAACCAGGATCAAGCAGAAGAGCGTCGCACACCACACTGGAAGAGCTGCCCTTCGCGCCAGGATACACTTTTAACAATCCCCGATAAGAAGCTCTGCCCCCATCCTTACTGATCGATTTTGAGGTGATCTTGCTGCTCGTGTGTGGAGCAAAATGAATCACCTTGCCGCCGGCATCCTGCACCTGCCCTCCGCCGGCAAAAGCCATGGAAAGGATCTCTCCATGCGCTCCGGGTTCCAGCAGGTAGCAGGAGGGATATTTCATTGTGACCTTTGAGCCCAGGTTGGAATCCACCCATTCCATGGATCCATCCTGATATACTTTGGCGCGTTGGGTCACCAGGTTGTAAACATTGGTGGACCAATTCTGAATGGTCGTGTAGCGCACCCGTGCACCCCTTTTTACGATGATCTCGATCACTCCGGAATGGAACGAATTGGTTGTGTATTTTGGCGCCGTGCAACCTTCCACATAATGCACTTGTGCGCCTTCATCAGCAATGATCAATGAACGCTCAAACTGACCGATATTAGCCACATTCAAACGAAAATACGCCTGCAGGGGCAAATCAACTTTGACACCTTTGGGGATATATACAAAAGAGCCGCCAGACCACACAGCACTGTTCAAAGCTGCAAATTTATTATCTTCGATCGGAATGACCGTTCCAAAATACTCTCGGAATAAGTCCGGGTATTGACGTAGACCTTCCTCAATACTTAGGAAGATCACCCCCTGTTTTTCCAGATGCTCCAGAACGCTGTGATATACCATTTCGGATTCGTACTGCGCACCCACCCCTGCAAGGAATTTGCGCTCGGCTTCTGGGATGCCTAATTTATCGAAAGTGTTTTTTATTGTTTCAGGAACATCCTCCCAGGATTGGCTCTGATCCTGGGTGGGTTTCACATAGTAATAAATGTCATTCAGGTCAAGGTTGGATAAATCCGCTCCCCAAGTAGGCATGGGCCGTTGGTCAAAATGCGCCAACGCCTTCAATCGGAAGTTCAGCATCCATTCCGGTTCATCTTTCATGGAGGAAATTTGCCGAACAATTTCCGCATCCAATCCTTTGCGGGATTTAAAAACATAATTCTCCGGATCTTTGAATCCGTATTTGTAATCCCCCAATTGGTCTAGAAATTCAGAGCTGTCGTTACCTGGCATGAGATTTGTCTTATTGTCCGTTTTCTAATTTCTCGCGAACCCATTCGTATCCGTGTTCTTCCAGGTGAAGCGCCAGCTCGGGACCGCCAGTCTCCACCACCCGGCCATCCATCATCACGTGGACAACATCCGGCTGTATGTAATTTAAGATCCGTTGATAATGCGTGATCACCAGCACGCCCATGGATGGATTCTTCAATGAATTTACCCCTTCAGAAACGATCCGAAGTGCATCAATATCCAACCCCGAATCAGTCTCGTCCAGGATTGCGATCTCTGGCTTGAGCATTGCCATTTGCAGCACTTCTGCTCGCTTTTTTTCTCCACCTGAAAATCCTTCGTTCAGGTATCGTCCGGCGAAGGATGAATCCATTTTCAAAGCATCCATCTGCTCTTTAAGCATTTTCCGGAATTCCGGAATGGGAATACCTTTATCCTGTGGGTTAATTGCCCGTCGTCTTGAATTTAATGCAGTCCGCAGGAAATTCGCCACCGTAACGCCTGGAATCGATTGCGGGTATTGAAACGCAAGGAATAGCCCAAAACGTGAGCGTTCATCTGGGGATAGATCAAGCAAATCTTGCCCCTTGAAACAAATCTCACCCTCAGTAACCTTATAAGATGGGTGTCCCATCAAGGTGTAGGCGAGTGTCGATTTTCCGGTTCCATTTGGACCCATGACGGCGTGCACCTGACCCTGCGGAAGCACAAGATTCAATCCTTTTAGGATCTCTTTGCCTTCAATGGAGACATGCAGATTGCGAATTTCAAGCTGGCTCATCCTGCGGAATCCTTGCTCTGTTAAGAATTAAAGTTGAAACGCCAAATTATACCATGCAGGTATTTGACTGTCAATATTTATTATATTTATCATATTTATTGACCTTTTTTAGGAGGTCATGGTATACTTTTCTCTGAAAAGGAAATTCTTCTGAATGTCCAGTACAAGAGACCGAATACTACAAACTTTACGCAGCCACCCTCGCTCCACTGTACCCGAGCTTGCTGAAGCGGTTGGAATAAATACGATTTCTGTCCGTCACCATATCGCCAGTTTGCAAGCTGAAGGCTTGCTGGGTGTGGAAGAAGTCCGACACGGTGTCGGCCGTCCTCGTCTCGTCTATTACCTCACTGAAAAAGGCCTGGAGAAATTCCCCAGCCGGTATTTACGGCTTACGAATCGTCTTCTTGACCAAATAAAAGATACGATGCCTGAAAATCAGGTCAATCAGCTTTTCACCCGCATGGCAGAAGATATGGCTGATGAATACTCGCCCCAGGCAAAAGGAAAAAATACAGAGGAGAGGCTGGGTTTGCTCCAGTCGCTACTTGCGGAGGAAGGCTTCACCATGAATTGGGAGACCCGTGGTCAGCAAATCCATATACATGAGATCACCTGTCCCTATTACCAGATCGGCAAAGCCCACCCCGAGGTTTGTTCGGTAGATCAAACCCTCATTTCCAGCCTGTTGGATATCCCCATTGAAAAAGTCAAATGCATTCTTTCCGGCGATAACCGTTGCACATACGTCTTACCAGTACTTGATACCGGGAGGTGAAAATAATGAGTGAAAATCCTGCGGTCAATCGTTTGATATGGGATGCACAATCCGAGTATCCAGAGCTTTGCGATCGCCTTCGCGATGCGATGCGGGAAGTGAAAGACCCTGAGCTTGGTTACGATATTATTCAATTAGGCCTGATTCGCAACGTGCTTATCACCGAGGAAAATGCCGTCCTGAAAATGATCCTCACCACCCCATTTTGTCCTTATGGTCCCGAGATGCTGGAAGAGACTCGTTTGAAAGCAGAGGAGATCCTTCAGCGGGAAACGCACATGGATCTATCCTTTGATCCCTGGGACTTTTCCATGATGGAAGATGGCGCACCGCCTGAGTGGGGTTTATACGGCTAGATTAATCATAGATTTATCGATTAGAGAACGTTATCGAATTTCACCAGCCCGCTTTTCTTTCAGGCTGGTGATTTTTTCTTGGGAAATATTCAAAATCATGATATTCTATTTCATCACATTCACAATTTTTGAGGACCTATGGAACATTTTGGCGCGGTTGAAGCTGGCGGGACTAAATTCATCTGCGGGATTGGTGACGAAACCGGGAATCTGATCGCCGAACAACGTATTGAAACTCTTTCTCCAACCGAGACTCTTCCTAAAGTTGTGCTTTTTTTTCAGGAAAAATCAAAAGAATTAAAAATAAGGATAAAAAGTATCGGGATCGGAAGTTTTGGTCCGCTTGATCTTAACCCTTTATCCCCAGCTTATGGACATATCACTTCAACGCCAAAAACAGGCTGGCCGAATACTGACATACCCGGATTTCTGCGAGACCAATTGAATTGCGCCTGCACCATCGATACAGACGTTAACGCGGCGGCTTATGGAGAATATCTCTGGGGAGCGGGTCGGAACCTAGGTTCTTTGGTATATTTCACCATCGGCACAGGGATTGGTGGAGGGGCAATTATCAATGGATTGCCCATCCATGGGTTGGTTCATCCGGAAATGGGTCATTGTATTGTCGATCATGATGAGAAAGAGGATCCTTTCTCCGGAGTTTGCCCATATCATTCAGATTGTTTTGAAGGTTTGGCAAATGGTCCTTCAATTCAAGCCCGTTGGGGGATTAAACCCGAAGAATTGCCTTCCAGTCACCCTGCCTGGGATCTGGAAGCCAGATATATCGCCAGGGCGTTGCATTCCATCATCACAATCCTCAGTCCTCAGCGAATCATCCTGGGGGGTGGTGTCATGCAGCAACTCTCGCTTCTGCCAAAGATTCGCTTGCTTGTGAAAGAATCGCTGAATGGTTATGTGGTCTCAGCCGCAATTACTTCTGGAATCGATGGTTATATTGTTGCCCCGGTACTGGGAAAGCAAGCAGGCGTACTCGGATCGCTCGCGCTTGCGATCCACCCCCCTGAACTGTGATCTAATTATCTTTGGTTTTCACTCTTTCCCGGATAATATCCAGGGATTCTACTGCATGGCGCAAATGCGGTATCACGATGCTGCCCCCTACTACCAGGCTCACGTTGAAAGCCTCGACTATCTCGGCATCGCTCCAGCCAGCTTCCACGCATTGGAGGATGTGGTAATCGATGCAATCATTGCAACGCAGCACCATGGATGCTACCAAACCGAGCAGTTCTTTGGTCTTCGCAGGCAGGGCACTGTCCTGGTAAGCTGCCTGATCGAGGTTGAAATATCGGTTAATTCCCAAGTGATGCAGATCTTTTATCCTCGAATTCAGCCGTTTGCGGTCTGAGACAAATTCTTCAATCCTATCCCTCATAAAAGGTCCTTCAACTTATTTGAGGATATTTGGATTTGAAGGACTTTTCTCCCCTTCTCTTTAAGCGCTTCATAATCTCCCAATGCCTGAGCACTTTCGAGTACTCCAAAGGATATCCCTTCTCCAGGCACTTCGATATCGTCGTCAATCGGTCTTGTAAAAACAAGAAAATATCCTGAATTCGGACCCCCTTTGTGAAATTGTCCAGTGGAATGCAGGAATCGCGGCCCGAAACCCAAGGTTACTGCCAATCCGGTTTTGTCCAATACCTTTTTTCGAAAAGACTGAAACTCGTCCAACATTCTATCGTCTCGCGGGAAAAATGCATTTATCGAGACGTAACTTCCCTTTTTGGCCCCGGAAAGAAAATCCCAAATAACCTCTTGCAGGTTCTTCCCATGTATCGTAGTCCCTTTTCCGTGAACCTCGATGCCAAGCGATTGCCAGATCGCACTTTCTCGGGGTAAAGATCCAGTTTCTTTATATTCTTTGATCATTCGTTTTGTAATGAGCTTGGATTCCTGCACATCCGGCTGATCAAAGGGGTTTATTTCGAGCACAGCACAGGCGATCGTAGTCGCCACTTCCCAGCGATACATTTCAGCACCCACGGATTGAATTCCTTCCATGGGAATAGTGACACATGGATGCCCCGCGCTCACCAGATCCTCCACCCTATGATCTTTTCTGCCATTCAAACGGATATATACAAAAAGGCGGTCATTTCCATATTTAAGTGGATGTATCTCCGGTTCAAGGTCGATGGGTAGAATACCTTTCCCCATTTTTCCCGTACTCTCAGCCAGAAGTTGTTCCAGCCAGGAACCGAGACTTTCGATCTCGGTATCCAAGATCAGGGTCAACTTGTCCCTGCCCGCGCTGGCTGCAGTTCCGATCAAAGTTCCAAGCGCAAGACCGGGATTTTTCTCGCCGCCTTGTCCAGGGCTACAGGTTTCCATCATTGCGGACGCCTGGGTAAGCATCTCAGAAACATCCCAGCCCATAAGCGCTGCTGGTACCAGTCCAAATGCGGTTAGAGCAGAAAATCTTCCCCCCACGGTGGGATCGCCGTGGAAAATATGGCTGAATTTTCTTTGCCGCGCCAAATCTTCCAACGCGGTTCCAGGATCCGTGATGGTCGCAAACCGGCTGCCAGCCTTTTCACCGAAGGCTTCTTCAGCTTTTTTCCAAAAATATTGAAAATTTGCGTTGATCTCGGCTGTAGAACCGGATTTACTGGAGATAATGTAGAGTGTTTTCTTGACCGGATATTCCTTGGCTGCTTTTTGAACGGACTCGGGATCCGTGGAATCCAAAATTCCCAGAGATAATCCTTCCCGCTTTTCCCCGTTCATGTGATGTTGTAACATACTGAATACTTCGGGCGCCAATGAGGAACCACCCATACCGATAACGAGTACTTTTTGAAATCCACCTTTTAATAATTCTTCAAGATATTCAGCGTATTCTTTGAGAAGTCGATGGCTATTTTCAGGTGCTTTCAACCAACCCGTACGATTCCTGAACTCATCCTTTCCAGAGTCTTCCTTTACCCAGGGATCCGGATCGCTTGAATACAGGCTTTCAATGATCTTTCGATCCAGCATCCTCCCAAGGGATGCCTGATAGAGTTTCTCGAGCGACCGTATCCCTTTTTGGTAATCCAGAACCCTCGCCTGGATGCTTCCGATGAGCTCTTTGTAGGCATCTGAAAATGCCTGTACGCCTTCCACTTCCAACTGGCTGGTGACCACGCTCATTTCGATGCCGATCTCGGCCAGATCCCCAATGACTTCCTCAGCCTTGTGAAGGTCCGTATCAATTCGCTTTTCCACCTTGCCATGGTCACGAAATGCTGCCAAAGTAGCGGGAGGAATGGTATTGACAGAATCTTTTCCAATCAACTCCTCGATATAAACCACATCGGTGTAATTGGGGTTCTTGGTGCCGGTGGATGCCCATAACGGTCGCTGCGCTCTTCCACCTTTTTGTTGCAATGCTTTGAACCTGGATGATTGCAGTGTGTCTGAGAATAGCTGGTAAGCAAGCCGGGCGTTAGCCACTGCGGCTTTTCCCTGTAGTTTCTTGGCATCCCCCGCTTCTATCTCACCGGCATTGACCATGCGCTGCAGAAAACCGTCGATTTTGGTATCCACGCGCGATACAAAAAATGATGCCACCGAGGAAATTTCGTCGATGCTCTCGCCTTCTTTTAACCGGTCTTCCAGACCCCCCAGATAAGCGTCGATCACCTCTGCGTAGCGGTCGAGTGAAAAGATCAGCGTCGCGTTCACATTGATCCCGGCAGCGGTGGCTTTCCGTATCGCTGCCACCCCCTCTTTTGTAGCTGGGATCTTAATCATCAAGTTCGGTGCAGAAACCCTTTTCCAGAGCGTTTTAGCATCGGCAAGCGTCTTTTCGCTGTCATAAGCCAGCAGCGGGTTTACTTCCAGGCTGACGTATCCATCGGTTTTTTCGGTTTCCAGATATACGACATCGAAAAGCTGAGCCACCGATTTGATATCATCTACAGCCATTTGCCAGAAAATCGCTTCCGGCGTCCAGCCTGCCCAGGCAAGCGGCTGCAGACTGGCATCGTAATCCGCGGACTTGCTGATCGCTGCATTGAAAATCGAGGGATTGGAAGTGATTCCTCGAATTTCCCCCTTCTCGATCATTTCCGCCAATTCTCCAGAGCGGATCAACTTTCGCTGGATATTGTCGTACCAGACGGATTGGCCAAATTTATTGAGCTTCTGAAGGGGGTTCATAACATTATCCGATTTCTTCCAACCTTTTGATTTTGTTGGTTCTTCGAACGAACCGATCATCATCGATGAATTCTGCGTTGATGAAAGCCTCCACAATTTCCACTGCGAGTTCCTCGCCAATCACTCGCGCACCGAGGCATAGCGTATTCATCTTGTCATGCTCAACCCCCTGATGTGCAGAATAGGTATCATGACACAAACCAGCGTACACCTTTTTAAGTTTGTTGGCTGCGATGGATGCCCCCACCCCTGAACCACAAACAACAACAGCCCGATCCGCCTCACCAGATTGAATCGCCCGTCCAGCTTTCTCTGCAAAATCCGGGAAATCAACCGGAAGCTGGCTGTCAGTGCCCAGGTCAATAACTACCTGGTTCATTTCCATCAACTTTTCCACGATCCTTTTCTTCAAAGGATACCCTGCATGATCACAAGCTATTGCTACGCGCATAGTTTCGCCTATTTATTTTGAAAGGATTTCCCTGGCATTTTGGACAATGTTCTCAACAGTGAAGCCAAACCGGTTGAAAAGTTGCTGATATGGGGCGGATGCACCAAATCCATGCATACATATAATTCTTCCTGAATCGCCGGTATATTTTTCCCAACCCTGGGCGATTCCAGCTTCCACAGCCAGGCGGGCTTTCAGGGTTTTTGGGAAAACAGATTCCTGATAATCAGAGCCCGTTTTTTCAAATAGATCCCAACTGGGGAACGAAACAATTCGGGTTGAAATACCCTGTTCGGAAAGGTATCTGCCAGCGGCCATGACAAATCCAACCTCGGACCCGGATGCCATAAGTATTATTTCGGGTTCTTGCGGTCCCAGATCTGCCAGGACGTAGGCGCCTTTTGCTAAAAGCGAGGCGCCTGAAAATTGCGTCCGGTCGAATATCGGGCAGGCTTGCCGCGTAAGCAATAAAGCGGTGGGGTTTTTCCGATTCTGAATCGCAAACCGCCAGGCCTCCGCTGTTTCATTCGCGTCACAGGGGCGGATCACGGTCAGGTTAGGAATCGCCCGGAGTGCTGCCAGGTGTTCCACTGGCTGGTGGGTTGGACCGTCTTCCCCCAATCCGATACTGTCATGGGTAAACACCCATATGCTGGGGATATGCGATAAAGCCGATAAGCGGATCGCACCTCGCATGTAATCCGAAAAAACCAGGAAGGTTGCTCCATAGGGGATCAACCCGCCGTGCACCGCCATTCCATTCACGATCGCGCCCATCCCGTGCTCCCGTACCCCGAAATGGAAGTTACGACCTGATTCGGCGTCTTTCTGGAACGCAGGACTATCCTGGATCCAGGTATTGTTGGAAGGCGCAAGATCCGCTGAACCACCGGTCAATTCTGGAAGGACCTTAGCCAGCGCGTTTATGCTCTTGCCGGAAGCCACCCGGGTTGCTATTCCCTTTTCATCCGCAGAAAAACTGGGCAACGATTGATACCAATCTTGAGGCAGCAATCCTGAAATCCGCCGCTCAAACTCGGCAGCTTCTGTGGGAAATTTCTTAGTATATGTTGCTCTTAGTTTTGTCCAGTTATCTTCAAGCTGTAGACCCTTTTCTTTATATGTCTCGTAGAATTTCCGCACATCCTCAGGTATATAAAATTTCGGCTCGAGCGGCCAACCCAACTTCTCTTTTGCCCCGTTCAGCTCGTCCTCGCCAGGTGGTTCGCCATGAGCTTTGGCAGTATCCTGGCGGGTGGGAAGTCCGTAGCCAATATGTGTCCTGCACAGAATCAAGGAAGGTCGGGGATCGTTTTTAGCGTTGATAATGGCTGCGTCAATGGCTTCCACATCATTGCCATCGGCCACAACCAGGGTATGCCATCCATACGCGTCGAATCGGGCTTTTCGGTCTTCGGTAAATGCCAGGTCGGTAGAGCCATCAATTGAAATCCGATTATCGTCGTAAAGGTATATCAGTTTTCCCAATTTTTGGTGTCCGGCGAAAGATGCCGCCTCGGATGCCACACCTTCCATCAAGTCCCCATCCGTCACGATCGCAAAAACATAGTGATCCACAAGGTTGTGTTCAGGGCGGTTATATTGGGCTGCCAGTTGTGCTTCCGCAACAGCCATCCCAACCCCGCTGGCTAAACCCTGCCCCAGAGGTCCTGTGGTAATCTCGACCCCGGGGGTCAGCCCATACTCTGGATGTCCAGGGGTGATGCTATCCAATTGCCGAAATCGCATCAGGTCATCGACGGATACTTCATATCCAAATAGGTGAAGGAGGCTGTAAAGGAGCATGGAGCCATGCCCCCCGGAAAGGACGAATCGATCCCGGTTGAACCATTTTGGGTTATTAGGATTGAAATGCAGGTGTCGGGTCCAGATGGTGTATGCCATCGCCGCCGCGCCCATGGGCAGCCCGGGATGACCTGAATTCGCGCGTTGGACGCCATCCGCAGCGAGGAATCGAATGGTATTGATGGCCTTATCCTGCAATTTATCCATGTATGCCTCGAGAAATTTTGATGAATTATTTTACCATGTAGGTTTTTTTACAAAATAAAAGCCACTCGAAGTGGCTTTTTTGTTCAACAAAATTCTTTAAAACTTCATTTTTCGAAGCCGAAGACTGTTCGATACCACGAACACACTGCTGAAAGCCATTGCAGCGGCTGCAAGCATGGGGTTCAATCGCCCCATTGCTGCTACCGGGATCAAAATAATATTATAGACAAACGCCCAGAAGAGGTTTTCTTTGATCACCCGCAGCGTCATTCTTGAAAGCTTCACTGCCCGGGCTACGCTTTTCAGGCTGCCACTTATAAGTGTGATCCCCGCTGAAGCTATCGCAACCTCGGTGCCTGTCCCGATCGCCATTCCCACATCCGCCTGAGCCAGTGCCGGGGCGTCATTTATACCATCCCCGACCATGATCACATGACGATCCTGTTGCTGGATTTTCTTGATCTCTTCATTTTTGCCTTCCGGCAGTACGTCAGAGATCACCTCTATGATATTCACCTTCCGGGCAATTTCCAGAGCGGTAGCTTTGTTATCGCCTGTCAACATGGCGACCGCCAGATTCATTTTTTGAAGCTCTGAAACCGCCTCGTGGGAATCCGGTTTGACCTCATCCGCGATACCGATCACGCCAACCAATGCTCCATCAATGGCAACCAATACCGTGGTTTTCGCTTCCGATCGCAACCTTTGGATCACATCCCCGGATTCAGGATCTTTCGCAATGTACTCTTCGAGAAACTTGCTGTTTCCCACCATCACAGCATGTCCGTCAATCTCTGCGCTTACTCCCATACCAGCGATGTTCTTGAATCCATCAGGAGCGCTCAATCGAAGATTTCGATTTCCCGCTTCTGCGACCAGCGCTTCCCCCAAAGGGTGTTCGCTGCCCTTCTCCACACTGGCTGCGAATCGTAAGACATCTACAGGATCATATTTCTTTTGCAAGATCACAATATCCGTTACGCTTGGCTGTCCGCGTGTGATCGTGCCGGTTTTATCCAGAACCACAGTATCCGCAGAGCCTGCCACCTGCAGGGCTTCCCCGGAACGGATGAGAATGCCCATCTCAGCGCCACGCCCTGTACCGACCATAATGGCAGTGGGAGTGGCCAAACCCATGGCACATGGACAGGCGATGACCAGCACTGCAACCATATTTATGATCGCATTCGTGAACGTGGAATTTTCCATACCTGCCATACCAGCGGGCTTCAGGAAAAACCAATAAAGGAATGTTCCCAGCGCAATGAGGATTACTGCCGGAACAAAATATTCGGAGACCCGGTCAGCCAGTTTTTGAATGGGAGCTTTACTCCCCTGGGCTTCCTCAACCAATTTCACGATTTGTGAAAGGGTGGTATCTTTCCCAACCTTCGTCGCTTCAAATTGAATGAAACCGGATTTGTTCAGGGTGGACCCAATTACCTGGTCGCCCTGGCCTTTTTCGACCGGTATGGATTCTCCGGTGAGCATGGATTCATCCAAACTGGTTCTTCCGCTGAGAATTACGCCATCCACTGGCACTTTTTCACCAGGTTTTACAAGGACGGTATCGCCAATGAGGACCTCTTCGGTTTTTATCTCAACTTCCTGACCGTCACGCAAAACACGTGCGTTTCTTGCTTGTAGACTTACCAATTTTTGAACTGCTTCGCTGGTGCGGCCTTTAGCCTTGGCCTCCAGGTATTTGCCCAGTCGGATCAAAGTGATGATCATGGCCGAAGTTTCAAAGTAAACATGGCTGTTTAATAATCCGAGGGTTACTACAACTGAATAAAAATATGCGACGGAGGATCCGAGGGCAATGAGCACGTCCATATTGGCGGATCGATTGCGTAAGGCCTTATAAGCGCCAACGTAATAATCCTTACCCACGTAAAACTGCACTGGGGTCGCCAGGGCAAGCATTACCCAATTCAACCAGCCGGCGTGCTGAACAGTTGGAGGCAGCAAGCCGAGGTCATTTGCCATGGAGAGAAGGAATAGCGGTACCGTGAAAATGATACCGGTGATAAGCAGTTTTCGCTGATGGGCAACATCACGGTCATGTGCCAGTGCTTCCGCATCCACATCAGTGCCGACCTGCTCCATCACCGAAAAGCCTACTTCGGCTAGTTTTCGTCGAATTTCCGCCTGGTTCACCAGCGTGGGGATATAGCTTATCGTCACCTTGCTGTTTGCGAGATTGACGCTGGTGTTACGGATCCCTTCCCACCCACCCAGTGACCGCTCGATTACCCGGGCATCATTAAAATCGACCGGCCGCGTTATGATCAACTCGGCTTCTCCCTCGGCAACGCCATACCCGGCTTTTTGAACCCTGTTTACCACTTCGGTCAAGCCCACCTGTTCCGGGTGATATTCGACCGTCGCCCTTTCGGACGATAAGTTGACAGATACCTGCTCCACGCCTGGCAGCTTCTTAATATTGCGCTCCACAGTCGCAACGCAATTAGCGCAGGTCATCCCTGTGATGGGAAGAATAATTTGCCTGGTTTCAGCCATTTTTTTCCTTAAACGGGTTCATTGAAATCCGAACTTTGCTTAATATCCGTTATTCAATTGGATTGCAAAGGGTTTAAGCGGCAACCGGATAATTGATTTCAGCTAACAGCGATTTGATTTTTTCAGCGGT
>Ga0208980_10000128_pt1 | contig 37863 bp, 23 predicted proteins | sample WetSurMetagenome_3_FD_187993 | JGI IMG/M metagenome (GOLD analysis project Ga0208980, IMG submission 187993) | Wetland microbial communities from Twitchell Island in the Sacramento Delta, sample from surface sediment Aug2011 Site A1 Bulk (version 2) | ecosystem: Environmental > Aquatic > Marine...
GTATTAATGTTTATTGGTCTTTCGTAGGAACAGGTTCTTTTGTGACATACGATACTACATTTGTAGTATCTGCTATAAATAACAACGGAATTTATCTAATAACAGTTACTGGATCAACTGTAGAGTTTGATTACATATATATAGAATCCATCACAGGTCTCGTAGCCGCCTACTCATTTTTACAAACTTAATTATGGGAAGAATAAGTAAATTAATATTAGTTAGTTGCAAGCATTGCGGTAAGGAATTTAAGGCTAAACCATCTCTTGTTGCTGTTGGTAAAAGTAAGTATTGCTCCAGAGAATGTTTCAGACAACGTAGCGTTGAAAGGATTTGTCATACTTGTGGTAAAACATTTTCTATTTATCAGTCTAAAACAAGAGAATCAAGAGGGCTTTATTGTTCAAGGGATTGTTATTATGAATCAAAGATAGGAAAGAGAACATCTACTGATACAGAATTTAAGATAGGACATATCCCTGCAAATTTTAAGGAGGGCAATTTAATTAACTCTCAAGGGTATATTCTCGAATTATGTAAAGATCACCCAAAAGCAAACAGACACGGATATGTTCAGCAACATAGACTTATTGTTGAAAGACATATAGGCAGATACTTAAAAAATGAAGAACTGATCCATCATATTGATGGTAATAAACAGAATAACGATATAAGTAATTTATACTTATTTGAATCAAATAGTTCCCATGCAAAATATCATCTTGCAGAAAGAACTGGCGTAATTGAAAAAATAACACATTCAAACATTGCAGCATAATGGGAACTCTCGTAGATATTTCAGGTAACTTAAAGAATGGCACTACATCAGGTCAGCCAATGATGACCAAGATGGGAATGATGTTTGACGGTAGTAATGATTCAGTTTCTCTCGGAAACATAGGCAATGTAAAGACTATTGCATTAAGAATTAAACCATCGTCAACCACTTGTAAAATATTACAAGGTACTGCTGGTGGAGTATTGGTTCATATCAATGCCGGTACATTAACTGCAAGTGATTTCGCAACTAAATACGTTGATGGTGTAGCAGGAACGACTATGGCAGCAAATTTATGGCAGACAGTTATATTAGTTTCTGCTACTGATGTTGCTATGACTGCTGTAACGCTTGCATTAAATACTGCTACTTATGGAAAGTTTGAGATTGCTGATCTACGCTTTTACAACCGCGTTCTCTCTCTCCAGGAAGTTAAAAACTATCATAACTCCTTCGTCAAACCATATCTTGTAGAAGATTTCAGCAAAGAAGGTGCTGATGGAGTTGCTAAGGTTCCAAGTGGATGGACAAAGACAAGTGGAGCTTTTAAGGTTGGGGAGTTTCAGGCAACGAAAGGTAATATGATTTCTTGGCTTAATACTTATAACGGAACAGTTATTAGTGGAACAGGAGCAATTTTTAATTATACAGGTGGTGTAGCAAATAATACTTTATTAATATCATCAGCAGGGATAGCAGTCGTTGGGAAAAGATATAGAGTACGATGCGTTATTTCCAGTTATACAAGTGGTTCTGCGTATATTACATTTAGAAACTTTTTTGGTTCAGGAGTATTTACTATGAATGGACTTGGTGCTTTTGAAGTAGATTTTGTTTTTACTGGAGGCACAGGAACTGACGGGAAGGTATATATATTTACTGCTCCGGGTAATTTTGTAGCTACAATAAGTAGTTGTAGTATTGAAGAAATCCCCCCTCTCCCAACCTTCAAGAACGGTACTAAATATCTGGAGTGCGTGACTGCTGGTGTGTTATCACTTCCAAGCAAACAGGCATATGGAACTTTTGAATTTGATTGGTATGTTGTAACTTCTAATGTCCCATTAATTCATTTTAATACTAAACCAAATATTTTAGGTAATGGATATGCAGTAAGAATTAATGGTAATGCAGCATTTGGATTTTATAGTGTTACATCTGGTGCTATAACTTTTGCTTTTTATACAGTTAATAACTATGTTGTCGTAAACACATGGTATAGGCTTAAAATCACAAGAACACTTGCAGGAGTCTTTACAGTATATATTAAAGGCGGAGCATTTGGTAATAATTCATGGACATTAATTTCTACAACGGCAGGTGGTAATCCAACAACAAATAATACTTATACAGAATTAAATTATTTAGCTTTAGAAATTGATGCAGGAGATCGCATCGCCAATATTACTTTATATGATGGAATAATACAATAAATTATGAATATACTACTTGCATTGTTTTTAATAATTTTTGAAGCAGTCTTTGAGGGACTAAAAATACAGGGATTTTATCTTGCTTCAGAGATAGTTGAACTTATTTATAGGGTTGGGGTATCTTTGATGGCATTTGCCTGGTTAGAACGTAATACGATAAGATACAATTACAACATACTTCCATCATTTCTGAAATTAGTCGTAGGATATTTTCTACTGAGATTTGCATTGTTTGATCTTATCTGGAATTTATCTGCCGGTCAGCATTGGGACTATTATGGTACTACCAAGATTTACGATAAGATTATGGCTACTCTTGGGGGATGGGGATGGTTTATGAAAGGTTGTGCCGGAGTATGGGGACTTGCGTGGGTAACTAAATGGGGTAATAAGTATTAAGTAACAAATTAAAAACTATGACAGACTCAAAAGACTATAGATTATTACTGGAAAAAGAATTTGCAAATCTACATAAGACCTTGGATGAACACGGTAGGAAACTCGACGAGATTACTATTCAGACTACCAGGACTAATGGTAGTTTGGCTTCTGCAGTTAAGGAAATAGATACTCTTAAGAATCAGCGTGATAAATACTTGGAAACAAGGGTATCAATAGATATGCTGGAAGAGTTAGGAATTGAAGTTAAAGATATAGATAAAAAACTCGAAGATAATATTATATGGGGTCATCATATAGTTGACACAAGAGGAACAGATTGTCCAAATGCTAAATTGATACATGATATAAATAATGAGTTGGGGGAGATAAGAATAATAAGAAAATATCCAAAGCTGGCACTAATTCTGTTAACTATATTTATAGTAGCTACAATAATAAGTGCTATAGGAACTTTTGAATCTATTGCTAATAAAAAGATTTTAAATAAGGTTGAATATAAATATATTAGTCCAGTTACTAATGATACAATAAAGTAGATGACAAAGAAAGTTAAGAGTTCAATAGAGGAGAAACTACAAAAATATATTTCTCAGTGTGATGAGATTGAAGTATTAATTTATAAGTATCTGGAATTATACCAAAGATTAAATGGAGCAATTGAAGCAACCAAAGATATCCTCAACTCAGAAGAGTCCGGAGGAGATGTCATGGTGGAAGAAACTGAACCCAAGCATTAACTTTATAGCTGTTGCTAAAGCAGTTATAAAATTAAGAAAGATATGGAGACAATATTTTTTAAGACCTAGACGTAAGAAAAAAAATGAAAACAACAAGCCTGAATGAGTTAGTATATGAACTCCTGGAATTAAGAAGGTCGTATATTAAAAATACAGATCCTGTTCCTATAAGATTGGTAGTTGATTGGGTACAAAGCCAGAGAGCAAGACTTATACAACAGAAGCTTCAGAATCCTTTGTATACTATAGATGACCATTATGTACAAGAATTAGGAAGTATCTCCATGGAAAAAGTCCTTTCTAATGTTGCAGGAATATCCAACTATGATTATATGTGGAGAACGTCAGTAGAGATCCCCAGGACTATTGAGACTCGTGATGGTAAGGGAGCTTTTGTAAGAATAGGCCCATCAGACAGATTAACTGACAGGTACCTGATTGAAACACATGACAAGGCTATTGCTCTTGGATATGGGAAGTTTAATTATAATGCTATTTATGCTTTTACCTTAGGTAATTATATTTATACTACAAGTAATAGTGGAATACATTTTACAAATAAATATATAGATATAAGGGGAGTATTTCAAGATCCTATAACTGTAGCCAGGATTATAGATCCTGATTGGAGTTATAATGATGACTATCCAATAAATAAAGAATTAATAGATCAGATGAAAGAGTTAATTGTTCAATCTAAGTTCCCATTAACACTTATTCAGGCTGACGATAAAGTAGATAATAAAGAAGATGACCCAACTAGCGTACAAGCGGGGAAGGCGTAAGGTAATCGCAAACTATAAGTTTGGCGAGATATATGAGTTTTATAAGGAGAGGTATGGTGATTCTGCTCTTCCCAGGAAAGTTGTGTATAAAATATATAAAAAACTATTTCCTACGATTGTTAAACTAATGGTATTTGAAAATTTAGACTTTCGTATGCCATCAAGATTGGGATATCTTAGAGTTAGGAAAAGATTAGTTGAGCCAAGAATAGATAAGGATGGAAACTTAGATGCCAGTAAACTTTCTATTGATTGGAAGAAAACTAAAAAACTCTGGTTAAAACTATATCCTGACAAAACAGCTGAGGAGATTAAGAAAGTTAAAGATAAACCTCTTATAAGAGAGACTAATGATAGTACCAATGGATATCGTTTATGCTGGTTTTGGGATAAGACCACATGCAACCTGAAGAACCAAAGTGCCTATTATGTTGATTTAACCCGGGATAATGATCAGATATTAAGCAGAGGGGCTAAGATGAATAATTTAAACTTTTATGAGTAGAATAAAGTTAATAGAGGATAAAAAATGGTATGAAAGAGTTAGTAATAACATTATTAAATATTTAGAAAATGCTTAGTGGAAGAACTGTTTCAATAGATCTTATCATAGAACAACTTTACAGGGATTATGGATTTCCTGAAGTCAATAAGTCAGAAGTGGCTGAATGGATCTGGATGTCAATGGGCATTATAGGTAGTCCATATACTTATGAAGATAAATCAGTAGAATTAGAAGTAACTGATTATAGAGCCTCAATACCTCTCAACTTATATTCTATAGGATTAGTTAGAGAGAAAACTTCAGGACTTCCTCTAAGAGAGATGACAGATCTCATGAATAAATTTGAAGATATAGCCTATGAAGGAACAACTGAGATAATCGCAGATTATGATCCGGCATACCCAAGCGATATTGAAAATACAGAAGAATACTATGAGACTATAGTAGGATCAGATACAAGTTCTGAATATTTTACATATAAGGTTCAGGGTAATTTTATGTACTTTGGATTTGAGACAGGTTTTGCAGAGATGCAATATAAAGCTATTCCGATAGACATAGTTACTGGTATGCCAACTATTCCTGATAATCCAAGATATATACGTGGGGTTGTAAGTTTTATAGCTGAGAAATTAGCAATGAGACTCATGCTTAAAGATCTATTATCTGAACGTAAGTATGAAATCATACGACAGGATTATTTCTTTAATGTAGGAGCAGCTAAAGCTGAGTGTATTATGCCAGACCCAAGCAGGATGGAAACTCTTATAAACAGATGGAAGTCAACTTACTTAGGTCCTGAGCATTTTGATACAGGACTTAAATACTTAGGATCTAGAGAATAATGGAAATGTTAAAACACACCTCAGGCTTCAAGGGTGGTATGAATAAAGATATATCACCTAATGAATATCCAAATACCTGTTATTATGATGCACATAATCTTAGAGTTATTACAGATAGCAGTGATGGATTATCTACTGCATCATTAGCTACCCCAAAAGGAACCATAGTATCCTTTACGCTACCCACTAATCAAATCTATCTTGGGTCAACTACTTTAAGGGATAATCTTATACTTCTAGCTAAAGATACTACCATAGGTGAATTAAAGCCTGATAAGGTTTATGTAATTCCACTATCTTCAATAATAACAGGAGGACTTATAGTTAATGGTACATACTTAGTATATGAACAAGATCTTGATTTTAACGTATTACATCCTATAAGGATAGTTGGTAACTATGAGAATGCAGATGTTCAAAAGATATATTTTGCTGATGGATATAATCCCCTAAGACATCTTAATATTGTTGATGGTACTTATAATAACTTATCAACTCTTGATCCTGAATTATTAAATATACTCCCGAATCATACTTATGGAACTTATACTCTTTCAGAGTTAGCGGGTGGTCATTTAAAATCAGGAAGGATACAATATTCTTATCAGCTATACTCAGTAAGTGGTACTGAGACAATGTTTGCTCCCCCCAGTCAATTATTCAATCTTACTAATTCTGATAATTCTGATGGTACTAACTTTGTAGGAGCTGAAGTAGAAACTGAAATTAATAAATCAATTAAGATAGAGATAGAATTAGATGCTTTAGTTACCAATACATTTAATAGAATACGGCTAGTTTCCTTAGAGTATGAGACTTATGGGGATGTTCCTAAGGTAAGAGTAGTTGCTGAACTAGCACTGGGTACGAGTACGATTATATTTATAGACTCAGGAAACTCCATAGGTGAACTTACCTTAGAAGAGTTTCAGCTTATACGTAATGAAATTACTCCTAAAACTATAGAAAGCAAGAATAGTTATTTATTTGCTGCTAATATAACACAAGAAAAGTTCGATATAGATGACTTAGCTAAAGAATTATTGGATAACGACTCAGCTTTTGTAGATACGAGGGCTTATCGTTGGAGATATGTAGAAGATGGAGGAACAGCTAGTGGTTCTCAGGTTATGGATGAAACAACTGATGCTGAAGGTATAGCTAACCTGGCAAGTTATGATACTAATTCTTTTGATGTTACAATGATTGAGTGGTATCCTACAGCTTGGAAATTTGCTATCTTTATAGATCCACAAGCTCATGGAACAATACAAACACCTATAAGAACTGTTACCGGGATATCTTCAGTAGGAACTCCAAGTAATCCCCTTACTAATTTTGCTATAATAAGATTATATTGCTTAAGAACAGATCCTATGGGTTGGGATCAGGCTGGTGGTTTAACATTAGACTTAAACACAGCTGTTATAACTGGATGGGACCCAGTAACACGCAGACTTGAGGTTCAGGGTAGTGCATATATGCCAGGAGGATCTCCGGATGACTTGGTATCAACTTATGGCTATTCATATCCAACAGATTATACTCCTGAGGCACTTACCGGCTTTAAATATACTTATTCATATACTTATGTTCTTGCAGGATCAACCAAGTTTGAATGTGTAATAAACTTAGGTAAACCAGCTCTATCTAATGAGTTAGTCATAGATTCTGGTTCAGGCCCTGAATATGACGATGTATTAGAGAATGATGATTGTATTAATACTTATAATAATATAGAAAATGATACGTCTGTAGAACATGCTTTTAAATATAAGAGTGGAGCATCTGATCCTCCTACAGTTGCTAATCTTGGGGGATCAGGAAAATATATAGAATATGATTTTGATCTTACAGACGCAACTGAAAACTTGGACGGAATAGCAGTACGATATACTATAGGAACAACAAATTATTATATTGCACCTAATATATTAACTAATAGTTATGCTAATCCACAAACAGTTATAAACTATACAAGTTATCAAAGAGATGAAGTGTATAGATTTGCAATAGAATTCTATGATCTTAAGGGAAGACCTAGCTTTGTTAAGTGGATAGCAGATATAAGATTTCCTGATATAAGTGAGTTTATATATACCGGAAGTAATTCAGCATCATATGAAATAGCCCCAGGTGCAGATGAGACTATCATGGATGGTTTGGCTTTAGGAATAAGATTTACTATTGACTGGACAAAGTTAAATACAGACTACCCAGGATTACTGGAACAACTTAGTGGATTTCAGATAGTACGTAGTCCAAGAACTGAAGATGACTGTACTATAAAAGCTCAGGGAATTATTGTACCTACACATGAGGTAAAAGTTGCAAATCTACCTGAACTTAAAAGTTCAAGTTATAGTTCATTTAATATCACCTCTGCTAAAGATTATCAAGATGATTCAGTAAATCCAATCGCTACATTAACAGGAAGTAATGTAGATTTAAATAAGGATTTAGTTGAATTATTAAGTCCTGAGATAGCTATTAATAAAGATCTTATAGTAAATACTGATTATGATTATCTTGAGGTTATAGGATATCTTGAGAATATTTCTATAGGGTCTATAGTTGAAACACCATCAGATCAAAAATCATATACTGTAACAGCCACAAGAATAGCTTCTTTGGATAAGTCTCCAACTCTGATATCTAATAGGAGAAAAGCTATATCATCTGCTATAGTATCTTTTCCTGAAGCCAAGATACCTACCTCACGAATAATAGGTGGTGAATCTTTCACACCGAGAGGATATGATGATACTGATGCTTTCACTCCTCCCAATGTCCCTGAGATGACATATAAGGGAGTATCTCTGGTAGCTAAGATAGACTCAGTTTTTACTAATGTAACTTCAGGAGGAGCTGCTGGTGAGGAAAAAGCTATGTATGGCAGGTATCGCAGATACTGTGGTTATTCTATTTATGGAGGAGCAACTTATTATGAGAGATCTTATTCTACATATATAAGTGCTGGTGATTTTCAGGCTATAGCATCTCCTACAGGACAAATATCATATGTTGTATATGGAGGAGATGTTTATATTTGTCCATTTAACTTCATGAAATTATTCTATGACTTTGATGCAGAATATGCTGCTGGTGATAATATGAATTCCGGTCAGGCATTGGTAGCATTTCCAACCGAGAGCAAGATTAATTTAATGTATAAACTGGATAATATTCCAAAATATTTTACAGTTCCTAATAACCCTGATACTTATCCTGATTATTACATAGCTGAGAAACAGTCTATAGGTATGTCTCAATATCCAAACACGTATCCCGATATGGGAGATTTGTATAGATATAATTCAGCATATTCAGCAGTTAACGTGGGAAAGATATTCATCCCAAAACCTTTTGACTATAAGGCAACTAATATTAATGATATATTAGTTACGAGTAGTGAGAGAAAAACTAATGGAGAATATTCTGACTCATGGCTTAAATTCAAGTATAATAATTATCTGGAACTTGAGGGAGAATATGGAGAGATCATACGAATTATAAATAATAATGAAAAGCTTGTAGCATTTCAGCCGAGAGCTATTGCAGTATTATCTGTTGCAGAACGTGAATTGGTAGAAACTAATAATACAACGAGCCTTGCTGTTGGAACTGGAGGAATCTTAAGCCGGTATGATTATATTACAAGAATAGCTGGTACAAGCCTGTATGAGGCTATTACAACTACAGAAACCGGGATATATTTCTATGATGATAAGAACATTAAAATATATCGCATTTTAGAGGGTTTAGAGCCCATTTCTGACACGAAAGGATTAAAGTCATACTATGAGTCCAATTCCCCGTCAAATGTTCTTATGACGTATGATAGAGATAATAGAGAGGTATTGCTTACTGATATTGGTACTGTTGTTGTCCCAGGTGATATACATATTACCAGAGGAGCTTTGTATAATTGGTACATGGCCTCTCAGGACTTAGATTTTATACCTAGATACGGATATCTATATAATTGGTATGCTGTTACCGACGCAAGAAATATAGCAAACACAGGTTGGCATATACCCTCAAAAGATGAATATGATACGTTAGTAACTTACTTGGGAGGAAGTACCGTTGCGGGAGGAATATTAAAAGAGACTGGACTAACTTATTGGAATACCCCAAATACAGGAGCAACAAACGCTGTTGGATTTAATGGAAGGGGTGCTGGAGCAAGATATTGGTCTTATCCCGGTATTGGTGTTTATTTATATCTAAAGGATAGAGTTCACTATTGGACTTCTGATGAATATCCCGGAGATATAACAAGAGCATATAGTTTATGGCTTACTTATCTTAGTGCATCATCAAGTATGACTCCTACAAATTTTAAGGTAGTAGGATGTTCTGTTCGTTTAATAAAAGATTCTACAACGCTTACACATGGTCAGACTGGTACCTATATAGGTAATAATGGACGGATATATAATACAATTTGTATAGATTCTTATGAATGGCTTTCGGAGAATCTTTGTGAAACCAAGTATAGTAATGGTGATAATATAGTTGAAGTGATAAACGATAATGACTGGGCCGCATTATCAACAGGTGCAAGATGTTCCTATAATACTGATGAATCCTATGTTTTTTCAATAGTTGTAGACGAAAGTAAATCATTAGCTAACGTAGGCTGGCATGTACCAACAAATACAGATTTTACTACACTCCAGACATATTTAGATGGTCCTACGGTTTCAGGTGGACACTTAAAGGAAGATGGTACTACTCATTGGGATGCAGATTATGCTGATAATAGTAGTTTATTTACCGCATTACCCTCTGGATCTAGATCATCTACTGGAGTTTTTAGTGACTTCACAAATTCTACTTGGTATTACTCATCTGAGACTGATGGAGTTAATGCTTATGCATTATATATATTTAGTACTGATGTCGTATCTTCTTTGTCTGCCTCACATAATTATAAAATAGGATTTCCAATTCGTCTGATAAAAGACTCTACTACATTAACCAATGGACAAGTAGGTACTTATGTAGGACATGATGGAAAAGTATATCCAACAATCTGTATTGGGACACAAGAGTGGTTAGGAATAAACCTTGCCGAGACTAAATATAGATATGGAAACACCATTCCTGTTGTTACTACCAATGTAGCTTGGGCAGCATTAACTACGGGAGCCATGTGTTATTATGATAATGATATTTCAAATGCTATCACTACTGATTCAGATACCTATCTATTTGAAGATTCTTTATGCTTCTCCGGATATATAGATACTTTTACAGGATTTTATACTTTGCATACCAATTTACTTACTGTAAAAAATTATATACCATTTGATAAATATTTATTATCCTCATTAGATGGTAATACATTTTACTTACATAATGCAGGAAATTATAATGAGTTTTATGGAGAGTATAAGGAAAGTTCATTATCTCTGATTATCAATCCAGCTAAGACTAATGTTGTTACATTTCATACTATAAACTGGCTTACTGATTTAACTTCCAGTGGAATAGATCAACTTACAGAAACGTTCGATACTCTTCAGGTAACTGATACTCATCAGGATTCAGGTATAATAACATTATCCACAAGAGATGATCTTAAAAGAAGATATCGCTTTTGGAGGATTAATACTATAAGAGATTCTATAGACGGGGGTAGGATAAGAGACTCTTGGATTAAAACTGTTTTTACCTGGCTGGCTAACAGCAATAAGAAATTAGTTGTTCATCCAATAGATTTTATGTACTTACCAACAAAGATTAGATAGATAATTTTTAATAAAATATTTTGTTATAATAAATTATTGTTATAAATTTGCATAATTATAAAAGAAAGATGGCTGCTAAACGTAAGGGTGGGATTCATATAAACCCCAAGAACAAAGGAAAGTTCAATGCTTTAAAAAAGCGTACTGGTAAGACTACTGAGCAACTAACTCATAGTAAGAATCCCCTTACTCGTAAGAGAGCTATATTTGCCCAGAATGCAAGAAAGTGGAAGCATGAAGACGGTGGATTATTAGAAGAAAATATTGGTGGAATAATGTCAGGTGTAGGATCTACCTTATCTGCAATCCCAACCCCCTGGACACAAATAGGAGGTGCTGCCATTAATTTGATAGGTGGACTAGTTGGACAGGGCAGGGAACGTATGCTTGAGCAACAAAGAGCCAGAGAGCAAGAGATGCAAATGCAACGTGATATTGATATAAAAAATAGATTTTCTACTACTCCAGAGTCCCCTACTTATGCCCCAGTAGCCAAGCAAGGAGGCTTTATAGTTTATAAAGGAGAAAGTCATGATGGTCCTACTGGTGGAATACTTACAGATGAGTATGGTAATCCATCAGCAGTATCACAAAATAAACCAATTGCTTTAACTGAAAACAATGAAGTTGCAAGATATGAACCTAAATCTGGTGGAACCTATATTTATTCTGACTCACTGGGATTTGCAAAACCAGCTTCACGTTTGGTCAATAAATATAAATTGAATAAGGATACTTCATATTATAAATATGATCCTCTCCTTAAGATAGCAGTAGATAAACAATTTGATAATCTTACTCAAGCCCAGGAGTTTGCTAAGGAGACTAAGACTAAAGCCAATGATGCCTTGGGTATTTTTAAGAACGGGGGACAACTTACATCATCAAAGGCTAAAGAAATGCTAAGAGATGGGACAGCTCATGGAAAGAAACTTACAGCCAGACAGAAGAGATATTTTGGATGGATAGCTGGCGGCAGAAAAGAAGATGGCGGTGAATTGATTAATATACCTGATAACCGCAAACTAGATATGGTTACTGGACAACCACTTCCTCCTACAAAAAGAATGAGTGCCTCTGTTGATTCAGATTATATACGAACAGTAGCTGATAAAGCTAGGAGACATGGTATAGATCCTTATACAGCTTTAGCTATTAACCTGCAGGAGACAAGATTTAATCCTAATAAGATGGATAATCCTTTTAGTGTAACTGGTATGGTAAAGAGTCTTAATGATCTTACAGCCATGGATACTGATCCAGTAGGATTTTCAATGCAAAAGATGGCTGAGAAAGTAAAACTAGCTAAACGACTGGGTAAGAAATCTGATGAGGAAATTATCCAAGCTTGGAATGGTTATGGTAATCTTAGACCTAATACTGAAGGTATTAAGAATACAGCTTATGGTCTTGAACTACCAATTAATATGAATGAGAATCCAGTATATGGGAGAAGAGTAGTTAATCTAAGAGATAGTGTTATTAAAACTAATCCTCAGATACGTAAGTTAATTGAAGAGTCTATGCCTGTTAAGGAAAGTGGTGGATTACTTCCTGCTTATCTTGATGGAGGAGAGGAGTGGAAATCTGTACCAAGATTTAGAATGAATCTTGCAGAACGAATAGTAGATCCTATAGGACTTATGGCGGGGATTCCTGGTTATACTAACATGGAGGATTGGAATAGAGAACATGGAGGAGTAGATTTTGTACCTAATTCTTCTAATAATCCAATACAACTACCCAGTGTTGATATAAGAGCTGATGAATCCCCCATGGAACAATTTTATAATAAATTTTCTGAGAATCGTAATCGAGTTAATAAGGTTTTAAATAAAATTCCATCTGTACAACCTGGATCTTATTATTTACCTGGAATTCCTGCATCTAATCCTACTAAGGCATATGGATCTATAGGTTCACCAAATTATAAAATTAAAGTTCCATACTCTGCTCCGTATTCAGAATATATGTCAATTACACATCCCTTTGGTATGGATTTAGAAAGTGTTAAAAATCCAACGACTAAAACTTCGGTTATTACTCCAAGATCCGGAGTTGGGAGACCTACTCCTCCTCCTCAATTAAGAACAGCAGGAGATGTAAGAGATCAGGCAGCTTGGAATGCTTCTTTTATGAGTAAGATTAATCCTTATAATATACCTGAAGCTCCTGGACTACAAAAGACTAACAATCCTTATACAGAATCTACCGTAAATCCAGAAGAAGCTGGTGCTCCTTGGTTAAATCCACTAGGGCATGCCCTCAGTGCAGCAGGAAGTATAGCCGATTATTATGCTATGAAGAGAGCCAAACCTACTCCTATTAATGCAGGAAGGGTTGGAACTGAAAGAATAAGTTTAGCTCAACAGAGATTAACTAATAGGCGTGAAGCTGAAGCCGCAAGAGCTATTAATACTACTAATGCCAGAAATGCAGGGATGAATGCAGGGGCTACTATGTCCAGTATAGCTGGTGCTAATACTGGAGTCAACAGACTATTAGGACAGCAGAACGCACAATCGTTGGAGAATGAAGCTAATACTAATGCTCAAATGGCACAGCAGGCAAATATGGTTAATGCTCAGTTGAAATCTGAAGAGGCTGCTTTCAATGCTCAACGTCAGGATGCTTATAATGCTATGCTGGCAAGAATGAATCCGGTAGGTAACTTAGCAAGAACAGCTGCAAGTTATTTTGCAGACAATGCTGGATATCAGCAGGGATATGATACACTACAGATGCTGGCTCCTAATGCTGAGTTATATAATGAACCGGGAGCATCTTGGATGCAGAAGAAATTTGGAAGACCTAAAGTAAGACTAAGAACTAAGTAATATGGCAGTAACAGGTAGAGGTTTAAGATACTATAGAGATAGTTATAATCCAGGATCATCATACTATGGAGGAACTGAAGAGTCTCCTGTAATTAGTATGTATAATCCTCAATCACAGCAACAGTTCATTCAAGCAGTTGCTCAAAGACAAGAAAGATTTGATGCTACTAATGCTGCTGTAGCTGCTGAGAAAGCAAGGATTGGGGAGACAGAGACTTATGATCTTCCAGAACTTACTAAAAGATTAAAAGATTTTGAATCTAATATTAATACCACAGTTAAAGATAAATATAATGGGGATTATGGAGCTGCTGCAAATGAGATAGCTAAGATGATTGGCACTGAACGTACTAATCCATTCTATCATTTTAATAAGCAGAAGGTTGAGATGAGCAAAGCTTATTTGGATACTAAGATGAAATTAGGATCTAATTTCTTATCTGCTGGTAATCCTTTGAATGTAACATTTCAGGATTGGCAACAAGGTAAGACATTTGATTTTACTCCGGTAAATAGGGAAGATATTGTAAGACAGTCGGCACAAGAATTTAGTTCATTGGCTAATACTATTATGAGTGATCCTAAGTTACAATCTACTGCTGGTGGTCAGTACTTCTTGTCCACAATGCAATATGGATTAAAAGATCCCCAGGCTCTGCAAGAATATCTTGGTACAGAACAGGGACAGCAGATGATTGCAAATATTAAAGCTAACAATCCTACTTTGGCACAGCTTCCGCAAGATCAGGTTATGTCTGCTATTATTGAAGGAGCTCATAGTGCTATAGGTAAGACGGTTAAAGATTATATGGCTGATCAAAGTTATCTGGATGCTCTTCAACAGAGTAGAATAAAAGGTAGTCAAGGAGCTAGTGAGTCCACTGGTAAGATATCAACTCTTGGTTATATACCAGGTCCTAAGGGGTCCGACGGTAAGGAGATGGCTATTCCAATACATAGTCTTACCACATTGTATGGAACTACTACTGCTGAGACCAATGAAGTAATTAAAAATATTGAAGGTATAGACACTTATCTAACTGAAAAATTACAACCTGGTGATTTGCAGGGTATGACTGAAAAGGATAGTAAGCTATTAAAAGATATTGCTAATAAAAAATTAGTAAGCTTTTCTATGATTCCTACAACAGATCCTAAAGATTTTTTTATACTAAACCTTAATATTATAGGCACTCCAGCTAAAACTAAAAATAATAAATCACCTGTACCAGTCTATATAAGCACTAAAGTCATGGATTCACAAGATAAATTAAATCTATTCAGACAGCTTTCCTTGTTAGATCCAATAGTGTTCAACACCTATATGGATCAGTTAAGAGATATTAATCCTCAGGCATATCTAAAGATGACTGGTGCGATAGATAAGGCTAAAACTCCTAAATAATAGTACGATATGGCATTATATGAAGAAACAAAGCAACTTCAGGAAGAACAAAATGCTAAGTTTCCAGGAGTAGAAACTCCTAAAAAATCTTTTGTAGAAGCTTTTCAAGAACAAGCTCACTTATTTAAAGGATTTAATTATTCTCCTACAAATCCAGTTTTAGAGACAGAACCTATAGCAGTAGAACGTCCTAATAGTTGGGAAAGACGATTAGGAAACTTCTATAATCCTACATTAGACCAGGAAAACTTTCTTGCAGAACAGCAGAGTGGTCTTCAGCGTATAGGATATATGCTACCAAGGATTGCTGTTAAAGCTGCTTCAGAAGTTGCACAACTTCCAGGATATCTTGGTGGTGCAGTTGCCTGGGGTATTCATGGTTTTGATTCTAAGGATATAGGACTAATGGTTAATAATGCCTACCAACAAAAAGTCCAGGAGATAGAACAGGGAGCAAAAGATATCTTTCCAGTATATACAAGTGATGAGGTTAAGTATGGTAATATCTGGGATAATATATTTTCAACATCTTTTTGGGCAAATGAGGGAGCAGACGGTGTAGGTTTTATGCTGGCATTTCTTGCCCCGGGATTTGCATTAAGATCTCTTGGGACTGGAGCTAAGATAGCAAGAATATTTAAACCTGGTACTGCTATGTTACCAGAACTAGAAGCTACAGCTAATGCAGCAAGAGCAGGAAAAGCTTTAGCTACTGCTGGTATGGCTGATAGGATAGAGGACGTAACTTCTACAATGGTTAATACTTTATTTGAATCTGCTGCTGAGGCTGGTGAATCCTATACCAATGTTCTTGATAAGACTGGCGATAAACTTAAGGCTGGTGAAGCTGCCACAAGTGTAATGCGTAAGAACTTCGGTATTCTAGCATTGTCAAATTATCTTGATCAGAAATGGTTATTTGGTAAAGTAGGATTGATAGGTGAACAAGCTGAGAAATCGGCCAAGGAACTAGCTGGTAAAGGAGTGTTCAATAGAATATTAGGCAAGCAAGGTGAGATCCTTGACCAAATGGCTAAACGCACCAGATGGGAAAATATAGGTTCTGGATCAAAAGCTATACTTGCTGGTATTGCAAAAGAAGGTTTCTGGGAGGAAGGTATGCAGTTTGCTGCTCAGAAGAGAGTAGAAGAAGGTGTTCCTGATGATGATAACTTTATATCAGGAATAGTAGACATGGCTAATACCTGGGCTGAAAACCTTACTGATACCGACATGCAAAAATCTATTCTCTTGGGATCAGTACTTGGTACTGCTGTTCCTGGAATAGGTCAGATACGTGAAGCTAAGGCTCAGGAAAAATTCCTGGGTAATATGCATACACTTCTAAAAAATAACTTCGTAGATAGATATAGAACATTATCTGACTTAGCAGAGACTGAGATAGTTGACGGAGTTGAAAAGCCCAAGACTGATCAGGATGGTAACTATGTAATTGACAAAGAGAAAGCTAAAGAAATGTTAGCTAAGTCAATAGTGAAATCTGTTGAGACGGAAGAGATACTTCATGCTGCCCGTACTGGTAATGATGAGCTATTTGAAAAATTGAAGAATCAAAGAGACTTTAATTATTTTATGCCCTTCTTACAAGTAGAAGGGGGTCTACCAGCTCTTTTAACTCATATAGATAATCTAGCTGATCATGATGTTGCAGCTATGAATAAAGAAGGACTTCCCCTTAATGTTAATGATGTAAAGAAGGAGTTGAAGGATAAAGCTAAGACATTCCAGGAGATATATAATAGAGTTAATGCAACACACGATATTAACTTTGATATTAAGTCTGATCCTAAAGATAGGGTTGTAAGAAACGACTTTAGTGATATTGTAAAGAATAATAAACTTAGTGAGGAGGTTATCCTAAAGCATGCTACTAACAGAATAGATAACCTTGTAAGGAAGCTGGCTACTTATAAAAGTGGTGAAAGAAGTACCCCGATTACAGCAAGTGAGACGGGATATAACCAGCAGTTGGTTAAAGAACTAAAGGACTCACTTAATGAGAATAAGGATAAGATGTCTGCTACTGATGTACAGGCAGCTGAAATGGCTATTAAGAATGTTGATGGTCATGTAAAGGATGTTGATGAGTCAATAACAAACCTTAAGAATTTATATAGTAAGGATTATTTACAGAAAGAGTATGATAGTTATCTTAGTAAGAAGAAGAAAGCTGATGAGATATTAGCTAAAGGTGCTTCTGAAGTAGCTAAGGAGATAGAGTCTGAGACATTGGCTCCTGAGCTTAAAGATTTATATAAGCAGGCTACAGCTTTTGAAGAAACTAAATCTCCTAATAAAGAGATGACCCGCCACTCTGGTGAGGGAGTTGTATCTGTAAATAATGAAGATGGATCTATTTCCAATTATAAACTATCAGGATTTATTCCTAATAATCAGGGAAGTCTTACAGTAACTATATTAGGACATGAACTTAAGGATAAAGAGGGAAAACTATCCAATCATTTAGTTACTGATAAAGTAGGAGTCATTAATCCAGATAATACATTTACATATCAAGGTAAGATATATCCTATTAATGGTACTGTTACTATAACCAAGTCTGGTGATGAAATACTAAAAGAAGTTCAGAAGGCTGAACCTATAACACCTCAGCAGAAAACTAAGGAAGATACCAGTAACTTTGAGACAGTAGAACTTACAGCGGAAGATAAAGCAGGATATAATCCTCCAAGTCACTCTTTTTCAGAGACCGCAGGGATCTTAAACTGGCTTAGTTCTACCGGTAATCAGGATCAGGTTGCAGAAATACATAATGATGATTTAGGAAGATGGTACTTGTTTGTTAATAATCATTCATATAGAATTAATCAGGGAAGTAAGAATAGATACGATCTCAAGAGTTTTACAGTAAATCAGGTAGGACAACTACCAGTTTCAGATCCTATAAGAAAGAATCTTAAATTCTTTGCAGGGGATCAGGATGGAGTTCCTCTATATAAAACTTATGATGAGATACAACAACTATCTCCTTCAGACAATGGAAAACGTGCTCAAGCTTCTGATGATATTAAAATGGTGGCATTTGAGAATGATAAACCATTATTAGTAGGACAGAATGGAGAGATGACTGGAGAGAATAGGACATTTCTAGTTTATAGTTCCTTCCAAATGCCTAAGATTAAAGGGCCGAAAGGATTTGATAAGTTTAATTTGGATAAAGCACGTACTGAATGGAAGCGTAATAATAAGATAACTACCGCAACTCTTACAGATACTCAGGAGAAACAATTCAGAGCTTATATAGATCCTAAGATAGAACAATCAAGAATAGAGTATGAAGTATTTAGAAAAGAGCTTAAGAAAGATTCCAAAGTCTTAGATATTATTGCCATCAACCCAGGATATAAGAAGGGAATAGAGGATAAATCATCTAAACCTACTGATGTCTTAGAGGCTACAGGATACAATGTAGTAGAGTTAAGAAAAAATATTAAGACGGAAGCTAGGACTCCAGGTAAAGATACTAATGATCATACCAGATTTTCAATCTCAGGATATACATACGGAGCTAGAAATGGATTTATATATGTAGCATATTCCAATAAATATGAGCCTATTAAATTTAAGACATTAGAAGAAACTGGATCAGTACAAGACATAGTAAATCTACTAAGACATTATTATTCTAAGCCTGGTAAAACTGAGATGTCTGAGATACGTAAGTATCTTGAGACAGCGATATATCTTACTGATAAAGCTCCTTATAATTTAAGGCTTGAGAAAGATAAACTTATATTTGGTCAGAATGAGTTATCTGCTGATAGTGTATCTAAAGGAGTAGGACTTGATCCTCTGAGGTCTTTCCTATCTACTAAGTATTGGAATTTTGATAATGATAAACTTAGGCTTGAAGAGTTTTCAGAATTATTCGTAGTCCCTGATGAGAAGGCTAAATCAGGTTTTAAACTCATGGTTACTGACTGGGGTAAAGCTGAGGGTGGATATGTAGGTTTTGTGTTCTCAAACCGTGATATAGATGGTAGGACTGTAAAATCCAAAGGTACTATTTATATAAGGCCAAGAGGAGAGACGCCACTAGATACAGCGAGAAATCCTCAATATAGCAACCAATCAGTTAACCTGATGCCAAGAGGATATAAAACTCAGAATACTACTATACCAGTCAATAATAAGAATACTACTATACCTAAAAAAGAGCAGTCAAGTAAGTCTACTTTTGCACAGGATGTGGCTGCAAAGCTTGGACAACAACTTAAAACAGGTACTCAGACTATTATAGGAGCTATTAAAGTTGAAGGTAAGAAACAAGCTACCAAACTAGAAAGTCTTGGTAATATTTTTACCATAAAGAAAGCCAGCCCAGCCCCGGGAACTCCTGAGAGTAATGGACTAGGAGATACTACTCCTACAATAGAATCCTCAGTTACAATTATTAAAAAAGAACCAATAGAATCTAATATAGATGAAGAATGGAAGGATCTCGGTGTCGCACAAAAGAACTTTATTAATAGTGCTAAGCTAGAGAATCCTAAAGCCAGCGAAGAAGAGATATTGCGTATAGCTAAAGAAAAATTTAATAAGACACTTAATGATTTGGATAGTAATGAGCCTCCATTTGCAAGAGATGCTATACTATACGATAGATATGAGAAAGAGAATATAGATGATGCAGTAGCTTGGTTTAAAGCTAAGTTCCCGAATCTTCCTATTGAGATAGTAGAAGGTTTGGTAAGAGATAAGTCATGGGGCTTATTTACCCAGCACTCTAAGGTACTTTTAAGTTCTATAGCTGAGATTGGTACAATCTACCATGAGTCATTCCATGCTTTTTCTCAACTGGTATTAGATGAACCTGATAGGAAAGGATTATATGATGAGGTTAGAAGAAGATTAAATAATCCTAATCTAACTGATAGGAAAGCTGAGGAAATACTTGCAGAAGAGTTCAGATCTTATATGTTATCACCAAGCAGTTATTCATTTGCTAAGAGTGAGAATAATAAGCGTAACTTCTTCCAGAAACTTTTGGATATTGTAATGCAATTCTTTGGGCTTACAGATAAGAATAATATTGAACTTACATTTGAGACATTAAAAGATAATACATTTGAAGTTGCTCCTAAAGAGTTGGAAGAGGATAGGGCCAGGGATATAGTAGATAGTTTAAATGAGAAGGATACTACGATCATGATTAAACACATGAACTATACATTCTTCCAAACACTACTTAATCCTGATAGTATCTTCCTTGACGATGTATTATTTAAGACAAATCAGCAACTGGATGTTGTTTATGCAACCATAAAATCTCACTACAAGAGAGTATCCAAGCAAAAAAATGCAGATGGTGAATTTGCAAAGAAGATTGTTGATAACTTTGATGAACTTATTAATAAGCATGTGAGGTTCCTTAAACTATACAAGATAGATCTCAAACAGGTATACGATGACTATGAGATAGATGAGAATGATGTTGATGACCGTTCAGGATATACATATCTTGAAAGTCTGTCAGTTAATATGAATGATCTTATAGATAATAATATTCGTATGCTTATAGCAGGTCTTCCATCTATTACCAAGGATGATAGTAGAATTAATGAGACTCTATCGGAGTATCAGGCAAGATCTACTGCAAGGTTCAGCAATGTTCTTAATATCCTTAATAATGGATTGGCTGGATTAGGTACTGATCCTAAAGCTTATTTTGATAAGCTAAGGGAGATGGTAGTAACTTTTCCTGAGTTTAATATACTATTAGATAGACTTAGAGCAGATAAGGAAGTTACCAATCGTAATATCCTTCTTCTACAGAATGGCTTCGTAAGAGCTTTTGGACATCATAAAACCAATCCTTTATTGGTTAGAGTTAATAAGGATGGACGTAGATACTTACATAGTAGTACCGATGATACTACTAACAGGAAGATAACTAATGACTGGGGAAACAATCTTAGAGAAGCAGTTAATACAGATAACTCCTATGGGTATACTGATACTAAGGGAAGCTTTATGATCAGTGCTAAAAGGGTTCTTAACGATATAGAGATTGCTAATAAGACCAATGCACAATACAGGGATCAGCTTAATGTTCATCTTAATATCTTAAGAGGACTTGGGATAAGATTTGCTATTGATAATGACCGTATAATTAACAAACCTGATGTTGAAACAATCAGTAATTATATAAAATATCTGGAGGATCAGATAAGAAGTAATAAAGTTAAGGATTTTCCAGCACAGGATTTATTTAATGGTGATGTTATACGTAATCAGAAGGAGGTTGATGGATTACTTAAATTTGCACAAAAGTATTTTGTAAATAAATCATCCCTAATGTACTATAATCAGGAGGGTAACAGACAATATCCCATTACCCTTAATTCACATACCACTCTTATAACAACTCTCTTGAGCAAGATAGAAGTAGTTGATGGACGATTAGTAGTACCAGATGAAATAAAATATCTACAGCCTTACGATGGTAAGGAAGGAAACTTGTTTAGCACCAACTCTAAATGGTGGGCAGAGGTTGCCTCTGGTAATCAGATAAAGAATGTCCTGCTTTCAGGAGTTACTGATGCTAGTAAGGAAGGTATTGACATACATAAAGCCAAGTTTGGTGATTATAAAGCCACATTATTTAATGCATTGCTTAAGGGATATTTCCCACATATCAGGTCAGCTGAGCGTAAGTTGGAAACTGCTTTTATAATTACTGACTCCAATGGGGTAGCTACTCCAATAAATTATTCAGTAACTAAAGGAACTTTTAAGAAAGATATGCTTAAGTACCTTGAAGACGAATTGGTAACATCTTTTACTCTACTGGTAGATCCTGCAAACTGGGGAGGTAATCTTAATAACTATAAGGATAATGCTAAGAGGCTTAGAGTGTTTGACTTCTTATATGATACGGAACTTAATAGCGGAGAAGAAACTCTTCCCACTGAATTAGTTGATTTTGAACCTGCAATACAAGCAGATAAGACTGTTGATACAATAGTACAAGCAAGGACATTAGCAAAATTATATTTAGATCAATATGAAGATTATATAGATAGGTCATCTGATAAGTATATAGATAAACTTACCAGGCTTACAGAATCTTCTCTTAAGGAAGATAATGTGATTAGTGAAGAATCTCTATTTGGAAAGACTAAGATTGCGGTAAGAGGAATAGATATTGACTCCCTAAAGAGTTTCGGGATTAATATCAACCAGCCTAATCAGATGATTACAAAGGAAGAATTTAACAGACTCAATCTTTTTGTTAACTATAGGAACTTCATAGGAATGAATGAACAATTAAAACTCATTCTTGGTGATCTTGCCATGTTTAAGGATAAGATTGATTTCCATAAACGTGTAACTGGTTCGACCTCTACTAAGTATATGATGGCCGATAGTCTTTCTGTACGTTCAGCATTGGATAGGTTATACCCAAGAGCTGATAGAAAACAGCACACACAAACCTCCAATATAATAGTAGTTGATGATATAATATCCAGTAACGAAGAGTTATTAAGATACTTTAGTGAGTATAAGGAAATAAAAGGTACTGATGCTATATCCTATGATACATTAGATGGCAGACGGGATATAATGATACGTCATGGGATGTGGGGTGAGGAGTATGAGAAAACCTATCAGTATGAAATTCAAACTCTTGCTATAGAGATGTTAAAGCGTCAGGCTGATGGAAAGAAATATTCATTTACATTTACAAGCGATATGTTTGAAAGTCCTTCTGGAATCTTCTATGAACATACCAATGGAGTAGTTCCAGAGAAACCTATGTTCAAGGAAAAGGAAATTACAAATACTGAGTTAGGTATAATCTCTATGCAGAAGCCTCAGGGATTCGGACATATAGCTAATATCAAAGGTCTTAATGCAACCCAGTACTGGAAGACAGCAACATCAGTATTATTCCCATCAGTAGCTTTAAGGAATGACGATACATTGTCCATTCTATTAGACATGATGGCTAATAAAATAGATATAGTAGCTTTTGATTCCTCAATGAAAATTACTAAATCATCAAGTGAGAAATTCTCAGTTAATCCTGAAGGAAACCTTATATTATCAGGATATGAAAAACAAGAGTTGCCATACAATGACTTTGGGTTCCAGTTGGATATTCATGAAGAGACTTCTGGACTAGTTACTCAGTCTACACAAAGAACAAAGCTTGAGGGTGTTAATCTATTTAGTCGTGGTATCTTTATGAAAGAGGATACTAATCTTAGAGACCTGTCCAATAAGTACGATAATCTTACTAATGATATCGTTAGCATAAGACGGGATAACCTATTTAAAAAAGATCTTGCACTTACAATAAGTGCTAACGGACAAAGTTATGAACTATTAGAAGAGAATAGACCTAAATTTGAAGAGAGATTACTTAATGCTTTTGAACAAAGATTGCTACCGCAAAACGTAGTTGATGGTCTTAGGATAGCCTTACGACCTGATAAGAAGTTAAACTATGATGAGAAAGTATTCGAGGTATCTCCTAATATGTTTGATATACAAGGAGTTCTCATGTCAATGGTACGGAATAATGTTATAAGCAGAAAACTACCAGGAATTATGGCGGTTCAGGAACCATCTTTTATATATGAGAAAGGATCTGAATATTTTTCTAATAATAGGAGACTCAAGTTTTATCGTAAAGAAGGAGATAAAGTACTTCCTATGCAAGTAATGATGTCTCTTCCAATGGAGTTGATAGAATATACCGAAGAGTTAGGGGGATTAAAAATTCTTAATGAAGCTATTGCAAGTCATGATACCAAGTTATTAGGCAAAGACTTCTTTAAGTTGCTTCAGGTTCCTATGAATAGAATACCAGGACAGAAATTAAGTTCTCTTGACGTAGCTGAGATAGTTGAATTCTTACCATATTATCATGGGCCAAAAGTAGTTCTGCCTCCTGAAATAACAATAAAAGCTGGATCTGACTTCGACGTTGATAAGATGACTTCCTACTTCAAACATATAGGATTTGAGAATGGGAAGGTACGTGTTTTTACAGATGAGAAAACTCTTGAAGGTAAGGAGAATCGTCTTATGGATATTATGGCAGAGATGTTCCTCCACTCTGAAAGATTCAGGGAAATGATCGAACCTGTTGATATAAAACGTACTAAGGCTATTGCTAAAAATATTAAGAAGAAAGTTATTCACACAACAGTAGAGAATGAAACTCTCTCTGCAAAACTATATGATGTAGTGTCCTTATGGTATAATAACCAGAAGGCTTACGAATTTTGGAAGAGTAAGAAAGGTACTGGTCCAGCTGCTGTATATAATACATTACATGCATTTCTTCAGAAGCATCCTGTTGGGATGAATACTATAGTTCCCTTCTACTTCAAAGGTCAGGAGATTGATATGAAGAATAATAAATTTAATAGAGACGAAGTTTTTGGTGAGGATGAACGTATATATTCTACTTCTGAGAAATATCAGTCTGGTTTTATCTATGACTCTGAAGGACAACTAGTATCATCTAACTTATCTGAATTTATATCAGCCTTTTTGGATGCAATAAAAGATCCTTTCATATTTGAATTCGCAAGTGCTGATAATTTTAATGTAATAGCTTTACTTAACATGTATGGTAAAGAAACTAGTACAGGAATAAATACAATAGCAAACTTCATATCTCAAGATAGTATTGTTACTTTTGAGAGAATAAGACGCAGCAACACCCCTAAGTTTATGACTAATAATCACTACTTATTAGCAGAAAGTGATGAAATAAAAGATCTTATGAGGAGACCCAACTACGCTGAGCAGTTTGAGGAAGCTATACTTACCTTATATAATAGACTAGATCCTACTCATGTAGTTAAAAACTTACCCCAGGAATACTCTCAGACTATAGCTTCATTAGTACAACAACTTATAGTTGAGGAGGATGAAGAAAGAAAGATAGCAATTAATGAGGAGATAAAACGTAGACTTGAGGTTTATAAGTATGGTGATAAATATTTCTCTCTTGATGATCTTTCAGGAACTGAGGTTAATAATATACATGATCAAGTTCAAATACTTGATATGTATCTTACTTATAAGACTATAGCTAGCCACATGTTTACAATGAGTAACTTACTAAGAGCTGATGCCAGAGGTGGATTTACCAGTCATATAACTACCATCAACTCTTCTATAATGGAAGCATTGAGAACTTTAGATAATGGGGGAATATTCTACATATCCGATCTTGTTAATGCATTAGAAGGTACAGAAGAAAATCCAAGTCTCATAAAAGAGTTTTACTCTACAAAACAAAACATTACAAACTTGCTTGGGTGGAGTACGATGATATATAAGGATAAGACTATATCAGACTTCTTTGAGCAGGAGATATATCCAAGGTTTGGTAATCCTAACTTAAGACAAAAGTTTGCTGATGTAGATAAGAACTATAAGAATATTGAATCTGATTTTATGATCTTTGTCATAATGAGATCTATCCAAAGTGAGTTTAATCTTACACAACAGCAGTTACAAGCTTATTATAAAGAACTCATGTCAAGCAGAAACTCTGTTGCAAGAGAACTACTTACTAAGAAAGGACAGATTGCAGGTAATGAAGGAATTAATTCGTTATTCCCACTAATAGCCCAGAGAGACAAGACTACCCGTGCTATAACAGAAGTGGATAATATAACCATGTTTGATAAGTCGGGGGATACTACAGATATAGATGCTATAGAGCAGGATATTTATGAACTTGGGATAACTACAGAATCTCCTTTTATAAACAGGATAATGACTGAAAGTTTACTTCAGTCTGGATACTCACAGTCTCCAAACTCTTTCATGCATATAATACCAGCAAGATTATTCTCTGTGAGAGCCAAGAAAGCTGTTAAGGAATTTATGGATTTGGATGAAGATACCAAAAAGACAGCTATGAATCTATTCTTGAAGCAACTATATAGAAATAATGTACATAATTCTACTATTGTACCTATACTTCAGAATACTTTTAAATATAATAGAAAGAAACAAACATATTCTAATGCTACCAATTCTTATAAGGGTAGAGATTATTTAGCTGCAAGATATTATCTTAGGCCCCCCGGATCTTATTTTAAGAAAGGTCTAAGACCTCCTACAGGAATAATGTTATTAGAAAGAATAGGAGATAGTACAGAGTTTAGACTTAAGACTCCTATGTTAGGAGATGGTGATAGATTTAAAGAATACTATCCGATGGAAGATCCTACACAAAAAGGATATTTGAGTTTTCTTACTCTTAATAATTATCAGCCAATTCCTATAGATGTTGAATACACAGAACCAGAGGAAATTGTAGCCACAGATAATAAAGTAGCAACTGCTTTACAGGCTAAGGCTGATGATGAAAGTGATATTGAAGAAGATGAAGATCTTCCTTTGAAAGATCAGAAGGATGAGGAGCTAACACAACTTATGGATACAGAGTTTAATCCAAGATTACTAAGATTTAGTGATATTAACTTTATTGTTCCTACTGAAACCAATAACTTTGTTAAGTTAGCTAAGATAGGAAAGAATCTTGAGGAGGATAATATAGTTCCTACAACAGTTCAGAAAATGCTGAAGCATATAGCTTTAGTATCAAACAATCCAGCCAGGAGAGAACTAGCTAAAGTATTAGATAAAGCATTACCTTATGCAATAAACATACAGTTTGAAAAAGATTTCTTCGAAAATGTAGCTAATAGGAATGATGAGGATGAAATTATGGCAGTTGGTAAGTTTATGACTCCTGATTTTGTAAATGTTAACATATCATATAAGGAGTTTATAAATAACTCTCATATAAAAATCTATGATCACTTGGACGATAATAGTACTGAGATGGCAATTCTTCATGAGGCTCTCCATGCCTTAAGTTATAAGGAGTTAGTATCAAGTACTGAGTTCAGAAATAGTATAAAGAATCTTATGAATTATGTCAAGACATATATGACTAATTCTGATGATTATAAGAACTCAGTTGAGTCTCCATTATGGAAAACAATTCTTGGGAGTCCTCATGAATTTATAAGCGAAGGTCTTACCAATGTTAAGGTTCAAGCTGTGCTAGCTGACATTCCAGCAGAGAATCCAGTACAGACTACTGACAAATTAGCTAAAGGATCTTCACTTACTGAACTTATAAATAACTTGCTTGCTGTTCTTAAAAAATATTTCAATCTTATCTTCAGAGGATCTCAGGAGAAATATAATGAGTCTGTAACTAACCTGACTTCAGCTCTTACTGATCTTGTATTGACAGTAGATGAAAGTACTATACAGAAATCGGTTGATGTTAAAGAAGGTGAGAATCCTATAAAAGAGGAGTTTGTTGAAGAAGATCTGCAACAATCTAATAGGATTAAAGAAAGTAATGAATTTGAGTTAAGTAAAGAAGAGAGTAAGGATTTTGAACAATTATATCCTGAGTATGCATATATGAATGATGTTGAACGTGAAGCATATCAGGATGCAGTAAATAAAGGAGAGATAGAACTAGCCTGCGGGCTGTAAAAACAAAAACTATGGCATGTGAAGATTTAAACAAAACACCTGAGGAGATTATAAATATCCTTAGAAACAAGGGATTTATTTTTGATGTATTACCAGGAGATACTTTAGAAACTGTATTGGACCGCCTGGATTACATCAATAGGATAATGAATCTTCCAGAAGGTGAAAATCAGTTATATCATGTATTCCAGCATGTAGTAAGCCAGAGGGTATCTACTACTATGGCACAAGCTGCGTATAGGGGAAGAGTTGGTGGAACTCAGTTTGAGAAAGAGGGATCTAAGCCTGACTTTATAAAGCAGAAAAACGCTGGTACAAAGATACACTTAGTATTAGCTAACATCATGGATAACTTATATAATGGTGTTGGGGACATGGCTGAAATACGTAAGGAAGCAGCCCAGGGAGACTATGCTATATATAAACAGCATTTTGATATTCTGGTAGGTGTAGTTAAGGAGATTATAAAAGATGTAGAAACAGTTCAAAACTCTATAGATCCTACCAAGAAAGCAACTATAAAAGTTGAGCAGAAGGTACTTGACTCTCTTAAAGACATAGGAGGAGCTCTCGATGTACTTGCAGTATTCTCTGATAAGACTCATGCAAGATATGACTATAAAACAGCTCACTCTATTTATGGTAAGAACTTTATGGATGGAAAATTATTCAATGAGCTTCTCTCGATAGAAAAAGTAGGAGATTATGAACTATCAATGAGTGAGTATGGAAGAATATTGGAGCAGAGATTTGGCCTTGGATCTCCAAGAAGAGTTCGGCTGGTTCCTATTCATATTCAGTTACAGACAAAACCCGCTAACCAACAGGGAGATTATGATGTCAGAACTACCAAGTTTCAGACAATAGAAGGTGGTAGTAGTATGGGAGAGTTTCTTGAGCCTATACCAATAGCAGGAGAACTTACTAAATATGAAGGTGTTAATAAACTCTTGGAAGGTCAATGGAAGAGAGTTGTAACCTTACATGGAAAACTTAGTAATAAGAAGTTAAGCCAAGCTAGTAGAGAACAGATAGAAAATCAGATCGCTGCATTACGTAAATCTGTAAAGAAAACTATCATTGACGGAGATATATCTGATATTCTTAAGTCTACCAAGAAAGCCTTGGATACCCTGAATAAGAAATTATATCAGGAAGAATTTATTAATGGAAAGCCTAATAAAAATTATCTTAGTGACGCTGAGCTTGAGGAGTTAATAGGAGAACTTTATATGTATTCTGATATAATAGAGAATACACATCATTATTATAACGACTTAAAAACAAGCAACCCTAAGTTATTTGAACATCTTAAGACAGAAATATCAAAAGTATCAAGTAATACATTCTCTCTGATAGCTGAGGCTAAATCACAAAGAGACCAGAGAATACTTAAAGAGTTTGCTGATGAATATAAATATACTGATGAGCAGGGAAGAGAACACTTAAAGCCTCTTAAAGAGCTTGGATTTTTTACAAGAAATTTCATGAGGTTTTCTGAGATAGATCATCCAGTATTCCGTACAGCCTGGAAGATGATAGACAAGTCTTTTATGCTGATGAAAAAAGATCTCCGTGCATTGGATGATGATATTTCCTCTAAGGAAAAATCCTTATTTAAGTGGGCTGATGCAAACAACATGTCTCGTATGGAAGCTCTCGGAAAACTTATAGATTTTAAGACAGGACACTTAGTTGAGGATATATCCAAGAATCTTCAGATAAGGATACATAAGGCGTATGCTAATCCTAATATTCTTGAAGCAGCTGGGGAACTTCAATCTATTTATGAGATACGTGATATAGAGGCGTATAGAGAAGGATATGAAAGTAGGTTAAATAGATTATATGAAACTGAAGAAGCTAATAGAGTAAAAGGTAAAGAATTACAACAAGCTATTAACAATTGGAAGAAGAAGTATGACCTTGAAGGACATCCTGAAGCATGGGCCAACCAAAAAAATCGTAGTAAGCTTAAGATAAAAGACTCTGTTAGAAACCAAAACTTATCTGAGGAGTATAAATATATAATGAGCAATAAACCATTGGCTGATTACTACCAAATGTATGTAGACTATAATAATAAGTTCAGGGAAGAGATCCTGGGACTTGCAGATTATAGTTCTATGCCTTATAACTTTATACCAAATATAAGGAAGACCATGGTAGATACCATGACCATGGATAAGTTTAGTATATCAGCTCTTGGAAGAGAATTTTTTGATTCTTTACAGATAAGGGAGGAAGATGTATTCATATCAGACCTTGATGCTACTGGAAATATAAAAAGAACTATACCAATATTGTTTCTCAGTCCCCTAATAAATTCCAATAAAGAAGTAGATCTTACCAGAAAGTCATACGACTTAAGTAAGAACCTTCTGTTATTTGGCAAGATGGCATACAACTATAAGTACATGTCTGAGATGGAGCCTAAGATTCTTCAGATGAGATCTCTTATGGCTGATCCAAGTCCAGAACAAGGGGGGACTTTGGTGACTGATAAATACGGTCGCAACAAAAGAGGTAAACTAGGCACATATCTTACAAAAAAAGGTATTGATACAGACAGCTATAAGCTTTTTGAAGATCTTACAGACTTCTACTTATATGGAATTAAGTTCAAGGAAACTAATTTAGGAGGTGGTAAAGTTGATACTACTAAACTACTTCTAAAGATGAAGCAATATTATGGTAAGTCAACTCTTGCCTTTGCAGTAATACCTGGAGTAGGAGCTTATTTATCTGGAAATCTGGCATCAAGATTCGAGGGCAAGAAAGGTATAGCATATAATAATGCCCAGATGCAACAATCACATAAGCATTTAGTAACTGATCATGCTAAATATAAAGCTTTATCTTTATTCTTTGATGTGTATGCTGAAGATGTTACTGAGAAGCTTATTGATAAGAAATCTGCAAACTGGTGGTCTAGGATAGCTACTACAAGAAATCTTATGGCTCCTTTAAGGAGAGCTGATGAATTAATGAATGATGCCATTCTTAATGCTATGGCTCTTAACTGGGGCATATCAAAGGATGGAAAACTTGTACGGCTTAATAATCCTACTCTTACAAAAGAGCAGAAAGCTGAACTTACTAATATCTGGGATGCAACAACCTTTGACGAAAAAAGTGGGAAAGTTACTATAACTGGAATTAATGATGATTCATATTTGGCATTTAGAGCCGCTGTTAAAAAGACTTCTGCTAATATTATAGGCTCTCTTGATCCTAAAGATATAAGCAAAATAGACGAAAGCCTATTGTATAATATAATGTTCCAATTCAAAACCTGGATGCCTGGAGTAGTTAATGAACGTACAGGAAATCTTATCTTTGATGATGCTTTACAAGCTGCCAGATGGGGTAGATACAGAGCAGCATTTGCTGAATTTGGATTGGGAGGAGTAGAGGATCTTCAGACAGCTTTCAAATTAAAGACTTATATATCTAAAGTATTTCTACCAAGCTTTAAAAAGTTTGTGTTGGATCTTGCTACATTTGGAGCAGCTCCAACGATAGGATTAGTTGGGGAGACTTATATAGACGCCAATGGAAATGAACGTAAAGTAAGAACTAATATAGCAAGAGCCAGAAGAATGTATATAGAGTTCCTGAATGATAATCCTCATTTAATTAATATGATGACATTTGATCATTTCCTGGAAGTTAAAGAAGCAGAAATGAAAGCCATGTTTGTTGAAATAAGAACTATCCTTGGATTTATGATGGCTTTATCATTATTAGGTGCTGGCGGAGGAGATGATAAAGATGGGGAACAACCCTATTATATGCGTAGCTGGTTTACAAGATTCATGTATAAGAATATGGGTAAGGCTCAATCTGAATTAACCTTCATGTGGAGTCCGGCTCAATTTGCACAATTAATCAGAAATCCAATTCCTATGACTGGATTACTTACAAGAATACTAAGCACTTTTATGAATGGATTTGATGAGACTCGTGATATGTTAGTTGGGGAAAACTCTATATCTGATAAAACTCCTATAGGATATTATATGATTCAATGGATTTATGGAGGAGGACAAATCGCAAGATTAATTGAACTCTATAAACAATATGAGAAGAGTCCATATATGACTACAAGCTTTAGATAGAAAAAGGGGGGGATTTAGTGTCCCCCCTCGTTCTTAATAATAGTGATATTCGAATAATGTCCCAAACTTTTTAACCGATTCTGTTCCCTAATACCTTCAAAATAGTTTGGAACTGGTTTTTCATAGTCCTCAAGAGTAGTTTTCTCATTTTGATGGACAATTTTGAAGGCTTTTACAACATAATTCATAATAATCTTATTTAAGGTATCTAAGAAGCCCTAGGAGACACTTTGATATATAAGTGATAGTTTACCATTACCTAAGAGTAGTTCTTTATTCCTGAATAATCCCATAAGGTCATTTTTGTAGCCAAGACCAAAATCTTCCCCAGCAACCTACTTTTTCAGGTTCCGGTGGATCTACAGGCAATATTGTATCTAAATCTACTGTTGACCAGAATTCCCAGGCAAGTTGAAAGTCATCATAAGGCATTTTTAAATATCCATCATATCCAAAGTCTGACCCCCAGGAATTTCTTATTCTGAAATATTTTCCCTCATCATCAAAATCAGTAATACACATATCATGTCCACCCAAAAACTGATCTCCTGGATTTTGATGCCAGATTCTATCTCCATAATTATATACAGGAACTGCTACGATACAAGGACCTTTAATAAACAAAGCTTGTTTTAATTCCTCAGGAGAGTATATCCTTGCGTAGTTACTGATTTTAAAGTTACTTGCCTGACTAATAAGAGTAGAATTAGGTTTACCAGTTGACCCATAGGGAAAACTTTTTTCATAGCAAACACCTTTATCCTGTAAGATCTTCATAAGATCTCTATTAGACATACCCTCTTCAGAAGTGTCGTCTCTCAGATTATATATAAACTGTGGGCTGAGGTATTCAGCAAGCCCGACATCTTTGATCTCCTGCCACTCTTTCATAGCAGCAGCAGCCATGGCAGCACAAGATCCCTGGCTTCCCTGATCTCTCACAGGAAGCATGGTCAGCCAGTTTTCAGTTTTGACAGGTAGTGCTATCTCACGATAGACTTTGCTAAACTTTAGATCCCTACTATCATAGGGACTAGGTTTAATGGTAAATTTGTAGTTTGAGAAATCTTTCATTTTATAATTAATTTATGTACGTATTGAATAGTTTCATTGGATTTGGAAGAAAATATCAGTATATATAATCCCGGTTTAAAAGTCTTGATATTTATAGTAGTGTAATCCGTTTCTAAATATTGCTGATATATCATTTGAGGTTTCTCATCAAATATCCTTAATATAAATCCTTCATTATTCAGTATCTGAATATTTATAAGATCTGTTGCTGGATTAGGAAAAATATCTACTTTCAAAGTAAAAGGCTCATCTTCTATAAATTCCAGTACTGTAGGAATCAAGATTTGTTTTGATCCATTAATAGTCTGAAAAGTAATTTGTCCTGATACTAAGTAGTCTTTATATAACAACTCATCTATAGGTTCTTTTACAGATAAGAATAGTTTCCTATTAGCTCCTATTCCCTGATATATATTAACAGTACTTTTCTTTATTACGGGACAGACAAATAAATACCTTCCGCTAAATAATTCACTTTCTAATTCAGCCTTTCTTAATCCAAAGAAACTAATGTAAGTACTATCATTATAATAATACTTGTATAATATAATATTTAAAGGAGGATTTGTTTTATATTCGAAGATGATAGTATCACTATTAATATCTTCTAATCTATAATCAACTCCTTCTCTTAGGCCAGTCCAAATACCAGCAGCTAATAGTACTTTACTCCTGGATATGAATCCCAGGTTTTCATAGGATATACTAATTAATTCCTCAGTAGAACCAGTTTTGATTCTACGCCAGTTTAATTTATTTCCTATTACAGTATCATACACTACATCCTGACCAAAACTATTAATATTTATTAATAACAATATAATTAAGAGTAATCGTCCTTTCATATTAGTAGCGGGAGGTTGACTCGAACAACCGTACCTGGGATATGAGCCCAGCGAGGAACCCCTCCTAACGTATCCCGCTAGGGGTGAGAGTTATTTTGCTGGACAGTCGTTGGAATTACCTAACGCTGTAACTTTCACAAAATAACTCTCGGTGTTGATTGCTATGAACACTTAAATTTTTACAAATATAATTATTTATTTTGACATTTCCAAATTTTTATTAATAATCTTCTTAACTTCATGATATGATACAGGAGTAGAATTATTCATGTCTACTCCCACATACTAATATTCAAAGTTTTGTTCTGGAAGTTCTTCTAAGGGCTCATCTCCATGAACATTTACCCGAAGATCGTTTAATTCTTCAAGATTCATAAAGCCAACCTCTACATTTGTATAAAATCCACAATGAGGACACGTTATTTCTGTATGTTCAAACGGCTTAGTATCTTCATAAGCATCAGCGGCCTGCCCACAATTAGGACAGTTTGCTTCAAATCCACATCCACTCATAACTGCTCCTCCTCTTCATTAATATCTACATCCTCATCGTGAGTTTCATCCTCACATTTATTACAGAAGGTATAATCAAATACAGTATCAAGAACAAACATATCCTTCTCTGGACTCCATCGTGCCCAAGCATCAGCTACAATATCTTCTGATCCACACTTACTACATACTTTCTTTATCATTTGCTATACTATCTTTTAGTTTAAATGTCTTTCTATCAACTATAAAAGTTTCATGGTTTATAGTATCATCACAATCAGATTGAACCCCAAACCATGTCTCTATCATAATATAATACTTATTGCTAAAATCTACATAAGATCTTACAAATCCACCAGATATCTTATTATATATCCTTCTATATCTACTCTCAACAGTATCAAGAATAGATACTAATTGCCTGATTTCATTTGCTGTGATTTCGCTTTCCATCTTTTATCTTAACTTTCTCAGTAGGAACCATACCACCACATTTATCACAATATGCCTCTATAGAAAACCACTCATAATCTTCTTCATGAGAGTTCCAATAACCACAAGCATTAAACTCTAGATTATTATTACCACATTTTTCACATACTATTTCGTACATATTATATTGTTCTTATTAAAGGTTCTATTCTTGTTAGTGTATATACCTCATTCCACTCCTTCTTGCAATCATTACATCTAACATCTTGCCAAACTTCAGCAACCTCAAACTCTATATCTCCAGCCACTATGTAACTAGACCCACAGAATGGACATAATAATCCATCGGATTTTAAATATTCTGGGGATAGTTGTTCTGATATCTCTCGATAATACTCCGGACTTTGTGGAATAGTACCTTTATGTATAGGTCTTCTCATTATTAATTAGTCTTTATTTGCCTTCATATTAGTACTATGTCCAGATTTTAGTCCATCTTTAATATAATTTTCTAAAGGAGGACAACCACTTAAATGACCAAAGGTGCTACCACATACTATACAAACCATAATTTAATTTTTAATGATTCCAAAATTTACAAATACTTGCTTCAGCTGTAAGAGGTACAATTTTACAATATACTCTTCCAGCCTTTTCCATACAGTCTTCAACTACTTTCTTCATAGTCTCAGCCAAATTCTCTGGACACTCAAGTAAGATCTCATCATGTATCACATTATCAAATAATACAACTCCAATAAGATCATTCTTAATAAGATAGTCAAAGATAAATATACAAGCTAATTTAGTAATGTTGGCACTTGAACCTTGAATAGGATAATTTAATGCCATCCTACTGATATTTCCTTTAAGCTTAAAATATCGGCTTACTGTAGATTTCAATTCTCTCTTATATAGAAGTGAATCCTTAGCTTTCTCCTCACGATAAACTTCCCAAAATCCTGGACTGCTTATCCTATGCTCAAGAGTCTTATACTTATCAAAGAAACTAATGAAACATTTATCTTTAGTTACATCATTAAATAAGATGTATCCATCTCTTAAGGCTTGTTCTGTGGTTCTCTTAAAGTAGTTAGATACTCCAGGAAATGCTTGGAAATATGCTTCATAAATTTTATTACCTTCTTCTTTTGATAAATTGAGATTATCTGCAATGGTATTACCATCTCCTCCATAGTTGATTGCGAAGCCAGCAGACTTAGCAATCTGTCGTTCTTTCTTATACTCATTTTTAATAGTTTTTAATGGTACATTATGTAAATATGGATATATCTTGGATGCTACAAATGAATGCATATCCCCAAGATTATCAGAATAGAACTTCAGAATATCAGGATCTTGTGTCCAGTTAGCAAATACAATTTGCTCCTGTCCCGAATAATCAGCATCTATAAAAACATAACCTTCCTTAGTTCTAAAACATTCTCTCTCATAAATTTTACCATTAACCCTCTCATCTTTACCTGGAAGTCTTGGGATATTCTGGAGATTGATAGTCTCCTCTCTACCCAACTTACCACCAGAAGACATTCTACCAGTATCAAGGATCTGGGTGAAGCTGGTATGTATCCTGCCAGTAACAGGATGTATCTTACGAAAGATAGTTTCTCCATAAGTACTTACAATCTTTTCATACTTCTTAAAATCTAAATACAGAGGTATAATAGTAGACTGATCTTTTTGTTTCTCCAATACTTTAGCATCTACCGAGTCTTTTAACTCCCCAGTCTTCTCATCAGAAACCTTAGTATCTATTCCGAGTGTTTTAAAGAATGATGCTACCTGTACTGGAGATGACCAGTCTATTATAGTTTTCTTAGTAGTATCAAATAAGTCAAGTTGGTTATCTATATAAGAATAGATCTTATTATTAATGATCCATTGATTTAATTCATCTTGTTTATCATTTCTATTCACAATATCCTGCTCAACTTTCTTCTTCCACATTTCAACATCCAATGGTATACCTGAATATTCTATGTATGTTAAGACTTTTACAAACTCATTCTCTAATGACATAGATCTTGTGAGATCGTGTAAGGATAGTTTTGCTTCTTGTACTATCTTAACATCTGGTAGATACTCAACATCTTCAGCACCATATCTTATAACTCTCTCGGAGAATTTCTCACTGATAATCTTTCCTCTGACGGTTTTATTAAGTTGCTTATGAAGATACCTATCAACTACTACATCTAAGGCTTTTCTTATAGATCTGTCTCCTTTATACAATACACATTCAGCTAAGTAAGTATCCCATATTTTAGTGGGATAAATACCACGATGGTATAAGAATCTAAGATCAAACTTAGCATTATGTATTATAAGAAGTTTATCCTTAAGAGAGTCTTCAATCAGTTCTATTGGATATTGAATAGCATCCACAACAAACTGAACTTTGTTATTACCTATCTGATAAGATAGAAGATCTGATGTCCTTGGATCAAATCCTGTAGTCTCTGTATCGAAACCTACTTCAGATTGATCCGATAAGAACTCCACCAGATCTTCTATCTCAGCATGTTGAATATTTATATAGTCAACATTATTACCTATAAAATATATCATTTTTCGTCTTTTATACTTGGTGATGTATTCAAATATATAATCCAGGAGTTCTTCTGAGCATATTTTTTACCACAATGAAAGTATTTCATAAGTTCTTTTATCATCCACTCATACCATTCATCATATTGCTCTTGTGTAACTTCAAAAGCTGGATAAAACTCCACATTAGTCCAGTCAGGATGTTTGTTAAATACTTCATCTAAGGTAGTATTATGGTACTTTGAAAGCCACCAGTTTACTATCATCTCCTCTGTAAGTTCTTTCTTTCTTCTCATATTATCCGCAAT
>Ga0208980_10000129_pt1 | contig 37711 bp, 34 predicted proteins | sample WetSurMetagenome_3_FD_187993 | JGI IMG/M metagenome (GOLD analysis project Ga0208980, IMG submission 187993) | Wetland microbial communities from Twitchell Island in the Sacramento Delta, sample from surface sediment Aug2011 Site A1 Bulk (version 2) | ecosystem: Environmental > Aquatic > Marine...
GCGTATTAAAACCTGTGGATGAGCAGCCTGTCTGGTCGGTGGTATGCTTCTTTGTCGCCCGTACTCACCGGCGGAAAGGTTTAACGGTTGAGCTATTAAAAGCCGCTGTTGATTTTGCCAGATCCAATGGAGCCAGAATCGTTGAGGGTTATCCCGTTGAACCGAAGGAAGGTAAAGCTCCGGATGTCTTTGTCTACACCGGGTTATCATCAGCGTTTAAGCAAGCTGGATTTATTGAGGTCCTTCGGCGTTCCGAAACTCGTCCTATCATGCGCTTTTATCTCTAATTCATCTGTCCTATAGGGAGGAAATATGATCATTCATCCAACCAGCCTGTTAGCGACCCTTGACGCCGCGGCAGAAGCAATTTTTTATCAAAATAACCTTTCCAATTCCTTGCGTCATGAAATTACCAACCAGATCATCAGCCGGCAGTGCCAAACAGGAGTGAACACAGGATTCTTCCTTTTATATGCATCAGAATCAGAGGCCAAGGTAAAACTTTTTTCTGGTGAATCATTAAACACCAACCTTGCCCAAAATCATATTCCAATGATTGAAGCCGTTCTGATTCTTAAACTTCTCGACTTCGGTAGCCACGCAGTCACCCACGCCATCGAGCTGGCTAATCACCGCATGGAAAAGATGTGCTATAGTACTTTTTGCGCTAAGGGTGAATGCAAAGCACTGACGATTGCTTATTTACGTGTTTTGTCATTGGATCGGTCAGGAAATTCTGCTTCACGAATGATTACCCATATATCCAACCTGACGAACCATCGCGACGGAAAAGGCACTTGGGGTGGTTTCCCATTTTTCTATACCCTGTTAATGATTACTGAAATTGACGATCCTCTGGCAATACAAGAGCTTAAATATGCGGCACCTTATTGCGAAAAACAATTATCGCAGAATTGGGGCACAGATCCCATCTCAATAAGACGCCGGGATATTATGGCCAAATCCCTGGCTAGGAGTTGACACATGTCCAACCGTTGCTTCTGGGCAATCACAGATGACCCTCTTTACCTGGGATATCACGACCAGGAATGGGGTGTTCCCGTCCACGATGACCGGATATTGTTCGAATTTCTTATCCTGGAAGGTGCCCAGGCTGGCCTTAGCTGGCACACCATCCTACAGAAGCGTCTAAATTATCATCTGGCATTTGACGGTTTTGATCCACAGAAAATTGCTCTTTACGACCAGCAGAAGGTATCAGAGCTTCTGTCAAATCCAGGAATCATTCGCAATAAGCTTAAGATACATGCGACTATCCAAAATGCTCAAGCATATTTACGAATCATACAGGAGTTTGGTGGTTTTAATCCCTATATTTGGCAGTTCACCGCTGGAAAGCCCATCAGCAATGCCTGGAAAACTGGGAACGCTATACCTGCTGAGACTGAAGAATCCAGGAAGATGAGTAAGGATCTTTTACATCGGGGCTTTCATTTTGTTGGACCCACTATTTGTTATGCATTCATGCAAGCAGTTGGTATGGTGAATGACCACACCACCGATTGCTTTCGTTATCAGGAAATCCTCAAGCTTTATTGATTTTGATTCCCTTTTATATATAAGGATGCGCCTCTTTCTGAATTAACAAATTTCCAGGTATAAATAAATGGCACCCAGACACACCAGATTATGCAACCACTGTTGAGATCAAGATCGAGCCAGCTGAAGGTGGTACAATAATACGCCTTCGTGAGAATGGCTATGCCGATACAGAATCAGCGTTCAAGGCGATGCTAAATTGTGCTGTCTGATGGGGGGAGGCACTCACATTATTGAAATTTTATCTCGAACATGCTGCACATTATTAAAGATGACTCTAGATATAAATCTACTCCCAATACGTTCATTCTTACCAGATCAGGATACCTCCCGGTTATTATCGCTGTACACTGCCGTTGAAGAAGCCGACCAGGAAGGGGTTGAAGTTAGCGAAAAAAACTTGCTTGCTCAGTTAAATCTCCCTGGTCAAGATCCAGCCCACGATCGTTGGGTGATTGATGATCCTGATGGATCACCATCGCTGATTGCTTCAGCTCTTATCAGGCTAACACCAGGAACACAAATTTCGAACGCCAACATTATCGTCCACCCCCATTGGCGAAATCTCGGGATTGGAAGTGTCCTATTATCCAGAGTCATTGAGCGGGGACGTCAGCTCAAGGCTGCTTCAATCCAAACCTTCGCCAGCGCGAACCATACAGATGCGCCCGGTTTTCTTAAAAACCATGGATTCATTCCACAAGGTGCATATACAGAATTACGTCTCACCGCTGACGTCCGGTTGCCCCCGGTGATTTGGCCATTTGGTTATACCATGCGTTCATACACCCAGGTAAATGATCTTTCCATACTCACCCAGGCGATGAGCCTCAGCTATATACCTCTTTGGGGGCATCAAGAAGTCAGTGAAGCCGAAATGGCCTCTTGGTTGCCTCAATTCAATCAGGATGGGCTTTTCCTGGTTTTTTCCGAAAAGGGTAGAGTGGTTGGAATCAGCCGTGTTGAGCCATCTGTTGAGCGCACGCAGAAGAATGGGAAACCAACCGGATACATTGACGCGCCGGGGGTTGTCCCCCAACATCGTCGTCTTGATCTTTATCGAGCTTTGGTGCTTACTGGTATTAAATGGCTTCGCGACCAGGGTCACAATTTGGTCGAGATGGAATCATGGGGTGACAAGCTGGAAGTACTGAAAATGTACCGAGAGCTTGGTTTCCAGGATCTACGCCAGTTGGTTAGCTATCAGCTGATTTTAGTAAAAGAGAATAACTCAGGGTAACTGATCTCTCTTAAATAAACGAGAGCCGGGTACGCCACTACCGGCTCTCTTAAAAGGAGGAGAAGAAGAGAAATCGCCCTACAGATAACATCATATCAAAGAGTATAATACCGTGCTTGACGGTTATCCTACGATTACCCTACGCTTTACCAACAATTTTGAAAGTACTGTGAGTATATTCTATGGATTTTGCAATACGCACCGATAATCTTGGCCGAACCTATAAAATCCGGGGTGGTAAGAAATCTGAGCCCCGTTCTTTGATTGCCCTTAATGGTATTAACCTGGAAATTCGTCCCGGTGAGCTTTTCGGCTTGCTTGGACCGAATGGCGCTGGTAAAACAACCCTGATCAAAATACTGACCACCTTGCTTGCGCCAAGTACTGGACATGCTTGGGTGGCAGGTTTTGATGTAGCTGATGAGCCTGAAAAAGTCCGACCACGCATCAATATGGTTTCAGGAGGTGAAACGTCCGGATATGGCTTGCTCACTGTGCGTGAGAATTTGTGGATGTTCTCTCAATTCTACGGTCTTTCGTCATCCGTCGCAAATAAAAATATTGTCCATCTGCTTGATGTGGTTGGCTTATCAGACCGTACGAATACCAAATCTTCTGACCTATCCACCGGATTACGACAAAAAATGAACATTGTTCGTGGTTTTATGACCGATCCGGATGTGCTTTTCCTGGATGAACCCACCCTTGGATTGGACGTAGGCGCTTCCCGCGAGGTTCGCCGGTTCGTCCGCTCCTGGGTTGATGACAACCCAAGCCGTACAATATTACTTACTACGCACTATATGGTCGAAGCCGATGAATTATGTGATCGGGTCGCCATTATCAACCAGGGACGTGTCCTTGCATGTGATTCACCTGACAACCTTAAACGCAACTTACAGCGGGATGTAATTTATCATCTGGAACTCAGCCCGTTCAATGGATCCTTGAATGCCGGAATATTCGAATCATTACCCGGAGTCTATAATGTGAGCCACTCTCCTGGAGACGGCTTTGAAACCCTCGATATTATCCTGGAGGAAGAGCAAGCTTTGGCAGGTGTGATCAACACTTTGAATTCCACCGATATCCGCATCATGAATTTAAAAAAGAATGAACCTACCCTTGAGGATGTGTTCGTACGACTTGTCGGGCAAAGAATGGAACAGATTGAGCTAGAAGGTGATTCGGATGACTAGCCTCCTCTCTTCAAACCCTCAGGTCAGTTCTCCTCAAAATGGCGATCAAACTCCTGAGCTGAGTCGTATTCATAAAAATAGCGGTTGGAGGTTATCACTTCAAACCGTGGTTGCCCGTGCTTACCCTCGTCTCATCGGTCAGAATCGCGAAAAATCCTGGCTGTTCTTTGATATATTCCTGCCTCTTGTTTCCGTTTGTGCTTATGTGTTTGTCTACCAGGCAATTAAAGCCCCTGAAGACTACATTGGATTCGTTGTAATGGGTGGCGCGATGACCGCCTTTTGGATGAATGTCCTTTGGAGTATGTCCAGCCAGCTCTACTGGGAGAAGGAGCAGGGTAACCTGGCATTGTATATCATCACACCCACATCAATGATGGCGATTTTACTTGGAATGGCCTTGGGTGGTTTACTCTCCACCACTTTACGCGCCTTGGTGATCATCCTGCTGGGTAGCCTATTCTTCCATGTCCAATACGTCGTTTCCAGTTTTGTCCAACTTTTCGCTGTTTTTATATTGACCATGATATCTTTATATGGATTAGGGATGATGTCAGCCTCCCTATTTCTCCTGCTCAGTCGTGAAGCCTGGCATATATCGAATCTTGCTCAGGAACCAATCTACTTATTCTCAGGCTTCTATTTTCCAATCAAGAGTTTCAGCTTTTGGATCGCAGCAGCTGCCTCGTTTATTCCCCTCACTCTAGGTTTGGATGCCATGCGTCAGTTGGTTTTCGAAACCGGTCCATCCCTGGGTTTCCTCTCTGTTCAGTTGGAGATTCTTATATTATTCATCCTCAGTATTGTTTTTCTTATTGCCGCCCGTCTGATGCTTGCGCGAATGGAAAAACTTGCCATTCAAGAAGGGCGCCTCACTGAAAACCGCCGCTAAAAACAATATGAGTTTATCCATGGTCCCGATGAATCCCCAAAACCCCGGAAAGACACCATCCATTTTTTCACGCTCGTTCCGACTTGCTGCCTGGTTGGGTTGGCAGATCGAATCCAATTGGACTGATCCATTCCTTTTTGCGATTTATTCCATCATTAAGCCACTCGCCGGGGCAGCGATTCTGGTGGTCATGTATAGTGTCATCACCAATGGCAATTTCTCCGACCCTATTTTTACCTATATCTACTTGGGTAATGCATTCTATATGTATGTGGGTGCAGTCATGTCAGGTATTTCCTGGGCAGTATTGGATGACCGTGAACACTATAAGACCCTCAAATATATATATGTTGCACCCATTAATATCCCCGCCTATCTCGTTGGCCGTGGCGTTGCTAAATTCCTGGTTGGTTCCATTTCTGTTTTCATTACGATCGTCTTTGGAGTGCTCTTTCTCCATGTGGCGATCGTTCCAGCTGAAATAAATTGGCCTCTGTTCCTCATCTCCCTGCTGGTAGGCTTGGTCATGTTAGCTGCTCTGGGATTGATCCTGGCAGGCGTAAGTTTACTCATTGTTCAACATGTTTGGTTCATTGGCGATGCAGTTGCAGGCGCAATGTTCTTATTTAGCGGTGCCATTTTCCCCTTGGAAGTCTTACCTGCCTGGTTGCAACCCATCGGTTATATCATTCCAATCTCATACTGGCTTGAGTTATTACGCCGCTCATTGGTTAGTTCAGTGGCTGTAGCATTTCCTACATTTCAGAATTTGAGTGATGCACAGCTCTTCGGAATCCTTCTCGGTCTCACCATCATATACAGTATCATCGCCCTATTCCTCTTCCGTAAATTTGAGCATATTGCCCAGGAACGCGGAACCATCGATATGGTGACCAACTACTGATCCATCTCTATAATTCTCAGCTTCTGCCTCTACAAATGACCGCCAACAACCTTTTCAGTCCTTCCCATTCACCAACCCAAACAATATCTATTGGTATGCTTTCATCCAGCCCAATTGGTCCCCTGTGGGTGGCAATATCAGAGCGAGGTCTGGTCGCAGTTGATTGGGATTTATCAGAAGTAGATTTCACTTCTAAGTTAAAGCATTCCTATCATAGTGATGTGCGCCCCAACTCTGCCCTTACAGCTGAACCTATCCGCCAATTATCTGAATACCTTGCTGGTATCCGCCGCCAATTCGACATTACCCTCGATTTATCCACGCTGTCCCCTTTCCAGATCCCGGTTCTCCAGCTCACATTGGATATTCCTTATGGTCAAACATCAACCTATAAGGAAATAGCAATCCGTCTGGGTAATCCGCGTGCAGCCCGAGCTGTTGGTCGCGTTGAAGCCACCAACCCAATTCCGTTGATCATCCCTTGTCATCGTGTAATCGGTTCTGATGGGAGCTTACACGGTTACGGGGGACCCGGAGGGATAAAATTGAAGGCCTGGCTGTTAAATTTAGAACAGACATGGGGAATTAAAAAAAACTGCGGGCTGGAGCCCGCAGCACATAAAATAATTGCTAGTCTTTAAAACCGTATTTTTCGATAATTGTTTGGATGATTTGACTATCTTCCTCGCTTACATTAGCAAATTGGTAGCCAACATCAAAAAATTCCGGGTTGATATCCGGAGCACACCACCGGCTATTGGCTTGAAATACAAGTTCATGCTTCTGAACAAAGTTCTCGGGTAGTTTGATATGTAATTCCATCGTATTGTTCGCGTCTATCTTATCTTCACTCAGAACCATGGCACCTTCCAGGGTGATGTTTAGCAAGGTCCCAATGATCCGCCCACTTTTTGAGTCATAGACATTGGCAAACAAGAGTAAATCTTTTCGTGGATATTTTCTCCGTTCTTGCATATTTCTCTCCTCACATCATCTTTTCAGGCGTAGCTATAAGGATAACGGATTAATTGCCATTACGCAAGGCTAAATCATTGATTTAACATTTCTGTTCATATATACAGGTTAATATCGGATTAATTAACGATGGAATGGTAAAATCATTACAGACCATTCCTCCATGAACACAATAATTTTAATAGGAGAAGATTTATGCGTACCCCAGTGATCATTGATGCCATTCGTACACCCATCGGGGCTTTGGGCGGTGCGCTCGCTCCCGTTCGTCCTGACGACCTTGCTGCACATGTCCTTAAAGCCATTATTTCCCGAAACAACCTTGACCCTGCTCTGGTTGAAGAAGTATATCTCGGTTGTGCCAATCAGGCTGGAGAAGATAATCGGAACGTTGCGCGGATGGCCACCCTGTTGGCTGGTTTTCCTGTCGAAGTGGCAGCTGTAACTTTTAATCGCTTATGCGCCTCAGGGTTAAATGCCATCAACCAGGCAGCCCGAGCCATTCGTGCTGGTGAAGGGGATGTTTTCATCGCTGGTGGCGTTGAAAGTATGTCGCGTGCTCCTTACTCACTCCCAAAAGCTGAACAACCCTTCGCCTTCGGCAACCAGACCGCCTGGGACACTGCTCTCGGATGGCGCTATCCAAATCCAAAAATCCAGGAGACGTACGGCACCGAATCGATGGGTGAGACTGCTGAGAACATCGCCCAGATGATGCCTCAGATTACCCGCCAGCTACAGGATGAATTTGCCTTGGCAAGCCATCAACGCGCCATCGCAGCCATAGATACAGGTAAATTTGCTGAAGAGATTGTTCCGGTGAGCATTCCTCAAAAAAAGGGTGATCCTATTGTTGTGGATACGGATGAGCGTCCACGCCGCGACACCACCTTAGAGTCACTTTCCCGCTTACGAGCCGCCTTCCGTAAAGAGGGCACCGTAACCGCCGGTAATTCTTCGGGATTGAATGATGGCGCTGCCGCTGTTCTGTTGATGAGTGCTGAGAAAGCCTCCGAGTTGGGTTATAAACCAATGGCACGCATCATTGCCTCTGCCGCAGCGGGTGTTCCCCCGCGGATAATGGGTCTGGGACCAGTCGGCGCGGTAAAGAAGGCTCTCCAGCGGGCAAAATTAAACTTGTCAGATATTAGCTTGGTTGAGCTGAATGAAGCTTTTGCTGTCCAATCTCTGGCTGTCATCAATGAATTAGGGTTATCAACCGAAATTACCAACGTAAACGGTGGGGCAATCGCCTTGGGGCATCCCCTGGGCTGCTCCGGCGCCCGCATCCTCACCACCCTGCTGCACGAGATGCGCCGCCGTTCTTCCTCAGAAAAACATCCCTATTACGGACTGGCTGCCTTGTGTGTAGGGGTAGGCCAGGGTGAAGCCACCATTGTCGAATGGCTGGGCTAGACCTGTTTTCGAGCCTGACCAATTACCAATGTTCGTATTCAGATATACCTTTTCAGCACCTCGTTCTCGTTATTACCCAGGATTTGGTTTTTCTTTACAATAACCTTTATATGTTAATTAAGCCACAGCAAGTTTTTACTTGTTGTGGCTTAAGATTCTTCGAGAAGTCTTGAGATTATGGTGTGGCAGTAGCAGCGGGTGGTGTATTCGTTGGAACATTTGCGGTTGGATATACCGTTCCAACGGTAGCAGTAGGTACCGGTGTGGCTATATTGACAGGAATTTTCAGGATTAAACCTGCATAGATATCATTCGCATTGGCAAGTTTATTTTCCTTGACAATCGCATCCACTGTGCTTCTAAACCGTATGGCGATTGCACCCACTGTATCTCCTGGAATGACAGTATATTCTATCAGAGTCCCGTAGGGCAGCGAAGCTGATACCTCCGTGGCTGTGGGTAGGAGCATGTTGGGTGGTGGAACGAGTATTTTCTGCCCAACAAAAATCATAAGCGTAGCACGGTCGATTTCAGGGTTGAGCGCTAATAGTGTTAAGATGTCCGTTCCAAACCGTTTTGCTATAGCATCCAAATTATCATTCTCTTGAACAGTGTACTGGAATGGACCGGAAGGCGTGGGTGTCACCGTCGGTGTTTCGGTTTCAGTCGGTAATGATGTCATTGTAATGGTTGGTGTATCTGTGGCTGGCCTTGCTGTCGCCGTATTCGTGATGGTAGGTGTGAATGTTACTGTTGGTGTTGGTGTCGCCGATTTTAACGGTGAATTATCCCCCAATAACCAGAAGATTAATACTGCCGCTCCTGCAATGAGCAGGATTGCCGCCCCTACCAGCACAGCTACTGGAGTACCTTGCCGCATTTGTTGGCGCTTGCGGTGTGCCTCAATTATCTTTTGGGGTGATTCTTTATCGCTCATCTGATTCTCCTCACAATCATGGAATACAGATTTCCTATACCCATTATGCTCAAAGATACTAGACGTTTGTCTAGAAAAGATTGTTCCAAACAATTCTAACCGATTTTTACCGAGTTGGGGCAGCTTGCCACGATTTATCCACTCATGATCAAACGCGGTTACAATCAAATCCAATAACTTTGGGAGGCAATAATGCACATTGTAGTTTTTGGAGCAGGTGCAGTGGGAGGATATTTTGGTGGACGCCTCGCATATGCTGGTGAAAATGTAACCTTCATAGCCCGTAGTCAACACTTACGTGCCATGCTTGCAAGCGGTTTGCAGGTCGATAGCATTTGTGGAAATTTCACCATCCATCCAGTCACCGCGACCGATAATCCAGTCAACCTAAAAGCTGTGGATGTGATCCTGGTATGTGTGAAGACGTGGCAAATAGCCGAAGCTGCCAATGCCCTCATGCCCATGATTGGTCCAGAAACCTTCGTTGTTCCATTGGAAAATGGTGTTCAGGCTTCTTCACAACTCGCAGAAATCCTCGGTCCTGGTCGTGTCCTGGGTGGTTTATGTCGCATCGCCAGCCGGATCATTGCCCCTGGGCATATTCAGCATAGCGGCATTGAACCCTATATTGCCTTTGGAGAGCTCGATAATCGCTTAAGTGCACGCTCTCGGCACTTATCTCAATGTTTTGAGCATGCAGGTGTGAAGGTTGAAATTCCTACCGATATTAATGTCGCGATTTGGCAGAAATTCTTATTTATTTCTACGCTCAGCGGGATAGGTGCAATTACCAGAGTGCCAGTGGGATTATTTCGCTCCCTTCCAGTGACTCGCCGAATGCTTGTTGAGGCGCTTAATGAGTGTTATTCAGTTGCCCTGGCAGCAGGCATCCATCTACACCCTGAAAGTGTCACCAAAACACTCTCCTATATCGATTCATTACCCCCAGATACAATCCCGTCCATGCAAAGGGATATTATGGAGGGTCGTCCTTCTGAATTGGAAGCCCAAAATGGTGCCATCGTAAATATGGGACTCGTTTACGGTGTTCCCACTCCGGTACATACATATATTTATCACAGTCTCTTGCCACAAGAAAATCTCGCCCGTGGTCAAGCGTATTAACGATTTAATCCTGATATCGAACCAGCATGCACCCATAGGGTGGGGTTTGGCTGATTTGAGGTGTTAAATTCTGCAATAATGCCTCAACTGCATTAGCTACATAAGCCTGTGTTGCCATCCGCTGCCTGAATGTAATATCATCCCACGCCCCCTGGTAAGCAAGGATACCCTTGGCATTCACCACAAAAAAGTGCGGTGTCGTCTCTGCACCGAAAAGATTGGCTACCTCTTGGTATTGATCCAACAGTACAGTAGTTAGGTTCCTTTTTTGTGCAATCCTTTCAATGAGATCAACTGATTCATTTGCATTCGATGCAATCCTTAACACTTTTGCTTTTTCTTTCCACCTCTGTTCGAAAACCGTCAGCTCATGATCTACTCGCTCACACCACTCGCATTCAGCCGACCAAAAATTCAATACAATGATACCTCCGAGCAATCCTTCGAATGAAATAACCTCACCCCTCAGTTCTGTGAGTTGAAAATGCGGGGCTTCCTTTCCAATCATAATTATGGGAGCCATAATGGTGAGTATCCTCCAACAACAAGTTGTATCGGGTTGAAACCATTTACATCGATCATCCACAGTTCTGGTGGATCGTATAAATTTGTCTCATTAAATCTCACATAGGCGAGCATCTGATTATCCCAGCTCCAGGTCAAGTCATAATGATTGTAATCTGGCATGTCCGTAATCGGATGAGCGCCCGAACCATCTGGGTTCATGATCCAAATCTGTCTGCCAAACGACCAGCGTTCCATATCCAGGTACTTACGGGAGAACGCAATGGATTTACCATCTGGAGAATACACTCCCTCCACATCCTCCACATTATCTTCTTTAGATAGGTCGCCAGAAGTTCCATTTTGGGCACCATATTGAAACAAATGGCTGATTCCGGTTTCAGTATCACCGGTTGCTGGGTAATACATGATCTCAGGTGCCAGGTAAAACGCTCCATCCGGACTCCAGTTTCCAGGTTGGCCTGTCTGGTTTATCAGTTCGAAACGGACGTTTGTCTTAGGATTAATCACTTCATATGCCTGGATGGTTTTATCATAAAATGCCAGCCATCCTGTTGATGACCAGGCAGGCTGAATTGTTTCATGCGAAGCCTGCCCAATTGGTTTTACATTTAAATCTGTCAAATCCAGGTTCCGGATTTGAGCTGGTCCAAGCTCCCCCTTCGGACTGGAAATAAGATGCTCAAACGCCAGATTCTTGCTGTCATAAGATATTGCTGGTGATCTGCACTGCGCTGATCCACAATCAAACAATTTTTTGGGTTTATACGAATTGTCCGCTGCGTTCGTTTCTTCAATCAAATCGATCTCATATAAGTCTGCCCCTCCGCTTGCATTACCGCAGGAGAAAAAAATCATATTCCCTGCGTTATTCACAGCGAATTCCAAAACGCCTAAATGATGGGTGTACTGGTGGATTTCCCCCGAGATAGGATTAAGCGTGTAGATATCGCTGGGACCATCAGATGGCCACAAATACGCCAGGAGGGCTTCACGAGTTGAAAATGACCAATCCTTTCCTCGCATTGGAAATGTCAGCGGGTTTAGTGCTCTCGCACCACCTTCGAGTTGCACGTTGATCTCTTGCCCATCTGGCCAGGTTTGGTCAGGTGTGAAGATTAGACTGTTTTCGTCCCAGCTATACTCACCTTCTTGGGCAGGGTTGATTTTTAAATGACGGATAACTGATATTTGATTCATAGGTTGTGAAAAATTAATACGCACCTGAGATGTAACTGCCACATCCGATGTATCTGCTTCGGGATAAACTCCAATCACTTCTGGCCTCATGATCCAGGCGTATGAAATAAGCCCTGCGAGAACCAGCACCACGAGGATACCCACCGCCACAATATATCTCGTTTTCATGCTGAAATTATAATCCTACCAAATCATACTTTTGCAATTTTGGCATTAATACCATCTTTATCCGTTTGTCAGTCTTTTCATCTGATTCCGTTAACAAGATTGATGCTCTTGGCTGGTGCCACTTTATCAAATATTGGTTGATTAACCCGTATGGTAGAATGAGAACTATGAAACGCTGGCAAATTTGGTTTGGAATAATAATCAGCGCCATTTTTCTGTACCTGGTTTTAAGAAAGATTGATTTTCCTCAGTTGTGGCAAGTCTTAAAAGCTGCCAATTACTGGTGGTTGATTCCCGGTGTGGTGGTATATTTTATTGCTTTATGGGTGCGGTCATGGCGTTGGCATTATTTATTACGCCCACTAAAAAACATTCCCACTCGAAACTTATTTCCTATTGTTACCATGGGTTATGCTTTTAATAACATCTTTCCTGCCCGTGCTGGTGAAGTGCTCCGTGCTGTGGTACTCAAGCATGAGGAGGAAGTTCCCATATCAGCATCTCTTGCAACCGTTATTACCGAGCGCGTGTTTGATGGCATTGTGATGTTGGCATTCGTCTTCGTCAATCTCTCAGAATTAACTCGCCTCAGTGCAGTTTCCTTCAATATTCGAGGCATTAAATTTGGTATTCAACAGGTTGCCATTTTTGGGAGTATTGCCTTTTTTGGCGTATTAGCCATCTTCTTGGTCGCTGCCATGTTCCCAGCCTTAACGGATCGAGTGATCACCTGGTTCATTGAGCACTTGGTTCCTATTCGAATGCGTGAAAAAACACTCGGGATCAGTCGCCGTTTTCTTGAAGGTCTTAAATGGCTCCGTTCCCCTTTCGACGTGCTGATGGTTTTTCTTACCTCTGTCATTATATGGTTGCTTGAGACCGTCAAATACTGGTTTGTGATGCACGCATTTAGCTTTGTGGTGAGCTTTTTTGCATTGATGCTGATGAATGGAATAGTCAATTTGGCGACCACCATACCATCAGCACCAGGTTATCTGGGTACCTTTGACCTGCCCGGTATTTCTGTGCTTGAAGCATACGGTATCGCACGTGAGACTGCCGCAAGCTACACCTTCGTACTTCACTTTGCTTTGTGGTTCCCAGTTACTGTGCTGGGAATTTATTACATGGTACGTGAAGGTGTCAATTGGAAAGACATCACGAAAGCCAAAAATGAGCCATTACCAGAAGTGGGTGTTCAGAAACCATGAAAAGCATAGCGATATTGGGCGCTGGTTTTGGCGGTTTATCAGCCGCCTATGACCTGATCCTTCAAGGTAATCAGGTTACCATTTATGAAGCTTCCAACCATGTTGGCGGTTTGGCTGCGGGTTTTAAAGAGCCTCATTGGGACTGGTCCGTAGAAAAGTTTTATCATCACTGGTTTGCCTCAGACCAGCATATGCTCAGGTTAATCAATGAGCTGGGTTGGAGTAATAGAGTTCTATTCCCCCGCCCATATACTGTGATGTATCACGAAGGCCACTTCTATCCTTTTGATTCAATCCTCAAAGCGATCTTGTTTCCCGGTTTGGGTTGGGGTTTTAATAAAGCCCGTTTTGGCTTGGTAGGGCTATTCTTGCGTCTGAACAATGACTGGAAATCGCTTGAAAAATTTACGGTAAACACATGGATGCGTAAGTGGGCGGGTGACCGCGTCTATGAGCTGATGTGGGAACCTCTGATGATCGGTAAATTTGGCGAGCGTTATGCCAACCAGGTAAACATGTCCTGGATGTGGGCACGTCTTAAGGCACGCACCACTCGTTTGGGAACCTTCCAGGGAGGATTTCAGGCTTTTGCAGATCAGTTTTCGGATTCCTTACAAGGCTTGGGTGTAAACCTGAATCTCAATTCGCCAGTTGAACAAATTCTGCCCTCCATAGAAGGTGAAATTGACCTCATTACCCCTACCGGTTCGGTGCATTACGACCAATGTTTGGTTACAACCTCTCCCAACTTATTAGCAAAATTAACTCCTGCACTTCCCAGCGGCTATCTCAAAGGTTTGCTCGAATTAAAATCCATGGGTGCAGTGGTGATGACCCTCTCGCTCAAACACCAGCTCTCCGAGCAGGGCTATTATTGGTATAACCTTCCCAAATCAGCCGGGTTTCCCTTCCTTGCCCTGGTGGAGCATACCAATTTTGTCTCTAATGAGCATTTCGGGGGTGACCATATCGTTTATTGTGGCGACTATCTGGAAGCAGATCATGAATATTTTTCATTTAGTCAGGATGAGTTATTACAGCGTTTTTTGCCTACTCTTTATCGCTTTAATCCCAAATTTGAACCGGGATGGATCAACAAAACCTGGCTGTATCGCACACCTTATGCCCAACCAGTGCCACTGGTCAACCACTCACGGTACATTCCCTCCATCCAAACCCCCATCCCAGGATTGTATTTTGCTAGCATGAGCCAGGTGTATCCTTGGGATCGTGGTACCAACTTTGCTGTAGAAATAGGGCGCAGGGCAGCGAGGTTAATGCAAGAAAGTCTGTTGTAATCGTTAATAAGCTATCTTTTATATCGGGGGAATTAATAAAAGTATATCGCAATAATGAAGATTACACTCCGACACTAATTTCCATTGCTTTGTTTTTCGTCTGATATTCAGTAATTGAGAGTAAGCGTAAATAAAATATGACGGTTGGAACGGCTGATTGCCAAATAATCATTTGTTAATTTTGCTATTGTTTATAATGCTACAATTAAATTGTGGACCTTTCTACATTTCAGGATTTGGTAACCCCCTCAGGTCAAGAAATTCTGCAAGCTGCTACTGCCCTCTCTCCTCGTGAATCTGAATTCCTGATCCATTATCAATCCCTCAGCCGGCGTTACCCTCCCGACCTGGCGCGCGCTGCTTTGGAAATTGCCATCCTGCGCCGTGAAGCAATAGTTAAATTTCCCTTTGCCGACAAGTTATATCTCACTCGTCAATCTATGGAACAAGCCTCGTCATTTGAGGTATCTTCCCATCGGGCTCAGCGCTTCCGGCAATTTGCAAATGTCGCTGACCTGGGCTGCTCAATCGGTGGAGATACATTTGCATTGGCAAAAAACACCCCAACAATTGGCTTGGATATTGACCGCCTTCGGTTGTCAATGGCCTCCGCAAACCTCAATGTATTGGGGTTATCATCTTCCACCCAGCTGATCCAATCCGACCTCACCTCTCCTCTGCCAATTCGGTCCGGGTCAGTTGGCCTGTTCTTCGATCCTGCCCGGCGCTCAGGAGACCAACGCTTCTTCTCGGTTCATCAATATCTGCCACCTTTATCGATAATCAAAGATTGGTTACAAGATTACCCGGCGCTTGGAGTAAAGATCTCTCCGGGCATCAACTTATCTGAGTTGGATGAGTTCTCAGCTGAAGTTGAATTCATCTCATTAAACGGAGAATTGAAGGAAGCCGTCTTATGGTTTGGTCCGCTTGAAACTGTATCATATCGCGCCACCATCTTACCTGGACCTTTCCAACTGGTCACGAATTACCCAGGTCGGTCACCTGGTGGAGCCTACCAAATCACCCATCCCCGCTCCTTCCTCTATGAACCCGACCCAGCAGTCATCCGCTCAGGCCTGGTTACTACCCTGGCAGCGATGATCGATGCAAGCCAGATGGATCCAGATATTGCTTATCTAACCTCTGATGTACTCTCACCCACCCCTTTGGCGCGTGTTTGGTTGATTGTGGATTGGTTTCCATTCCAGCTCAAACGTTTACGTGCTTATCTTCACGCACATCAAATTGGCCATGTGACTGTGAAGAAACGTGGCTCGCCGCTTGAGCCTGACCAACTAATTAGGCAATTGCGCTTGAAAGGTGATGAGCAATGTATTCTGGTCCTCACCCATCTTCGCGGAGAGCCAATCGTCATCATATGTAAAGCGGTATAATCAACCCGGAAGGGAGGCTTCCATGACTCAGCTATCGACGATCCATTCCACCGACATCCTTGATCTCCCCCTAATTTCCCGCATTCGCCGTAATCATGGTCTGGAACATGCCACTCTGCACATCCTGGCAAAATACCTCCCACATACCATGTTAGGAGGTCACTCGGATTTGGGTGGTTTTTGGATAATTGGCGAAGTGCCGTCTGAGACGTTGCACACAGCCGTTCAAGAAGCGATTATTCGTTTGAGAGCTGGGGAAAACAACTTAGCCATTCACCCCAATTGCGGAACCAATTATGCCACCATGGGTGCCATGGCAGGATTGGCTGGTGCTGCTACCATGTTAGGTTCGGGTAGGTATCTCCGGGATAAACTAAACCGCTTACCCTTCGCGGTTGCATTTGCAACGATTGCGCTGATCATCGCACGTCCCTTGGGATTACTTCTTCAAGAAAGGGTGACGACCTCGGGGAATCCTGGTTCATTGGAAGTAACCATGATCACCCATCAGAAGCAAGGCCGGTTCACCATCCATCGCATTCAAACTCGAGGGTAAAATTGGTCGAAGAAGGCCCTACGATCTATATCTTTGATGGTGATGACGAATTTGCCATCAACGAATCGATAGATAAAATTCAACACAGGCTCGGTGACGTAAATATAGCCGAGATGAATACAACCCGCTTGGATGGAAGGTCAATCTCAATCCCCCAGCTCGAAGATGCTTGTGCAACAGTCCCTTTTTTGGCCCCGAAAAGATTGATCATTCTCACCCACCCAACCGACCGGCTGAATGACAAGAAGGAGCAGGAGAAGTTTATCCACTTTCTAAATGCAGAAAAATACACCGCAAAATTGGTGTTGGTGGAATATCGCTTTCTCACCAGTGAAAAAGAACGGAGAGATGATAAGTTAAATTGGCTCGAAAAATGGGCCACCTTACCCAATCAGGCAAAACGAGTTTTTCTCCGTCACCACCCTCAGCCGAGTGGAGCATTGATGGTCAAGTGGATTCAAGAAAAAGCTAAGGATCAGGGAGGCCAATTTACGCCTCGGGCGGCGGTCTTCCTTGCCAATCAGATCGATAACGATACCCGTTTAGCTTCCCAGGAAATCACCAAATTGCTCACCTATGTTAACTTTGCTCGTCCTGTTGAGGCGGACGATGTTGAACACCTCACTCCTCTGACAGCCAAAATTGGCGATTTTGAGTTAGTGAACGCCCTTCGCGATCGTGATGGGCATAAAGCTCAAGCTCTTTTGCACAGGAGTCTGGAAGACGATGATCCATTGCGAATTTTCCAAAGTATTGTCTTTCAAATACGAACCCTGATCATCGCTCGCGAAATTTTAGACGAACATGGAACAGTAAATGACTTTCCAAAATCCCTAAGGATCAGTCCTTATCCTGCCCGTCTTGCCATGGATAGTGCCCCACGGTTTTCAAGAAAATCCCTTGAATTGATCTTTCATAGATTGTTAGAACTTGACACAGAGATTAAAACTGGTCAGATGGATACGGATTTAGCCCTGGAGTTATTGGTGATCGAGCTCACGGCTTGACCAGATTTCCGTTATTGTTTACCCCCAACCAAAAATGATTTGGTAACACCGAGCGCGTGGTCCTGACTTCAATACCCGCCCCTGTCCAAGAAGCAGTACCTAATGTTCTTGGATGAACCAGACAGAGGTTGGGTGCTTTTCCATACTTTGTATGATAATAGTTCGCTGCCCTCTGGATCTTCGTCGCCAGATCGGATTTATTATCATTATCAAACCATAACATCCCAATATTCATTTCCAATCCTCCACAGGTTCATCGATGTACTCATTTCCAGGTTTATTTGCAATTACAAGATCTAATCTTCATACAACCGCTTATACTTTTGGAACCTGTTCACACAGATAGTATAACAGAACATTTGTTCTATGTCAAGAGGTATTCACACTTTATTTCTTGACATCCTATAATGCAGGATATATACCAGGATGCTGAAAATATAAAAGAAGCCATCCATTTCAAATAGATGGCTTCTTTATATTTAATTAAATAATGCTTTTTAATTCTTTTCCCAATAAGTGGCGCTTTCAATGTGGTAGGTCTGCGGAAACATATCGAACATGGCAATTTTTTCAAGCCTGTATCCACCAGATGTCAGGCGTTTTGCATCCCGAGCCATGGTGGCTGGATCACAGGAGATATATATCAGCTGTGAAGCACCTTGGGATAAAATGCCATCCATAGTTTTCCTCTCCAATCCCTCTCTGGGTGGATCCACAACGATTACATCGGGTTTGAAACTGACCTGAGTGAGCACCACTTCGGCTGTGGCTTCATATAAATCCACGTTTTCAAATTCATCCAAATTGACGGTGAAATCTTCACAAGCTTCGGGTGAAAGCTCAATCCCCACCAATTTCCTTACTTTTGGAGCCAGGAAAGCGCTGAACAAACCCACCCCGCAATACACATCGACTACCGTCATGGTTTCAACAAGAGGCAAGTTATCCATGATGTGCTTGACCATCGCATTTGCTTGATGGGTATTCACTTGAAAGAAGGATGTGCTTGAAACTCGGAAACGCTTTCCAAGCACTTCCATATAAATATGGTCGCTTCCTGCTAGTAACAGGTTTCCGGAAGGAACCTTTTGAACTACTGAGGTCGCAAGGATTTCTACAGTTAAATCCAATTTTTGTGGAGTAGAGTTTTCTAAAACGAGCATCAGTTCTTCATTCCACCCAGTCCGCACACAGATCCGCTCCAGCCCGGGTATTGGCTCGATGGCGATCCTAGGCCATAATTGGTTGATCGATGCCTCAGGTAGATGGCATTCCCGGATGGGAAAAGTTTGGTTGGTTTGGGCTTTCTGAAATCCCAACATGCCCTCGCGGGTGAGGTGAAACTGGACGTGATTGCGATAGTTCCATGGATTCGGTGATGTTATTGTCTCGATCGCAGGGATAGCGATTAATCCGCCGATCCGTTCCAATTGCTCTTTCAGGATATCGGCCTTTAAACTTACCTGGGAAGGATAATTCAAATGTTGGTAGTGGCACCCACCGCATTCGGTAAAATGGCAGCATCGAGCATCGATTCGTTGCGGGGACGACTCTATTACCTCTACCAGTTTTGCCCGGGCGTAACGTCCCTTCTCCTCGATCACCCTGACCCGCACCAACTCGCCTGGAATGGTGAAAGGCACGAACACAGCTCTGCCATCAGCCATTCTACCGATGGCATCGCCTCCATAAACCAGCCTGTCTATCCGGAGGTTAAAAGTATCATTCAAAGTTGATGTTTTTAACCACAGAGACGTCCCACTGGAGGACGTCCCTGGTCAATTTCGTTGCGTTACTTTCCTTGCATGAATTCATCGATGCCAGATAGCAGGTTCTTCAAATCACTCATCTGGATTTCCGCCATATGTGCAATGCGGAATGTTTTCCCTTTCATGTCTCCATAACCATTTGCCAGTCGCAGATTGCGCGGAGCAACAAATTTATTAAATTCTGCGCAATCGAAGGTTGGTGGATTGACCACCACAGTGATGGTTTGTGATCGATAGCCTTCTGGGGCATATAATGGCCAGCCTTTTTTAGTCGCCCATTCCTGGGAATATTTAGCCATCGCACTATGCCGGGCAAAGCGATTTTCTAGCCCTTCTGCCAGCATTCGATCAGTCTGGTAATCTAGTGCATAAATCAACGACATGGCTGGTGTCATTGGTGTGGAGTCTTTTAATCGGTGCTTTTCCAGCAATAGGTAATCAAAATACCACCCTCGAAATGGCACCTCCGCTGCGCGAGCCATTGCACGGTCATTGACTCCAATCAAAGCCAGACCAGGGGGTAGTGCCAGGCACTTTTGCGATGAAGTGAACAATACATCCAATCCCCAGGCGTCCATTTCAATTTTCGTCCCACCCAAAGAAGAGACTGCATCAACGGCGATTAATGTATCTGGGCTTACCCTGTGTGCTACGTCCGCGATCTCCCTCACTGGGTTTTGAACACCTGTGGATGTTTCATTGTGGACCAGGGTGATCAGCTCATATTTCTCTTTCTTTAGTGCTTCCTCAACCATCTCAGGTAGAATCGCTTGCCCCATGGGTACTTCAATTTTGTCCGCTAGTTTTCCGTTTGCGATGGATACATCATACCAGCGCTTAGCGAATGACCCGTTGACACAATTTAGCACGCGTTCCTTAGCCAGGTTGCGCACTGCTGATTCTTGCGCCCCACTGCCTGAGTTAGTCATGATGAAGATACGGTACTGGGTGTAAAAAATCTGTTTAAGTTTTTCTGCTGAACGTTGGAAAATTGCTTCAAAATCCTTGCTCCGATGTGGAATCATTGCTTTTGTCTGCTGCTGCAACACATCCGGTGCGACGTCCACCGGACCTGGAACAAACATCGGTGACATTCAAACCTCCTTAGAAGATTTATTTGAATTTTCTAATCTAATCCTTTTTATTCTACCACCCCTACGTATTTTATAATATTCACATGCGTCGCTTTTTGATTATGATATTCATCCTCATGCTGTCTGCAGCTTGTTGGAGCATCCTGCTTGTATTCGCTCAACCGCCGACAACATCAACGGTCACTTTACCAATCCCAACCCTTACATCTATTTCTCCGTCGCCGACTGACACCATAACACCTGCTTCGACCGATACACCTCCTTCAGTTTCGAGAACTGAACCTGCATTTACAACAACTTCTACTCCTCTCCCAGCCATCGAAGAATTCACAGTTCAATTTCACCCAGATGACGTGCTTTATGTGGGTGATCAGGTCAGCATCGAAGTAATTCCACCACCAGGGGTTGATGTGAAGCAGGCAAATCTCCAGGTTCAGGTTGATCCACCTGATGGACCAAATCTTGGTTCCGTCAGCTTTAGCCCTTGGGGAATTCAAGGGCGTGATCAAGCCACGTTGATTTGGGCTTGGGATACAAAGGATCAGCCTTCAGGTGCTCATACCCTTGCTTTTTCAGTTCAACCCCAAAATTATATCTGGACCGAGCAAGTCACATTATTGCCATACACAGACATGCCTCCAGCCCAGGCTGATGCCGCTTGGACATCGACCCAGGCACAATGTTGCACGGTCTTCTATATTTCCAACACTGCTTCTGAACGAGATTCATCCACCCTGTCCATCCTGATTGATGAGCAAGCCAATCTTTCCACCGAAGAAATGGACACAAGCTTCACCCAACCGATTACTATCACCATCATGCCTCGCGTGCTCGGTCATGGAGGTTTCGCCAGCAATGACATCAGCGTTTCATACCTCGATCGCAACTATGTTGCAAACTCTTGGGCGATGGTTCTGCACCACGAAATGATTCATATCCTCGATGGTCAATTGGGAGGCGACTTTAGACCTAATATTTTTGTTGAAGGCCTGGCAGTATATATGGCAGGTGGACACTATAAGCCAGAGCCGTTCATGCCCCGCGCTGCAACTTTGCTGGATGGGTACCTGGATTGGTTTATCCCACTAAAAACCCTTACCGACGACTTTTACGCTTCCCAGCATGAGATTGGTTATCTTGAAGGTTCTTCGCTTATTGAGTATATGATCAAGACCTATGGTTGGGATGCTTTCTCTGCTTTCTACCGCGATATTCACATTAACCAGGGTGAAAGCCAGTCAGATGCCATCAATTCAGCCTTGCGATCCCATTTTTCTATTTCCCTCTCCCAGCTCGAAGCGGATTTTCTATCTGCTTTAGCCTCCGAGCCAGACACCTCTGCCTGGGTGAATGATGTCCGTTTAACCGTCATCTATTTTGACACGTTACGCCGCTACCAACAGCTGTTGGATCCATCAGCTTATTTTCGCACAGCTTGGTTAATGGATAACAAAGCGATGCGTGAGCGTGGCATCGTAGCTGACTACCTCCGCCATCCTCACACCTCTCAAAATTTAGCTATGGAAACACTTTTCATTACAGCAAGTCGGCAGATGGGTGCTCAACAGTTTACCGATGCATCCCAAACACTGGATGTTATCAATTCGGTTCTCGATGGTATTGAGCAGGGTACCACTGATCCATTTTCAGCTTCCGTGATGGCAGCTGACTACTTTTTAATTTCAAATACCCTCCAGAGCCATGGATATGAAGTTCAAAAAATAGATGTCAACAAAAATTCTGCCACAGTTTATGCCACTGGCTCAACAAAACCAGATCTGATTGAGCTTCATCTCACCCGATCAGGTGGTGAGTGGATTTTATCTCCCCAACAGCAATAAAAAGACCTGCAGGGATTACCCGCAGGTCCTGTGGTTACCAATTTCCTTGGTTAAGGGCAAAATTCCAGGGTTGCGAAGATAATGTCGAAAGGAGCCCGACAATATAATCCCCCATTAGGGTTCCAGGGTTGGTCAATAAATACGAATACCGCGATACATAATAACAAAATGACAACGATGCATCCACACCCAGCTAAAAGCCAGCTATTGATTGGTTTTTTGGGCGCTTCCTCAGGGATTTCCTGCTCTATCTCTGGTGCTAATTCTTCCACTGCATGATATTTTTTCGCTTCTGGTTGCTTTATGATCACTGGTTGCTCAATGCTCTCAACCGGAGCCGGTATAGCTGCGATTGGGGTAGATTCAAGATCCACTGGCGTGGGGACAGTAACATCAGGTGTAGCTGGTTCGCCGTCGAAAATTACACCAACGTTGTCTCCAAACATAATTATTTCACCGATAGCCATCAGGTGTGGACCAATTAATCTTTGCCCGTCAATATACGTGCCGTTGGTTGAATCTAAATCCTCGATCTTATACCGGTCCCCCTCTAGAGTCAGCTGGGCATGCCGCCTAGAAACTTCTGCGTCGTTGATCACAAAATCATTGGCAATATCGCGACCAATGATAATTTCTCTTTTATTCAATTCAAATACCTGACCAGGGATTGGGCCTTGACGTACCACAAGGCGATATTGTGCTTGTCCCATAACAACCTCCTTTAAAACCACAATCGACTCTCATGCCAGCTAAATGTGTTGTAATATTTTTTAATATTAATGAACAATTGCTGAATTGTCAAATATCTAAACGGATCGTTTTATCCTTCCAATGGATTCCCACAATATTGGCAAAAACTTGCGTCTTCGGATGAAGTTTTTCCGCATTTTGTGCAGCTCCGAAAGTTCATCAATTCGGCCGACTCTTTTTTCTTCCACCTGGATAATTGTCTTTTCTTTTCGGAACGTTGTTGCTGAACAAGTGTCCGTTTCTTCATGCTCGCAGAAGAGGCATCAATAATTTGCCCTTCTTTTCCTTGAGCAACATTCTCGTCTGGCAGCCATGGTTCAGAATCCTGTGTATTTCCGCTCTCAGTGATGACATATATATCTCCCTGAGTCAACTCTGATTTTTTCTGGATAGCGAGTAATTTTCGCTTCCTTCCTTTCCCCAACCTGGGTTTAGGGACTTTCGATCCAATCACGAGCGCATATTCTTTTCCTTTCGCAAATGCCTGGATTGATAATTCCCGCATTTGTTTTGCCGTAAGATGTCGTCCCGTCAGGTACCATCCTAAGATTGCATGTCCAACCACATAAGTTCCAGAATATGAGATTGCCACTTTAGGAATGATACCCCACACCGGGATTAATCCGACTAATTGGCGAGCAATCTGCCTCCATACAAAACCACCACCGATCACTCCCCCAAATTCCGCCACATAATCCTGCCAGCGGGTTGTAAATCCAAATAGCAAACCTAATTTATACGCCAGAAATGCCTGTGATTTGGTCAACACGATCATATCAGTTACGGTCAATGGGATGTCCAGAACCGGTACAATTTGGGCTACCCCGGTGCTGAAGGAATATGCTGCATTAGAAAAGCAAGTATCGTTAATTAACTGTCGGGCAATTGGCAAACGAAACAGTGGGAATTGCCTGCCGAGGGCCAGGTGTTGTCGAGGAAGTAGCTCAAGTACCACCGGGACAAATTCACGCTGTAAATATTGGGTATCAGTCACCGAACCGGTTAACACCTGGGTTGCCTGCCATCCCTGGTGAATATCTCCTATAATACGATTCTCGACTAGATCGATTTTATTGATTAAAACAAGTATATTCTTCCCCGCCTCCCACCACTTATTCACGAGAGTCTGTTCGTTCGAGTAATTCTCGCTGGATGCGTCCACCAGCACAATGATTAAATGCGCTACGGGTGGATCGGTAATGCTATCGAAAGTCAACAATGTAACGGGAGATTGAGTGTGGATCCCGGGTCGTGCTGGGTCATTACGCATCTGTTCAACCAGGGTATGCTTTCCAACGCCTGTCTCACCTACCAATGTGATTCTGACAGGGTGAGTGGCTGAATCCCTGATTGGTTTTAGGTCCACTTCTTTAATATTCGACCAAACCGTAGAAATTTCCTTTAACCCTGCCACGATACCTCACATTTATCCTGACCATTTACCACAATAATCATCATTCCATTATACCGCTGGAACCAACAACATTTTTAATACGTCGTTTCAGTGCTAGAAGTTCTAAATTTAAGAGATTTATTTGGTAGAATAACTTTTAGTTAATAGAGAAGGAGGTTTATATGGCTTTTCTCTCCAAAATCTTACTTGTGCAGAAACCCACATTACGGGGTGCTCGTCATTCAAAAACATTTAGATGTATATTTGCCATGATCATCCTTTTTGTCATGGTTTTTCCAGCGTCCTCTCCAGTTACTGCAACAGACCTTGAAGACCAATCAGGTATCAATAACTTTGCCTGGACTCCGACCAGTGCAGATGCTCCAATGCTGTTTTCCTACATGGGCGATCGAAGCATGCGTATGGATACTGGCAATCACCCTCATATTGCCTATGGGGGCGATCATCTTTATTATGCCCATCATGATGGTTCAAATTGGTTGTTTGAGGAAGTAGATTCTTCGGATGGAGTGGGCTATTTCGCCTCTCTCGCATTGGATAGCTCCAATCGTCCTCACATCAGTTATTACGATTCTATCCATGGTTCCCTAAAATACGCTCATTATGATGGAGCAAATTGGGTAATCAAAACTCTGGATCAATACGCATATTCCGTTGAGGATGCTAACAATAGCCCAGACTCGGTGGATGATGTGTCACTCCGCTATGTAGCCGATCGGCAATGGCGGTCTTTCCCCTCAGATCTTCCTGTAGAAAGCAGCGACCCGAACGGTATCAAACCCATTTCCGATTTTACCGGGTATGGTCTGTACAATTCAATCGGTGTCGATGTTGTCGGGAATGTCCATATCAGTTATTATGATTCCGTTAGTGGAAACCTGAAGTATGCCAGTACTTATAATGGGAATTGGAGTATTCAAACCATTGATTTCAATGGCGATGTAGGCCTCTACTCATCACTGGCGTTGAATAGTTATGGATTTCCCCAGATCAGTTACTATGATAAAACCAACGGCAATCTCAAGTGTGCCTCCTTCAACGGCACCAACTGGGTCGTTCAAATTGTCGATGCCACTGGAGATACCGGTTTATATACCTCAATTGCGATGGGACAGACGTGGCCAGCCATCAGTTATTATGACAATACGAATGGACACCTCCGCTATGCTTATTATAATGGCAGCAACTGGATAAGTCAGGAAGTCGATCCCGAAACTCAAGTAGGTCGATATACCTCCCTGGCCATGACCAGTGACCACCAACCACGCATCAGCTACTATGATGCTGAAGAATCCAACCTGAAATATGCCGTCCGCTCGGGTAGCACATGGCAAACACAAACCGTCGCTTCAGCTGGATACGCTGGGTTTTATACATCCCTTGTGTTGGATACCTCTGACAAACCTCGCATATCTTACATTGATGCCGTTGAAGGTGACCTGGATTTTGCTTCCTTCTATACAGGCAGTTGGACCTTCACGGTTCTGGCTCAAGGTGAGGATGTGGGTGTTAATTCTTCCTTGGCATTGGATGCTTCCGGGAATCCTCGTATTGCCTATTTTGATGACACCCATGATGATTTGAAATATGCCTGGTGGGATGGCTCTACCTGGAAGATCGATCGGGTGGATTGGGTAGGTGATGTAGGTCTCCATCCCTCCCTGGTGTTGGACTCTGCTGGCAATCCCCATATCTCATATTACGATATTTCCAACGGTCACTTGAAATATGCTTTTTACAATGGAGGCTGGATTGCGACAACGATTGATACCAATCCATTGGTCGGTCTCTATTCATCCATAGATTTAAGCACCGGTGGATCTCCGTACATTGCATATTATGATCAACAAAATGGAAATCTTAAGTTGATCTATTGGCAAGTGAATATATGGGTTCCTTTAACTATCGATAGTGATGGTCACACGGGTCTTTATCCTTCTCTCAAATTGGATGCCTCAAACCGCCGTTATATTGCCTACTATAACCAGACCGAGGAAGCGTTGATGTATTACTATTGGGATGGTGCCATTACAACGATCAAAAAAATAGATGGCTCTCCAAAAGTCGGCTTGTATCCATCTCTTGACCTGGATAACTCCAACCATCCCCACATCGCTTACTTCTCAGATTATGACGATGATCTGAAATATATCTGGTTTGATGGTACCAACTGGAATAAAGAGTTGGTTGACACAAATGGTAACACTGGCTTCTATCCCTCACTAGCAATGGATAGCGCTGGGCACCCTCATATTGCTTACTACTACCAAACTGGAACGAATGTAAAGTATGCTTACGGTACAGGCTCGGGATGGCTCTTTGGAACCATCGAGTGGTCCGGTGATGTTGGCTTTGATCCCTCTCTCGCACTTACCTCAGATAATCTCCCCGTTGTTAGCTACTACTCAGCGACCTTGGGCGATTTACGATATGCAACAACCTCCCTTGCAAAATTAGTTTATATGCCTCTTCTCATTCGATGAGATGGAAGTGCAAATCTGTGGTGGTGAATGAAAACTCCCATTCACCACCACTTTTTATAAGGAAATTAATCCTGTTTTTAATCCTATTTTGACTGTCTCTGTGCGGTTTGTGGTTCCAAATTTTCCGAATATGGAAGACACATGGAACTTAACTGTATGGGTACTTATCTTAAGCCTCACTGCGATTTGTTTATTTGTAAGACCAAGCGCCAATAATTGCAAGATTTCGATCTCTCTCCCAGTGAGTGATTCGACCATGTCCGGATTTTCACCATTGGAAGGTTTCTGTCTCCAAGACAGATGTTGGAACCAGAGAGGATTGGTCACCACCAGCCCTTCATTCACAGCTTCAACTGCAGAAATTAACTCTGCTTGCGATGATTCGGGAGGTAACATTCCCCACGCATGTACTTTCAATTTTATTAGTTTTTCTATCACATTTGGATCATCATGAATTAATAACAACGCTGCTGCTACCCCGATCTTCATCGATGCCAGTCCTGTGAGAAGCATGTCCCGATTTAATCTCAATGCGGGTGACCATATCACTACATCTACTTCTCCACCATTGTCTTCAAACTCATTCGGATCTGCAGCTTCTCCGGTGATCTGAATGCGTGGATCATCCATTAAGAGGGATCGTAGTCCAACTCTAACCGCAATTGCAGGTGAGATGATATATACTCGGATCAAATAAGCCTCGTCCTGGTAATTATATCGAACGAATCACCTTCCAAATTATCTCTAATTAGAATTGAATAGGCGAGTCAAAAATCGTTCACTTGCGTTCCCCAGGTATTACAGATACGTTAAGCGGCTGCCCGCCACGTAGAATCTGGATGTAGGTTGCCTTTCCCACTACCTGACCGGTCAGATACACTAATAACTCATCATGATCACTTACCGTTTGACCATTAATTGCCACCAGAATATCCCCCACGAATAAACCACCCACCTCAGCTGGACTGCCTGTTTCAACTGAAACTAATAACAATCCTTCCTCCTGTGCGCGGCCAAGGGCTTTTTGTAAGTCGGGCGATAAGGATACGAGTTGAGAACGAATTCCAAGATAACTCCGTTTTACATAACCAAATTTCGCCAGGTTTTCCGCATCCGACCAGGCTAAAGCTGCCGGAATCGTTATGGCTTCACCATGAGTCAGCCCAGATGTATTTAACCCAACAACCTTCCCTTCTACATCAATTAGCGGTCCACCGGAAAACCCAGGAAATGGGATTGTATCTGTTCGTAGATAACGTTCCAGCATACCCCCGCGACCAGTCCTGACGGGTCCATTGACTGAACATACGATCCCAAGGCTGGCTTCAATTCCCACCTTACTAGGACGCCCAAGCGCTAGAACCATCTCGCCAACCCGCACTTCCCGCACGGTTTTTTTAGCAGGCGTGGCACTTGTTTTTTCCAAACGTAATAGTGCTAGATCATTACCTGGATCGCGTCCGGCAAGAGTCGCAGAAACAACGTTACCGTTTGCCAGCATAACGGAAAGATCCTCATCCCGTTCAACAACATGATCAGCAGTCAGAATTAGATCCGCTGTATATACAATTCCACTTCCAGGAATCCGTCGTCTGCCATTCACCAGGACTGTTGATTCAGCACCTCTTGCTACTGCTTGCGCAAGCTGTTCTGAAAACGCACTCAAGGGATTTATATCACTTGACATATGCTTCCTCCATAACTATTAAAATTTTGATTGAGGTTTAATAAATGGCATATTAAATACTCATTTCTTTGGTTTAGTATAATGAAAACCTAACAATAATACATCATCCATATGGGTAGATTGACACCTGGATATTAAGGTAGGTCGTAGTCGCCATTATTTTCATCCCTTTACCTATCAAAGCTGCAAGCCACCCCGTTCAAACCTTGTATAATCCTGCCACCTTGAATACAATAATCTTGGATATGGAACTTAAGCAGATTGGGCGTTATGAAATTAAGACATTGATCGGTCAGGGGGGTATGTCTGCTGTATATCTGGGCTACGATCCGCGCTCGCTTCGTGAAGTTGCCATCAAGGTACTCCCCCCATATTATGTGCACGCCGAAAAATTTCGCGATCGTTTTGAACGCGAAGCGGTCATGATTGCCTTGCTTGAGCATCCTGCGATTGTTCCTGTCTATGACATGGGCGAAGATGATGGCCAGCCGTATATCGTAATGCGCTATATGTCAGGTGGCTCGTTAGCTGAGAAACTAAAAAAAGGTCCCATCTCACTTCGGGAATGTATGGAAATGTATCTTCGCCTGGCACCTGCATTAGATACAGCCCATGCCAGGGGCGTGATTCACCGGGATGTCAAACCCGACAACTTATTATTCGATAAATATGACAATGTCTATCTATCGGATTTCGGTCTCGCCCGTCTGAGAGAAACCATTGGCTTCACGAATATAAGCGATGGTTCCATCATGGGTACCCCGGCTTATATGAGCCCAGAACAAATCCAGGGTGATCGTGAAATCGATGGTCGTTCGGATATCTATTCAATGGGAGTTGTGCTTTATCAGATGCTTTGTGGGTCCGTGCCATTTTATGGTACTACCGCAGCCTCTGTAATGATGATGCACCTGATCAATCCCATACCCCAGATTTATGATCAAAACAAGACCCTTCCCATTGCTGTTCAAACGGTCTTGGATACTGCCATGGCAAAAAATCCGCAGGACCGCTATCAGACTGCCGGGGAATTTGCTAAAGCCATACAGGCAGTCACGACTGGAGTGCATAAAAGGATTCAGCTCCAAAACGTAGCCAGTGCACCTGCAAATAAACAGACAAAACAATCGACTTTGCAGTTATCGAATAAACAGCTGGGCTCTCCAGGCCAGAAAAACAATATGAAACCTGATAAGCTTCCACAGGTAAATGGAAATAAACCTCCTACTCCAATGGAAACCTTAAAAGGTAAAGCTGCGCTCGAAACTGATACACTCAAGCGGAAACGTCGCACCATACCGTTGTGGGCTTGGATGATAAGTGGCTTGGTTGTTCTTGTTCTATCTCTTTCCGTATTTCAGTGGTCACGAGGTGGATTCCCATTTTCGCTGCTTTCACGATCCACCCTCAATCCTGACACTGCATCTATCCAGAACAGTCCCGAAGAGCCCTCAGCACTTGCTCCCCTTGCTTTGGGTCAGGCGGACAAGCTTGCATTTCTAAAAGAGTCAAATATTTGGGTCAGCGACCTGGATGGCAGCAACCTCGTTCAGCTTACCACAGATGGTTCCAAGAAATCTCATTTGCACTGGTCTCCCGATGGTCAATCCATCATCTATACTTCAGACAATTGTGTGAATATGGTCGGGTTGCAGACCAAACAGGTCCTCACCCTCACATGTGTTTCCGGTGTCCCCACCATCACTGCCTTCGATATTTCACCAGATGGACAAAAGGTCGCTCTGGGTTTGCCCCAATCTGACCTTTATCTGCTTCCATATTCGCAATTGTTTCATCTTCGCCAAAACAGCTTGCCCGAGGATTTACCTGCCCTTGCTCAATGTGCCTATTATGCACCATATAACACGGGCGATACATTGAAAGCCGCTAATTGGTCTCCCTCTGATGACCGTTTGGCGGTTGTCGTCTCCAAACTGGTGGATGGGATTAACCGGGATGAGGTCAATATCTTTGATTTTAACCAATGTAGCGCAACTCCACCACTCGTCAAGGAAATCCTCCCCACTCATTTTTTGTTCACCTTGCGCGGTTATTTCAACCGTTCAGAAATTTCCGGTATCTCGTGGAATAGTAACGATCAGCTATTATTTAATGGATACCTGAGTAACTATGGATTCGGAGATTTGCAGCTTTTTAACCTAGATCAAAACCAGAGTCAGGGGATTGCCCCGAATGGATCCTGCTGTTACCGTGATGTCCGTTGGAGTCCAGACGGTTCCTACCTTTTCTATTCATTCCAACCTGAATCTGGAGGGGATATCAGCCTGTATTATGCTCCCTCATCTGAGCTGAATCAGCCCGGTGCAGCTATGACTGCCCTGGCACTCCCGACTGGTTTCCTTGGCAGCAGCCTCGAGTCACTCCAACCTACCCTCCGCACTGCGCATCAATAGAAAACAGAGTAGCAACTCACTTCGTGGCGTAAATTTTCTAATTTATTTAATTGTAAGGGGTAAATAAAACGATTTCGTGATTATTCGTTCAAGATAAATTACTTGTCGAAGCTCTTCCGGATATTGCAGATTTTTATTTCCTGCACGATCAAACGCATATGCTTCAATAGGATATTGTTGATTTGGCAGTAACAAATCGGTATCATACAGAAATTGATATGGGGATATGTAAATCTTGGCTAGATTTTCCCATGCTGAACCATTAAATAGCCAATATTCTACCCGTGCAATCTGATCATTATCGTCAGCAACTGCCTCCAGCATGATCAAACCACCGGTGGATACATATGTTTGTCTATTACCAACTGGTTCTACCCATTCCACAGTTGGAAAAACAGAATCGACGAGCGTTTCTTGTACACTGATATTGTTACCTTGGTCGAGCTCGTAACTCGGCGAACCCACAACCGCATTATTGATGATCACTCCATCAATTTGGGGTTTAACGATGATCGTAATTCCTGCAGTAGAATTCGCAGGGATCGATCCCAGGCTGCAAATAACTTCGTCATTACATGAGCCCTGTGATGGAATCGCGCTGATAAAATTGACACCTCCAGGAAGTGTATCTGTCATAACCACAAAAGGAGCAGTAATACTGCTTGTATTGGCGATGGTTAGTTGATAAGTCAAATTTTGATTTCCACGTACCGGGTCAGGTGTATCGATCGTATCGATAGCCAATTTAACCAAACCCTGCGCAGTACCCATCGAGACCGTTGGCTCGGGATTTCGATATTGGCGTACATATACCCAATCAACCTTCAATGTTGCATTAGAGCCCGGATAGCTATAAAGAGTCACCGGTAAGGTTGAATTTGGTACCTGATTTGAGGAAGAGGCATTGTAGGCACCGTGGTCAATATCGCCATAGCTCTGACCAGTTATCCAGCGTAATTCATAAACATGGTACGAATCGTGCCAATTAGCCTGCGGTAAAAATTGGGTGCAATTACTTGAATTAATTAGAAACAAGTCACCAGGTGTCCCTGCACAATCATCCCCGATCGTTGTTCCTGTTCCACTGATATGATTTAAAAATCCTGCTCTTTCATTTTCTCCGCCTAACCCGAAGTTTGCCCTATAGCCAATTGCACGATATAAATAACTGGATGAGGATTTGATTCCAGTTCCCTCCCAAATATTCAAATAACCTGGGATGGTAGGGGTTACGCTGGGTGATTCGCCAATTGGGTACCAAATAAATAGACTGTCAATATCCTGGGAAGAGTTAAGCGATTGAGTTTCACTTAGTAGGGTGCATCCCGCACCAGGAAATTGACACCAGTTGTCATCGAATGAATCAAATGTACTTGGCCCATTACTTATCGAGGATGCATTTGGATTATTGTAGTAAAGATAGATGGTTGTATCCCCACTTGACACACCAGGTACTTTTACCCATACATATGCCAATTGGGTAGAGTTATTCCAGGATTCGATCCAGTAACTTAATTCTGTGGTGCCATCAGTGTGTGTGAAGCGAATATCTGAACCATCTGGCTTTGCTCGATTGAAGTCAAAATTACTGCTATTTAAAGGTACCAATATCTGATACCACGCGAGATTTGTTCCGCTATGAATTGTCACAGGAATGCGGTAATTCCAACCTTCATGATCATCCCACGGTGGACCAACTTGTTCAATTGCATTCTGTTCCTCACCTCCCATCGATGAAGCCGTGGTTGCACTTAAAGCTCTTTGTGATGGGTGGAACAGCATACCAAGAAACAAAAGCATTCCTATTGGCAAAATCAGATATAGAATCTTCTTCATGATATCGCGTATCTTTCTGGGCTTTGATTATACGCTATTACATTATGTATGAAATGCTCCAATATCATTGATAACTCGATAAATGGATCTACTCCATTTGATTATTAACGGACGATAAAATATTTTTTATGGGGGTGGCGGTAAGGTATATGTCGCAGTTGGCAATGGTGGAAGCGTATAGGTTGCTGAAGGTGGAGGAGGTTGTGTGAATGTAGGGGTAGCAGCCGGCGGTGATGTTCTTGTCGGTGTTGGGTTCGGTTTACGTGTTTCCGTCGGCACTTGTCCTCCTGGGGGTTGAGTTGTTGCAATCCGCGTTTGTGTCGGTACAGCATAAGTATATATTGGCGTCACTATTGGATAGGTAGGTGAAGCAGTCTCACTTGCCGTGGCTGTAATCGTCTGGCTGTATGGTAAGGTCACCACAATTGTTGCTGTTACGGAGGGGGTTGGGGTTTCCGTATATACAAATAAAAATCCGCCCTCGCAAGGTGGCACACCAGTCAACCCAAGATTATATGCTTCCAACAAACTGAAAAACCTTGCACCAATTTCAAGGTCGTTACCAGAAACCTGGCTCCCATCCGGGTGCAGTACCAGCCAGTGATATGCCTGAAAAATAGTGGCCTCAAGCTGCCTTTGATCAGCTCCGGAAGAGATGTTCAGGAATACGCCAACGAGTTGTGCCTGTAATTGTGCAATCGGATTTTGTCCACTCTGCATAAGTGCTTCTCGGATGTCGTTCGCCTGATATATTTTGCTCCCGATTACAATTTGAATCGGGTATAGCTCAGGGTGTTCCACCCAATAGGTGATTGGATAAGTGCAGTTCATCTCGACTCTTTCTGCACTCGGAGTAAGACTTGGACTGGAAAATCTCAATTGATCCATGGGGATAAATTTTGTGATCAGCCACACTAATCCGATAAATACAGTGATAGTCCCGATTACCAGAATGAAAATCAATCCTCTTTTTTTGCCAATCTCATTTTCCATGTCGAGTCATCACTCTGTAAGTTTATATATAAAAAGCAACTGCACGTTATTTCCTAGGAAGATTTCCAACCATCGATGAATAGTTACTTTCTTACAAAAATCATATTATTTATATATTTAATTTTAACAATTTTACTCTATAGTAAGGTCAGAGTTAGAAAAACCAAACTTTCAGGTGATACCAAATAATAAAAAAAAACAGGAGGTATATACTATGTTAACCCGTTGGGATCCTTTCCAAGAAATGTTGAATCTTCGCCGAACCGTAGACCGTCTCTTTGATAATGCCAGCGCTGATAATGTGTGGGCTCAGCCCACCGCGTGGGGGTTGGCCGTAGATGTGGTAGAGAACAAGGATGATTTCATCGTAAAAGCTTCTGTCCCTGGTATCAATCCGGATGACCTCGACGTTTCATATACCGATGATATCTTGACCATTAAAGGTGAAATAAAATCGGACAATGAAGTCAAAGACAATCAGTTCCATCTGCGCGAGCGTCGTTACGGATCATTTACCCGCAGCATCAGTTTGCCCACCAAAATAAAAGCTGACGCCATTGAAGCTTCCTATCAGAATGGTGTGCTTTCCCTTCGTTTGCCCAAAGCTGAGGAAGTTAAACCAAAACGTATTTCAATCAAGGTTGGCGATCAAAAGATGATCGAAGGCAAAGTAAAGAATAAATGATCAAGGGTTTAAAAAAGGGCTGTCCCAAAAAGTAAGGGACGGCTCTTTTTTTTATATAAATTCCAATTCCCACTTCGTTATTGGTCCTGATTAATTACCCGATGTTATACTAGCTGAATGCAAGCATGTCATGTACAGGTGCTGGGTTTAATGCCTTATCAGCTTGCTTGGGATTTACAAATCCAGCTCGCAGGTCAGATTGCCACTGGTGAAGTGCCTCCGACCTTACTGCTCCTTGAACACCCACACACTTTCACCTTTGGTAGAAGCGGTAAAGCCTCCAATCTGTTGTGGAGCGATGTGGAGCTAAAACAACGTGGCATCCAGGTGTATTGGGTGGATCGTGGTGGTGATGTGACCTATCATGGTCCCGGGCAGCTCGTTGGTTACCCACTCCTCCCATTGAATACCAGTGGTCTGATCAATCCACAGCAATCCTCGGTTGAGTCAGTTCCTCGAGTAGATTATATAGGGTATCTACGTCAGCTCGAGCAAGTGCTTATTCTCACCTTACACCAGTTTGGCATCACAGGCGAAAGGGATAAAAGCCTGACTGGTGTGTGGGTCAAAGGTTCTAAGATTGCCGCAATTGGTGTCAAGGTGGATTCTCACGGTATTACCCGCCATGGATTCGCCTTGAATGTCGCTCCTGATATGAGCTATTGGGATGGTATCATCGCTTGCGGTTTGGCTGGATATTCGGTCACAAGTATGGCTGACCTGATTTATCCCCCTGCTCCCATGCAGGAAGTGATCCAAGCCATCGTCACATCTTTTGCGAAGGTTTTTAACGTTGAATGCCTGATGGTCTCCTAAGGTATAATACCTCTGTGACTTGGGATTGTCACCATCATCACCAGTGGAGGGAATTTTTTGTCCAACTTTACCTTAAAAATTGTCGTCCTCATGGCAGGCTATGGCACCCGCTTACGTCCTCACACCTGGAGTCGCCCCAAACAGCTGATACGCCTGGCAGATAAGCTGGTCTTGGATCATCTTCTGGATATATTTGGCACTATCCCGGATTCTTCTACCACAGAATTCGTTTTTGTGATTGGCTATCTGGGCAATAAGATCCGGGATTATATGCAATCTGCTCATCCTGATCTCAGTGTACGCTACGTGGAACAATCCGAGATGCGCGGCCAGTCGCATGCTGTCTTATTGGCTAGACAACACTTGGATTGTCCTCTGCTGGTGATTTACGCCGATACGCTCATAAAAACTGATTTTTCCTTCATCGCATATGAAACCGCAGATGCAATTGCCTGGGTGAAGTCCGTTCCCGACCCGCGCCGTTTTGGTGTTGCCAGCCTTGGGGAAGATGGATGGGTGACACATCTGATCGAAAAACCAAAAGATAAGGATAATAACCTTGTTCTTGTAGGTTGCTATTATTTTCAAAATCCACACACCTTACTTGACGGCATTGAGCAACAGATACAGCATAATATCAGCCTTAAAAATGAGTTTTATCTGGCGGATGCCATCAATGTTATGTTGGAACACGGGCTTAAGATGCGTACCAAATCTGTTGAAACATGGCTGGATGCAGGCACGATAGATGACGTCTTGAGTACTAATCGTTACTATTTAGATCATGGGCATGCTAGCTCACACGATACCCTTGCGCATAATAATTCAGTGATCGTCTCACCTAGCTTCATCCATCCGACTGCCAGGATTGAGAACTCCATCATCGGACCATATGCAGCCATCGGTGCCAATTGCACCATCCAAAGTAGCATCATCCGCGATAGCATTATCGATGATGGCTCAATGGTCTCCAACGCGATTATGGAACACTCCCTGATTGGTTGTGATGTCAAAATTCATGATCGTCCTGGCATCTTAAATCTTGGTGACCAGACAGAGCTATCCTTATAATGCTGTCCGAGCGGGTTGAATGTCGTTCTGATCATGCATATCTTGGATACCCGATTGCATTTTATTGGCAGGATAAACGCTGGATGGTTACCCAGATATTGTCTGAGAAACAGGATCCTACAGGGTATTCATTCCGGGTTTATAACGATGAATTGGGAGTCTTTGAGCTAAATTATGATTTGAATACAGACGAATGGTCTGTTATACATCTTTGACCCAAGGAGCGTTCTTTGCGACGCAGCCTAGCGAGCAGTTTATGTGAGTGAGGACGAAACAATAATTTTTGTGAGCGATATAAGGAGCAAGCATGAATGATAGGTACCTGGCACGCCATGTTGCGGGTCTGAAACCGTCGGGCATCCGGAAATTTTTTGACATTGTTGCTACCATGAAAGACGTGATCTCGTTGGGAATTGGCGAGCCGGATTTCGTTACCCCTGAACCGATCATCCAGGCAGGTATAAAGGCACTTTACGCAGGTGAGACACACTACACCTCCAATGCTGGACTGATTGAGTTACGCCAGGCAATTACGGCACACATCTTCAAATCCTACGGGGTTGAATATGACCCCAAAATTGAATCCATTATTACAGTGGGTGTTTCTGAAGCACTATATCTGACCATGACTGCGTTGCTCAATCCGGGAGAAGAGGTGATCATCCCCACTCCCTGTTTTGTCTCCTACCAGGCGGAAGTCATCCTGGCGGGAGGTGTTCCCGTGGAGATCCCCACTTTCGTTGAGGATGGCTTTCAGGTGAAACCCGACGTCCTGGAAGCAGCCATCACCCCACGCACTAAAGCCATCCTGCTCGGTTATCCCAACAACCCCACGGGCTCGGTCTACACCCGCCAGGTCTTATTGGAAATCGCACGTATTGCTGAGATGCATGACCTGATTGTCATCTCAGACGAGCTCTATGACCAGCTCGTTTACGGTGTTCAACATGTCTGCTTCCCATCGCTAGATGGTATGCGCTCACGCACCATTTTGCTTGGAGGCTTCTCCAAAAATTATGCCATGACTGGCTGGCGCGCAGGTTTTGCATGCGGTCCAGCAGATATTATCAAGGGTCTGATACGTATCCACCAGTATACGATTATGTCTGCCCCCACCATGTCACAGTTGGCTGCTTTGGAAGCTATCCAGCATGGTCAGATATATGTGGACCAGATGCGCGAAGAATATGATCGCCGCCGTAAATTGATCGTTAGTGGCTTGAACCAGATCGGTTTGCCCACTTTTGA
>Ga0208980_10000131_pt1 | contig 37587 bp, 28 predicted proteins | sample WetSurMetagenome_3_FD_187993 | JGI IMG/M metagenome (GOLD analysis project Ga0208980, IMG submission 187993) | Wetland microbial communities from Twitchell Island in the Sacramento Delta, sample from surface sediment Aug2011 Site A1 Bulk (version 2) | ecosystem: Environmental > Aquatic > Marine...
TCTGCCAGATTTCTATGCCATTGGTGTGATTCTCAATAGCAGCATAAAAATAGCCGTCATACTCTATAAAACTGGTCGCGAGTTCGTTATTCGGGTTACCTTTCCCACCAGTAACTACATTATGCCAATCGTCCAGATTGCCAGTAGCGCTTCGCCAAATATCCAGACCGTCCGTAGGATTATACGTCCCAGCATATAGAAATCCTTCGAAAGTGCCGAAAGGAAAAACCCCAAAATTATTGGCATACCCGAATCCGTTATTAACTACATTATTCCATGTAGACCCATTCGGGCTACGCCATACCTGTCCAGCGTTCCCAGCCCAGCCAGTACCAGCGTATAAATTTCCATTAAAAACGGTCATATCAGGAATAGCTGCGTTTTTTATACCATAAACACTCCCAAAACCCGGCTCGCTAACTGCAGTCCAGCTTCCATTTGTCTCCATGCGCCATACCTTTGCACCGATCTGGTAGTTGTCAGAGGCAGCATAGAGGTGGTCATTAAAAATTTCGAGCGCTAATACTCCTGTGTTCGAAGGATCTCCAAAACCGGGTAGATTGACCTGGCTCCAAAGGGGTACTGCAGGGGAGTCTTGGGACTGCACAGCAGACTTAACCGATTGAGCTGTGCTGGCAGATGATCCGGCCAGCATGGTGAAGATGATCATCATACTGATTGAGAAATATAAGATATTGCGTTTCATTGCACCCTCCTCATGGAGCATTTTGTTTGGTTGACGTTTTTATTTTTGTCCGATTTTTTTTAATTTTCTTGGTATGACCCACCTCCTGATAAGTGATAAAAAAATGAGGTCAAAAAAAACCGACCAAAAGGTCGGTTTCGCTGTTAGCTCCCCAATGATCTCCCTATAATTAAGGTAAGCGCCCAATAAGATCACTGGTTCATCGCATCCATTCTATAAAATTGATGGCCTGGTTGAAGGAAACAAAATATAGCCTTATAACCCCTCCCTTTTAATCATATAAATATTATTATCCCGATTCAATCCTGAGTCAAGGATGGATTGTCACAAATATCACAAACTCACGCTGCGATCACTTCTCCCACCCTGATCTTCAATCCCTCCAGGCCGGCCTTCGTTTCACCTAGCTTTGATTGGACTTCTTCAAGCTTGCCTTGTTCGGAACGCACGAAGCGGGAATAGGGGGCAATGGCATCATTGATATTCATTATCCCTCGCGACATCTCTTGCTCGAATTGGGTGCGTAATGATTGGGTGAGCTGTTCTCGTAAATTGGCAATCTTATCACGCAGCTCAACTTTAGCCTTACGTTTGCGGGCTGGGATGATGAATAATCCCAATAATGCAACCACGCTGGCCAGGATGATGCCGGTGGCATCCGCGGCGGCAGTGGTGGCCAAGACCGCGATCAATGCACCCAGGCTAATCGCACCGACTTCGGTGGCAGCCAGGGCAGCCACTGCAGTTTGGGCTCCCTCTGCCATGAGGCGTGCCTCAGCCTGGCGATCAAAGGTATCGACCACGCGCTGGGCTTCACGTCCCACTCCTTCAATCAGTTTTTCCCGGTCATAGTGGAAGCTTCCACCTGCGGCATCACCGATGATGCGCTCCTGGTGCTGGCGTCGACGGTCGGCAAGGTGGTCCATGACTGCCTGCCACTGGCGCAGGTTGGCTTCTACCAACCAGTCAATCATCTCGTTCACTTTTTTCTCGATGCGCTGCGGGACGTCTGCAACTACTCGTCCCTCGAACTCTTTTTGGATGCGTGATTTATTCAACAGGTCAAGTACACGCGGCAGGCGTAAGGTCTCATCAAAATAATCCTGACCACGCTGTTCCATCTCAAAGAGCACTTTTTCGATATCAGACATACGGAAGTTAAAATCACGTCGCATGTCTTCCTGGTACAGGGCAAGCTGTGCGTCAACATCCTCCAGCATGGAGAAATCAGTCTTGAGCAGCTCAAGGCGGGAATTAGTGACCTGCAGGTATTTTTCCACCAGGTGAGAGCCGACCCCCAGGGGATTCATGAATTTCAAAGAAAGCCGACCTTTATCATCCAGGGTATTTTGGATATATTTTTCCAACAATTCAAACCGGCTTGGTACCCAAAACTCAGGCTCGCCCAGCTTCGAGCGTAATGCCAAACGGGCGCTGATGGGGAAAATCTCGGGCGCGATACCCAGTAGGAGATGGGCATTCTCGTTGATGAATGCGATCACCTGATCGAGTTCTTCCTGGCTTTGAAAAAGATCAATTTTGTTGAGGACGATGAGCACTTTTTTGCCCCAGTCGCGGATCCTTTCCAGAAAAGCTCTTTCGCTCTCGGTGAAGGGGCGGTCTGCGGAGGTAACAAATAACACCAGGTCGGAGCGGGGGACAAATTGCTGAGTGATGGCTTCGTGTTGGCGGATGATGGCATTGGTGCCCGGGGTATCCACAATATTTAGCTCTGCCAATAATTCCACTGGAGCAGTGAGAGTGTGCAGGCTCTCGCTCTCTACATGGCGTTCCTGCATCTCACCATAACGTAAAACGTTAATCTGGGTTGTGGTGGGTGTGACACCTTCTTTAAGGATTTTTTGCCCTAACAGGGCATTTATGAACGCACTTTTGCCTGAGTTGAACTCACCTACCACCACCAGCAAAAAAAGCTCGTCCAGCTGGCGGATAGACTGTGCCAGGGTCTCGTGGTCCTCGGATGTCGCCCCAAATTGGATTAGAGATGCGCGCAGGTCATTCAGCGTGATACGGGCATCTTTGAGCAGATTTTCCTGGACATCGGTCAGAATATGCATGATTCGCTCTCCTCAATCCTGATTATAGTTGATTAAATTAAGAGCGACGCAAGGCTGGAAATGAACCCTGATTCCAACACATGCGTCGCCCTCAGCTGATCAACCGACGGTTGACCTGGATTTACGTCCCTCAAACACTGCCCGTGTCGCAGCTTGAGCTCGAGGTGCTGCCGAACGAAAATGAGCTCCCACCTGACAGCCTGGAAGCAAATGTAGAGAGTTTCTTAGTGATATTCTGACTGTCACAGGAAGGACAGGTGACCTGATCCATTTTGCCAGCATTTAAAACAAGCTTCTCAAATGGTACACCGCAATCGGTACAGACATATTCAAAAATTGGCATACTTTAACTCCTTGAATCGGGTATCCAGACCCTGAGATTTCAGATGACGAAAGCTATCTGAGGCGAATTACCACCAAATGAGTTAGATGTTGAAATCATGAAAAGGATACATTTTTCTTGATAAGATTTCAATAAAGTAGCTGAAATGCATCGATAAAGTAGAAGCCCGGTTTTTAGCCGGGCTTTGAATTTTATGGGTTGAAGGTGATTTCGGTGGTCATACCCCAGCGGAGATTGGGATCTGGCTGATCGACAAGCAAACGTACCTTATATAATACGTCCCCTGCCTGCACGTAAAACATATCGGCAATCTCGGTAATTTTGCCGCTCAATTGCATATCAGGAAGTGCGTCAGGAGAGATAGTGGCACCCTGCCCGATGGAGAGGTTAACTACTTCCTGTTCGGTCAGGTCGTTGGTCTCCACATACCATTGGGAGAAATCCGCTATCAGTACAGCCCACTTGTCCATACCCACCAACTCGCCTGTACTGACATTCACATCCACCACGGTGCCGCCGAAGGGAGCTTTGAGGTCTAGGTTATCTAATGCCGCCTGGGCTGTGGTCAGATGTGCCTGGGCCGTGTCCAGGTTCATCTGGGCTAATTTGAGTTGATCGGGGTCAGGTCCCTGGCGGGTGGAATCATAGTCACCTTGAGCCTGAACCTGTAGAGCTTGTGCCAGCTGGAGGTTGGCTTGGGCCTTATCCCGGTCGATGATAAGCTGGTCGCGCTCATGCACTGCATTGTCATAATTATCCTGAGCCTCGTTGAGCGCTGTTTCAGCATCCTTGCGCGTTGGATTATCTGTATCCAAATTGGCATACTTATCAAATTCGGTTTGAGCATCATCCAGAGCGGTCTTCATATCCGAGACCTTGATTTCAGCATCATCAATCTTTCCCTGGTATTCGTCCGTGTCCACATTGTTCCAGGCAACCTGCGCTTCAATGACATGCTGATTGGCATCCAGGAGCGCCATCCATGCATTCGCGGATGTGATGTCAGCGTTCTTGTGGAGGTCATCCAGGGTTTGCTGGGCATTTTCCACTTCCATTTGGGCTGCAGTGAGGTTGGCTTCATAGGGTTGCCGGTCACCCAGACGGGCCAATACCTGTCCATCTGTAACCTGATCGCCTTCCTTCACCAGGATCTCTTCAATGTGACCACCACCAGGAAATGCCAGGTACAAATAATCTTTAGGTACCAGGTTGCCCTGGCTGATGACGGACCCGCTGTCAACCACCACGGGGACAGGCGTACTCTCCGGCGTGCTTTGCTTGTCAAAAACGCTACAGCTGCTTAGAAGAAGAGCGGTAAGGGAAAAAATGGAGAATATTTTTAAGTTGTTTTTCATAACTCACCTCTTTGTATTATTGCTATTCATACGCCAGGACTTCACGGATGGTCAACCGGGCGGCGCTACGGGCTGGTAAAACGCTGGCTATGGCTGATAGGATCAGGACCAAACCCAACCAGATAATAAATCCCATTGGATTGAGGACAAATTGGCTGGGAGAATTGAATATTGCCAGGCTGATGATGCGCGACAGCAGGAATGTGATGGGGAAGGAGAATATGGCTCCCAAAAACCAGCTAATCAAACCGATGATCATCCCCTCGACCATGACTGTTCTCATGAGCTGCCCATCTGTGGCACCAATGGCGCGCATCACACCAATTTCACGGGTCCGTTCCATGACATTCATACCCATGGTACCGGTCAATCCAATACTGCCAACTAAAGCCGTCAGAAGTGCCATGATGAGCAGGAAATTGATCAGGATTGCGAGACTCTCTGAGGCGGTTTCAAGGGTTGAAAGACCGGCCTGTGTTTCGCTCACGTGATAACCGAGGTCGCGGAGATATTTATCGATCGTGGCACTCATCTGTTTTTGATACTCTAACGTGTGCTCATCGGTAACAATGCGGTAGGAAAACGCCTGCTTGGGAAGATTCAACAACTCCGAGATGTAATCGTAGGTGGCATATCCAATGATTTGATCGCGGCTGATGAAGCGGAAGATGCCCACCACGGTCCATTCATCTTCCTGGCCGTTGATCTTCAGCTTAAGCTGCTCACCTGCCTGAAGGTCGGGGAAATCACTCCAGATAGCTTCGGAGACGGTGATAGCTTTCTTGTCACCGGGCTGAAGCCAGCGTCCTTCCAGCATGATTGGGTCAATTAATTTACTATCCACGGGTGGAGCCAGGATGGTCAAATAATCAGCCACGCTGTTATCCGGACGGATGATATCCGCGGAAACGAAGGACCAGCCTTCAGAGTGTTGTACATGCGGGACATTCATAACAGCATTGTTGATCTCATCCACACGGTAAGGGCGGTCAAAGTTTAGGGTTACATCGGCGATGAAATATTTCTCAGTCTTTTTGATGAAATCTTCCAATGAAAGCTGAACATTGAAAACAGCGATGAAGATTGCCCCACCAATCGTTAATGTCAGAAGTGTGAGAAGCAAGCGACGTTTTCGCCGAAAGGTATTGCGTAATGAGATCAGCATCGGACGGGTTAGCCATTTCACCCGGCTACCGAGACGTTCCAGCCAACCATAGGAGGCCTTACTCGCACTTAATCCACTTCCGCTGATTGCCTCCTGAACTTTTACCCGTGAACCATTAATTACCGGGATGAAACCGGCTACTAACGGTATCAACAAGGCAACGATAATCTGCAGGAGATAGGCTAACGGGACAATTCGGTAGCCCTGTAGGTTGAAATTCATCTTGTTGGCAATAAATAGTGAAAGTGCATAGGCTGCCTGACCACCGGTAGGCAAGGCAATGAGAAGCGCGATCATTCCAAAGGATAGGATGAGGGCGATATACATGCCGAAGATTTGCTGACTGCGTGCGCCGATCAGCTTCATTACCCCAATATGAGGCAGGTGCTGGGTGAGCAAAGAGTTGAGGGTGTTGGCGATCAGCGAGCTGCTTAAAAACACAATCAATATACCCAACGCCATCAGGATACCCAAGATGGCTTCAACGGTGGATGACATGGGGTGTTCGTTGGTCTTGTTCAACTCGGTGCGGTAGACCAGAATGTTGCTTTTCTCAATCTTATCTGAGACAGAGGTTGAAACCTCGCGAATGTGGTCGATATCGTTTGAATCACCTTCAACCGTGACCAGAAGGCGGTTGTAATCGGTGGATTGCCCTAACCAGGGAAGGGTATCCCGGGTCACATAACTTAAAGGAGGGGCCAGGAAATCACCTGCGCCAGTGGTCTGATCCTGTACAATGCCTGCCACGGCCATCGTCTTGATTTTGCCATTGGGAAGCTGGAACTCCAGGTCATCACCAACCTGCACGGAAAGGTCGGCCAGTGCTTTTTTTTCTAATAACACCTGTTTATTAGCTGGGTAAGGGTTGCCTTCTATTGGAAGGAGCAGATTTACGTGATTGTCAGTAAAGTCATTGATTGCTACCAGATCGAGGTTGGTCCATTCGCCACCCGGGATGCGTACGCGTACAGAAAAGAAACGCCGCCCCTCTGCTTCATTGACACCATCTACATTTTTAATTGAGTCCAATAGCTCTTGGTTAAAATCATCGGTACGAAGATCAATATTCGCAGGATTGGCCGATGCGTAGCTGGCACCCATGTCTTTTGAGATGATCTCATAGGTTCCAGCGATCATACCGATCGAAAAGACACCCACCGCAATGGATGCCACCACCAACAGGGTGCGCATCTTGTTGTCCCATAAATCGGACAGGACCTTGCGCCAACGAGGACGGATCATGTTACCACAACCGCCTTCTGCGGTCTGCTGCCCGGTTCTGAGCCAGGCGAGCCTGGACGATCCGTGTGATGGATTCTTCTGTTAGTGGGGAGCCAACCAGCATGTCAGCAAAATCCTTGCGATGCAAGGCTACAAGTTTTACCGGTCCATCCGGTGTTGCACGTACACTGGCGATTGAATTACTGCCATTGATTAACTCAACCTCCCCGAAGAATTCTCCAGCACCCAGTCTCGCAAGGGTCACCTCTTCACGTTTCTGCGACTGCAGCACAACTTCCACTTCACCCTGGGCGATCATGAAGAAATAATCAATATGCTCCCCTTTGTGAATGATCGTATTACCAGCCGGAATATCCATCCGTTCGAGAAGGTTGGTAACTTTAAGCATCTGTGTATGGTTGAGCAATGGTAACGCCTGAGCAACTGTCTCGTTGATGATCATGCCGTCCGAGATGACTAAGGTTCGTGTGGTTCGTTTGGTTATGGAAGGATCGTGTGTAACCAAGATGATGGTCTTGCCTTTCGAGACCAGCTGATAGAATAGTTCGATGATCTCTTCGGAAGAACGGGAGTCGAGATTCCCGGTAGGTTCATCTGCGACAATAATGGGAGGGTCGGTTGCCAGTGCCCGGGCAATAGCGGCTGCCTGTTGTTGCCCACTCGAGACGGCTGCCGGAAGCTTATGCGCTTGCTCCTGTAGACCAACCATCTTGAGTAACTCCATGGCGCGTTCGGGGCGCTCGTTTGGGGAAAAGGCGTTGCAATAATCCATCGGGAGCATTGTGTTTTCCAATAAAGTAAGCATGGGCAAGAGCTGGAAAAATTGGAAGACAATCCCCAGGTTATGCCCGCGCCATAAGGAGCGCTCACTTTCGGTCATTTTGTAGATATTCACCCCGTTCACCAGCACTTCACCTGAGGTTGGGTGGTCGATACCGGTGATCATGTTAAGCAGCGTTGACTTACCACTGCCGGATTTTCCCACGATAGCGACGAACTGACCTGCCATAATATCCACATCCACGCCTCGCAGGCCAATGTACTCACCTGCGCCGGTCTTAAAACGCTTTATCACCTTACGAAGCTGGATCTGGAGAGCGTTGGTAGTATCGTTCATCGTTCGACCTGGGTGGTTGCCAGATGGAAGCCTGAATCGGTTGTAATCGTCCCATCCGCAATCAGCAGGCGGCGGGTGAAGCGTGGGGCAAGGTTGTTGTCGTGCGTGACCATGATGATGGTGCGCCCCTGTTCTATCAGCTTCTCAAATATCTCGAAGATGTTTTCGGCAGTGAGCGTATCCAGGCTGCCGGTTGGCTCATCTGCGACGATGATGGGTGGATCATTGGCGAGCGAACGAGCGATGGCAACGCGCTGCTTCTGTCCTCCGGAAATGTAAGCCGGTAATTTATAAGCGTGGCCTTCCAGCTCCATCAGTTTGAGCAGCTCGAAGGCGCGCTCTTTGCTGATCCGCCGTTTATAATGACCACTAAAATCAACGGGTAGCATAATGTTCTCCACCAGGTTGAGCATGGGCAGTAACTGAAAAGACTGGTGGATGATGCCCACGTTGCGCCCACGCCACACTGCCAGTGAATTTTCACTCAGCTTGTGGATCGAGGTGCTCTTGCCGTCTGGCGCATTGAAGATCACCTCACCGGAGGAGATCATATCTGCACCGGTGATCATGTTGAGCAGCGTGGTTTTACCTGCACCCGACTTGCCAATCACACCCACAAATTCACCCGCATAAATATCAGCCGTGATGCCGTTGAGCGCGGTGAAATCTCCTGCCGCGGTATTGTAAATTTTGACCACCTGGCTTAACTGGATGAGAAGCTTGTGGTCATTAACCGGGCGGTAAGAAGAGGAAGAGAGGAACGTATTCAACGAATATAAAACCTATGCAAAAGTGTCACCATGATTAACGGCGGGTGATTTTACCACACCAGGAGGTCTTAATTCCTTATATTCACATTAAAGCGGTCTGGTTTTAACCTCTGCAATAACCAAGGCAGGAGCAGGCGATACTCTACAGCTTTCTTTGCCACAACTTAACAGGTCTGGCGTCGCACAGTGCACCGCATGTATAGAAATAAATTAACAAGATTACCTCCCAAGCATCCAGAAACCCGAAAAACCGGATAAACCAATCAGCGATTAAACACACCTATGAAACGTAGCAAATTCTTATACACCCCGCGAGAGGATGCATTTTTAATGCCTGTTCAGACACATCGTTCGATGATTGGAATTGATGAAACTCTAATGTAGTTAGAACAAATGTTCTGATATAATCAGAATATGGATACCTATACATACCCAGCTTCGAACTATAGCAGGAATATGGATGATTCTCTTCAGCTTTCCCCGCGCCAGCTTCACCTGGTGCTGGCGCCGCACCGGGCACAGCGCCAGATGATGACCATCCTGACCGCACGCCTGGCTCTCACCGGCAGGGTGCGGCTGGTGGATGCCGGCAACTGCTTTGATGGCTACGGGCTGGCGCGCCAGCTACGCCAGCAGACGTCTTACTGGCAGGCAGCCCTGGAACGGGTGAGCGTGGCACGTGCCTTCACCTGCTACCAGGTGGAAACGTTGCTGACGGAGTCCGTGGCAGATTTCTCACCCGTTTTGGTGCTGAACCTGCTGGATACCTTCTACGATGAGAACGTGAGGTTGCCGGAGAGGATGCGCCTGCTGGAGGTGAGCCTGGCCGAGCTGCGGCGGTTATGCCGGACGGCTTCGGTGGCAGTAAGTGCCAGCCAGCCGGCTCGCAATCAGCCGGGAGAGCTGCTGGAAATATTAGCTGGTGCAGCCGGACAGGTATGGAGCTTTGAAGAGCCACAGCCTGCCGAGCCAATGCGCCTGTTTTGAGGAGGTTCTTTATGGGACGTACACTTCCATCTGTTACGCAAGTTTTTCTGCACGAGCAGGAGTCTTTCCTGCGTTTCCGACGCGCCCTGCGCCGCAGTGACCAGAAAGCGCTGGATGATCTCTTCGCGGCTGCCCACAAGCACCTGGCAGCTGCGGCCTATGCTTCACATGCTTTGCCTTTTGAGATTTTCCTGCTGTCGATGCTGCTGGAAGAACACAAGCAGGTGTTGCGCATGCGTTATCTGCTGAATCCCAGCGATGCAGCTGCTCTGGAGCAGCTGGAGCAGGGTGATTCCACAGCCTACCTTGATAGTATCTCTGCAGAGGTGGAGGCAGGTACCCCGGCCACGCTTCATGTGCCTGAAGAAGCAGAATCTCTGGCTTCGACCCCTGGCACGGCGGAGACGGAACCTCCCGCCTCTGCTCCTGACCCGATCGACTAGCATGGCTGAGCTTAAAGGCTGGCTGCTAGACCTGTTCGCTGACACGCAGAGCGGGATCGTGCTCTGGCTAGTTGGTGAAGACGGGCAACGCCATCGCCTGACCCAGGATTTTCCCATCACCTTTTATGCGGCCGGCCCGCCGATGCGCTTGCGACAATTGTGGCGCTTCCTGCAATCTCAACCGGAAAAGGTGGAGCTGAAACGCACCGAGCGGCGGGATATCTTTTCACCCCAGCCGGTGGAAGTGCTGGAAGCCCGGATGGTGCAAACGGCTGCCCAGCCCTACCTTTTCCAACGTGTAGCCCGAGAATTCCCTGAGCTGCCCTATTATGACGCCGACCTACCCATCACCACGCGCCATGCAGCCATCTACAACACGTTTCCGCTGGTGCACTGCCAGATTGAAGCGGATGAACGGGGCGCTGTGCAATCCCTGAAGGTGTTGGATACACCCTGGGAGCTGGACCCACCAGCACCCCCTTTGCGCCTGCTGGCCATTGAGCCAGATGTCGACCCGGCGCATGCTGAACCCCAGGCTGTGTACGTGCGCTCCATGAGTGTTTCCTACCGATTCAGCCTGGAACATCCCCGACCGCTGCTGCTTAACCTGCGTGCCATCCTCCAACGCCAGGACCCAGACGTGTTGATGACTGCCTGGGGTGACACCTGGCTGCTGCCCTACCTGATTGACCTGGCAGGCAAGTGGCACATCCCCCTGCCCTTGAACCGTGAGCCGGGCAGGGAGGTCGTCCGGAAAGATGAGCGCAGCTATCAAGCCTATGGACAGGTGATCTACCGTGGCAAGCAGGTGCACCTGTTTGGGCGCTGGCACATCGATGGCTGCAATGCGATGCTGTTCCATGAATACGGGCTGGAGGGGGTATATGAGCTATCGCGCGTCACTGCCCTGGCTGGACAGACGGTGGCACGCGTTTCGCCAGGTAGTGGCATCTCTGCCATGCAGATGGTGACCGCGCTGCGCCTGGGGATTATGGTGCCCTGGCATAAACAGCAGGCTGAACGCCCAAAAAGTGCACTTGAGATGGTGCAAGCTGACCAGGGTGGCATGGTCTACCAGCCTCTGATTGGATTGCACCGCGATGTGGCGGAAGTGGATTTCATTTCGATGTACCCCAGCATCATGCGCCACTTTAATATCTCTCCGGAGACGGTGGCAGACCCGAACGCAAAGGGTCGCGACCAATATGCCCGGCTGGAGAGAGTGTCGGAGCTGGGCCTGTGGATAGACCAGGATAATTCCGGTCTGATCCCACAGACACTGGCGCCACTGCTGGATAAACGCCTGGAGCTCAAGCTGCGCCTGGCAGAGCTGCCCGCCTGGGATCCGCGCCGCCAGACTTATCAGGCTCAGGCTACAGCGCACAAGTGGCTGCTGGTGACCTGCTTTGGCTACCTGGGTTACAAGAACGCCCGTTTTGGGCGTATTGAAGCCCACGAAGCGGTCACTGCTTACGGGCGCGAGATGCTGCTGCGCGCCAAGGAGGCTGCCGAAGACCTGGGTTTCACCGTGCTGCACATGTACGTAGATGGCTTATGGGTGAAAAAGAAGGGACTGGCGGATGTGCCATCGTTCCAGCCGCTTTTGGAGGAAATTACCACCCGCACCGGTCTGCCGATCGCCCTGGATGGGATATATCGTTGGGTGGCATTCCTGCCCTCACGTTTGGACGAGCGTGTGCCGGTTCCCAACCGTTATTTTGGTGTCTTTCAGGATGGCAGCCTTAAAATGCGCGGCATTGAGACCCGCCGCCATGATACACCTGCCTGGGTGTCGAATACACAAAAGGAGATCATCGACATCCTGGTGCACACCTCCAATGTGGAGGATCGTTCCACCTACCTGCCAAAGATATTAAGGGTGCTGCGCAGGGCACTGACCAGGCTGCGTACTTATGGGGTGCGCGTGGAGGATTTACTGGTCGCTCAGACGCTGAGTCGCGAGCTATCGGAATACCGCACACCCTCACCTGCCGCGCGGGCGGCGGCACAGCTGGCTGCCGTGGGCAAACACCTGCGCCCGGGGCAGCGGGTACGTTTTGTGTACACGCTGGGTGAGCCTGGGGTTCACGCCTGGGACTTGCCACAGCTACCTGAGTTACACAGCATAGACCAGGAGCGATACCGTGTCTTGTTGTTCCGCGCCGCGTCCACCATCCTGCAGCCTTTTGGTGTGCAGGAACAGGACTTGAAAACCCAGGTTATTGCGAACGCGAGTGATGTAACCTTTTTTACGCCGGTGTATCTGAAGGGGTAAGTAGGCGAGTAAAAATAGGGGAGAATATGGATAAGTAATTTCGTGAGAGTCAAGTAACAATTCAACCACGACCCAATCCACGTTCTATTGTATACTTATCATCGGGTATCAATGTCAAGCATACAAACCAGCGGAGATTGTTTTCTATTCATATTTTAATAATAATCAGACCGAAATATAACGATAATTAAGGTAAAATAACTCGTATACAAGGAGGCAAAAATGAAACTCTATGTCGGTCAAGAAGCTCCAGATTTTTCCTTGCCATCGCATTTGGATAAGGACGTCAAACTAAGCGACTATCTTGGCAAGAATGTCGTCCTGGTGTTTTTTCCGAAGGCTTGGACACCCATCTGAACAGGCCAGATCCCGTCGTATGAAGCCGACACCGGCAAATTCGCGGGATTAGATGCCCAGGTTCTGGGCGTAAGCATTGATCATGTTCCCTGTCTGAAAGCATGGGCAGAATCGCTTGGGGGAATTAATTACCCACTATTGAGTGATTTCTGGCCGCATGGAAGGGTGGCAAGTCTGTATGGCGTGTTCAGGGAGAAGGAAGGAGATTCTGAGCGCGCGATATTTGTCGTGGATAAACGTGGTTTCATCCGTTATATCGATATCCATGACATCGATCACCAGCCCGATAATGATGTCGTATTGGAAGTATTACGACATGTCGATCCGGAAGCGGCACTGCGCAGCCCGGCACCTCCCCCAATCCCGCCGGAAGAAATTCGTCTCCCTCATGGGGGTGTGGTAATGTACTGCACACGCTGGTGCCCCGGATGCCGCCGCGCGCGTGCCTGGTTCCAGGCAAATAAAATTGACTATACTGAGGTGGATATCGATGTGACCCCAGGCGCTGCGGATCAAGTGAAAAAATGGGCGAATGGCTACCGAACGACCCCAACCTTCGATATCGAAGGGACCATTCTTGTTGGCTATGACGAGAAAAAAGTCGAAGATGCCATCAAGGAGAAGATTGCTAAATGAATCCACGACCCGGAAGTTACACGCTTCCGGGTCGTTTATTTCAAGAAAGAGTACGAATGGCAATTGAGTTTGTAATTGAAACAATGATTTCAGCTACACCACAGGAGATCTATACAGCCTGGCTGAGCTCCGAAGGTCATTCCGAGATGACAGGGGGCTCGGCATCCATATCTGACGAGGTGGGGGCCGAATTCGAGGCCTGGGATGGTTACATCCAAGGAATTAATCTTGAGCTGGAATCCGGGAAACGCATTGTACAATCCTGGCGAACTACGGAGTTTGCCGAGGATGAGGCGGATTCGCGCCTCGAGATCACTTTGGAGCCGGTTGGAAAGCAGACAAGGCTCATTTTAAGGCATACAGGTCTTCCACCTCATGGGAAGCAATATGAGCAGGGTTGGGTGGAGAATTACTTTGAGCCGATGCAGGATTATTTTAGAGCAAAGAGCGATTAATTTTTTTGAATAAAATGAAGTGGATTCTTCCCTGCAGCCTTGGCAGCTTCGATCCCGGCTCCTGGGGAGAATTTATACCCACATCCAACCAGCGCGCTTTCAATCGCGCTGATGGTCACCAGGATATCCGCCTGGGTGGCAGCACCCATATGCCCGATGCGGAAATATTCAGGGCGGATGGATGGATACAACCCACCCGCCAGGGTCACACCGGCTTTTAATACTCCTGCCAGGAAATCAGCCCCACTCACCCCGGGAGGATACTTTGGGGCAGTGAGGGTGTTAGCGGCAAATTCGGGTTTCAACGGCACCTGACCCATCCCAAGTGCGTGCACGCCTGCCTTACATGCCCGGCTGATGACGATGTGGCGGGATATGCGGGTTGCCATACCTTCTTTCAGTATTTGCCCAAGACTCACCCGCAAGGCAAAGATCAAGTTGATCGGCGGCGTTCCGAAGTAGCCTGGCTTGCGGGCTTCATAAGCCTGCATGATGGGCAGCCAGTTGGTCCAATCAGTATAGTAGTTGAGCACGGGCGTGGATCTTTTCTGAAATTTCTCCATGGCACGTGAGCCGATCATCAACAAGGCCAACCCGGGCGGTACACCGATCGCCTTCTGTGAAGCGGTGAGTGCCAGGTCAACACCCCAGGTGTCCATTTGCAGTTCTTCCCCTGCCACCGAACACACCCCATCTATGACGACCAGCACTCCATATTTCCGCCCGAGTGCAGCGATTTGCTGAACATCTGCCAAGACCGCTGTGGAGGTATCCACATGGGTAATGGTCATCAGCTTGAAGGAATCTGATTCAAGGACGGTTTTAATTTGCTCCATGTGGGGATGTCCACCTACAGCGGTAGAAATAAACGTTACCTGGGCACCGTAGCGTTGGAGGATGCTCGCAAAGCGTTCGGAGAAATAACCGGTGTTGACCACCAGGGCTTTATCCCCTGGCTCCACCAGGTTGGCACCGGCACAATCCATCGCCAGTGTGCCAGAACCAGCCAACACCAGTGGCTGACCTGAGGGGCTCTCGAACACCTGGCGCATTTGTTCCAGCGATTGCCCAAAGGCTTCAATAAAGGAAGCTGCCAGGTGGCTGGTGGTAGGTTCTCCCATGGCAGACAGTACAGCAGGCTCAAACTCGATAGGACCGGGGATCATAAGCAAGGTTCGATTTTTCATGCAAGCTCCGTTGGTTTTAGATTATTGATTCTTCAACGCTGACACAATCACCATCAACCTGTACCATGTTGCCGGAGTGGATTTCATCGATGTTTATATGATCGACGCAAGGGATCTCAGCGATGATGCAACCCACTGCGATGATGGTCTCGCATTCCACGTTGAGGATGGCACGGGGGGCGAGGCCATTCATCTTTAATCGGTAGAGGGTGTAGGAACCGACCGTGGAGCCTTTCCCTGTGGGGAAGATCAGTATCTTCCCGGTAATGCTCTGCCCTTCCAGGGGATGTCCATGCTCAACTACCTTCCCTGAATCAGGGTCCACACCACCGAAGAACGATATAGGTTGCATAGAAACGAGGGCTTCACCCTGAGCAGTACCCCGAAAAATGCTGCGCCCGTGTAGTATCACTACAAGGCCTGCCTGACTACTTCTTCGAAGGGGAGAATTATTGTTTTGAACTTGTGCTTGGAAGCAGCATAATAACATGCTTTAGCGCTGTCCGTCGCCATGGCGGTGAAGCGCCCTCGGATAGGAGCTACGACACAACAGGTATCCGCAGCGATCTTGGCACCGGCAGCCTCAATAATCTGGGTATACCCCAACTGGTCAGCAATTTTCTTTATGGTACGAGAGGTGGTGATCCAGAATTCTTTTTTCACCTGTCTGCCTTCCAACATGCGGGTGATGTGTTCGATCTCTTGCAGGCTCAGGTGAGGGCAACCCAGACTAACAAAATCCACTTCCATTTCTGTACCATCACTGAGTGAATGCATGGCAGCCTCCAATTCAACCTGTGTGATGCGGATCTGTTCAACAGGGGGAATAATGCCTGCTGCTTCAGGGGTAATGCCCTGCATTTGGAAGAGCGCAGCACCTCCATAGGTTGCCAGGCTGGCACAGAAGGATTTTATAAACTCGAGGGTTGCTATTGGAATACCCTGAATGAATGGAACAGCTTTGGAGACCTGGATGTGTTCTCCGATGACCTTGCCCAAGGCGCCGAATTCGCTTGTTTCTGCTAAGTGCGCAGCAACCTGGAAGGTTATGGTTGGGTAACGATTTTCAGGCAGGTGAAATCCATACTCGGGCGTAAGACCGGTGAGGGCAGAAGCCAATGCGGAGGGTCCGCCTTCACGGTTGGTGCGTGCACCAATGACTGAGTTAGCATAGCAAACTGCCGAGCTTTCAGACCAGGCAATGTGCTCCGCAAAACCAGGCAGATTACCAGCAAGATACGGCGTGCAGGTGCAGGTGGGGGTTACACCCATCCTCGAAAAAGCCTCCAGTACACGCTCCTGCTTCTCGGCAAAATCTGGATCGATGCCCAAACGCTGCCAGTTTTCGATGTCCATCCCAGCGGGATTGAGGGTGGTTTGTACGCGTACTTTTCCCCCTCCATCTGCCATCTCAGACAAGAACTGCAGACCAGCGTCTCCCAAGTTGTCGTAGCTCACCCCAGCAATCTGCACAGATGTCACTGGAATCAAACGCCTGGCGCCGTATATCTCTCCCAATGCCACCAGAATCTGCATGGCTTTTTGGGTTGCCCATCCCTGTAACCCAGAAAGCATCTCGTCTTCTTCAGAAGTCAATTGCATATTTGCTTTACCAAGGTATTCATTTTTATCATGAATTGATCATTCAACGACCCATGGTTATGAATTTAAATATCGCTCAACGTCTACCACTGGAAAAAAGGCTTTATCAAAGCTCTTACCCTGTGTTGAGAGGGGCTTGGTCAGGTCAAAACCTAGCTTGGTGGTGCGGTGCGTGCCGTTTTCCATCCGTTCGCTGGATGGGTCGAGGCTGGACCCAGATTCCCTGGTACGAATCACCAGGTCAACATCACCCTGGAAGCGTGTCGCCATAGCCCATTCCACCTGTTCAGGATTATAGATATCGATATCCTTATCCACCACGAAAACATGTTTGCAGGAACGGTGCCCAGCAAAAGCAGCCTGGATGGCTTTTTTTCCGTCTTCTTCTGAGCGCTTATCGATCTGGACGATGGCATGCAGCCAGGAGCAACCCCCCGGGTTGATGTTGACATCCAAGCATTGGACAACCTCATTCACTTTTTTATAAATGGTCGGCTCGCGGGGCATGCCCATCAGCAGCTTATGCTCAAGGGCACCGGGCAGCAAGGCGTGCCAGATGGCATCTTTACGATGGGTGATGGCCTTAACGACGAAAACTGGTTCCTCCCGCACAATGTCATAGGTCTCGGTCAGGTCGACGAATGGTCCCTCGGAATGCCTGCGGTCACTATAAACCGTACCTTCGAGCACAAATTCAGCCTCGGCAGGAATGTATAGGTCGACAGTTTTAGCATGCACCAGATCTAGGGGTTGATTGAGCAGGTTCGTAGCCAGTGAATTGGCGATTTCCAGCTCGTCTACCCCAAGCTCAACCGATGTGGCAGCTGCCACTAGCACTTCCGGTGGGACGCCCACACAAACAGCCACATCCAGGCTGCCAAGCTCTTCAAGGAAACGGTCGAAGTGGCGTCCACGCACCACCCGGATGGCTAACTCGGTCTTGGAGAACTGCATGGCACGGTGAAAGTCCAGGTTTTGACCAAACCTGGGATGGTGGGCAACGAATACCCCCGAGCTGATGTAACTGCCGCCATCCAGGGGGCAGTGGCGCAAGATGGGCAGGCTATCCAGGTCTGGGTCTAAGTTGACCACTTCCTGGCAGGCGGCCTCGGTAACGATTGGGCAGGGAGCCCGATCCTGAAATGCCTGGATGAGGCTGGGAATGATCTCATTGGTTGAGATGTTGAAGTATTGGGCGAATGATGACTTGGAACAGAACAGGTTACCCATCACCTGGAATGGGCTTTCTCGAACATTAGAAAACATGACCGGTTGAGGTTCCAATTTTTTTAGAATCCCAGCCATTTCGTAGGTTTTTGAGACCGGTGCGGACAGGTTAAGCAAGCCACCAGTATCAGCTAATTTTTGGAGGTGAGTACGCATGGTCATAGGATACCTCCCGGTATTTTGGGTATTAAATATATATACCCCTTAATTGTAACTAATTAATTGAGTTTCACAACCTGGTCAGGGATATACCTGGTTTTGTGCGGGCAGTGGGATTTCCTGCCAGGTCTTTCCACCATCCAGGGATTGTTGTACGCCGTTGTTTACCTGGCAGGTGAAGGCAGAAGTAGATTTATCACCGCTGCAATCACCCTTGGTTGTCACTACCCAACCCAAGCCATTCCCTTGCCATCCAGATAGGGAAGCGCCTTCTGGCAAAGGAGTAAAAGACTTTGCAATCCGGTCAGGTGTAGCAGGCTGCCAGGTTTTCCCTCCATCCAGGGTATGGAAATACTCATCACCAGCGGGGTTGGCCATCCAGCCCTCATCTGGGGAAACGAATTGAATCGTGGATACGGCGGGCAGCTCGGACTGTCGCCAGGTCCGCCCACCATCGCTGGTTTTCATTAGGATGGCAGAATTAAATGCCTGGCTGGTTTGCCTTTGCAGGACTACCCATCCATCATCGGGGGAGCTGAATTGAAGCTGGAGGGGGTACCAGGCTCCGTCGAGAGGGAGTGGAAAATTGACCACTTCCCATACCTTACCGAAATCTGATGTGTGGTACAGGATTGGTACATCCTCATTTTGAACGGAGATTGCCCAGCCTTCACCGGATGGCAGGAAAGAGGCATATTGTATAGGAGCAGGGCTTATATCCTGCCAATTTTCTCCCTGGTCGTTGGTCCAATACAATTTGTTTCCTGCTACGAGCCAGCCCTGATCTGCTGAAAGCCAGCCGACATCGTCAATGGCTATCGTTTTGCTGACGATTGGATTACCCAGCAATTGACCGGATGGTAAAGCCACCACGCCATCAGCAACATCACTGTCGATGTTGAATGTGATACCCCCCCAGGTCTCATTATGGCTTCCAGTATACTGCCTGATGCGTTGATGGTTGGTCCATAAACCATTCAACCAGGTGATACCATTGACGGATGCACCTGGGTCATAGGTGCTGCCATACCAGGAGGCAACCCAGAGATCATCAGGGGCGTTGGTGATTGTTGCCCAATCAGCAACATAGGAGTTACGCGAGCCATATCCTCCGGCGACATTTCCCAGTTCATGAAGGCGCTTCACCCAGCCATTCATGAATGAAGCGACCGTCTGACGACATTCAAGGCTGGCACCTCCATAGACCTCCATGTCATAATAGATCACTGTCCCGCCATCACCGATTGGGGTTAGGCCGATGGATACGGCTTTGGCTGACGCTGCCTCTGCTTCCTTCCGTCCTTGCTGGTAGGCGGTTACAGGATCATTACTCATTTTATTTTTCCAGGTTGAGCATGGAGCTTGTAAACCGACCCAGGTGGGCACAAAGCTCCATCCTTGTTGGTGCACTGTGTTGATCCAGGTTGAATTCGCCCTGGCGCACCCACCATAAAGGCTGACCCCTCCTAAATATATGGCATAGAACCGGTATGGGCTTTTATTCCACCAGGTTTGCATTTCAGATACCTCCGGCAGGTGGCAGGCATCGAAACCATGTGCCTGGATCGCGCCGGTATTCGGAGGAAGCTGAATCGGTGGTTCGTAGCCGTGGACTATTGGAAGGTATACCATAGGCCGATTCAAGCGGGTGAAGGTGAAGCGCATGGCACTGAAGGAGACAGTGGTACTGAATCCGACTTCACCGTTCAGATCGGTAAGGGAGACGTAACCAGTCGTACCGGCAATGAAATAATATTCACCTAGGTTGAGCCATTGATTGCTAAGAGGATATTGGCTTGCGGCCCGGTCTGTGACACCATTGGCATGGTGGATGGAATAATGGGCATCGGTGGTGTCATGTTCTTTCAATTTCCCATTCGTGCACCAATTAATAGATGGATGATCGGCGATATAAGCCTCCACCCGGTAGTACCCTGATTGAGGTATAGCCGGGCGCCATTTTCCACTGTTGGAAGAATCAATGGGATTGAGCACATTCAATGTCAGATACGCCTTGTGACCGCGATCATTATCGATGGGGAGCCAGTATGTTTCTGGGCAGGTGGTGAATGCCGGATTAATCGAGGGGTCTTCGACAATCACCTCGACAGCCTGTGCAGAGGATGATTCAGCTGTCGGCATAAGTACTGCGATGATAAGGAAGAGCAAGGGAAGGCGTTTAGCCAATCCAGGGATTTTATGAAAGACAAAGTTCATCAGCGATACATTCCTTGTCTGGATAATGCGATTTTGGTGTAGCTTATTTGGCAATTATCCATTATTCCAGTTGCAAGTACTTTGCCAGGTATTTTGGAATGAATAAAACCGGGTGGTTTGGCATAAAGGCATCAGGTTCTTTTGGGAAATTTGGGGTCACTGTCTATTTGAGTGATTTTCTACAATTATTTTTGGATTTAGCTGGCAAATGGACTGAAAATTGCAACCAAACAATAGATGGTGCGACCAAATTCCATATTCAACCGGGGAGGCTCCCGTTGCATTCCCATGAAATCGGGAGAGTTTGAACGAAATAAAATTCCCGATTTGGATGGATTTTGATTAGGAGGCAAACATGAGAATTAAGCTAAAAAAAGCGATCCAATTGATTGCAATAATCGTCATCGGTATATTTATGGTGGCGACAGTCATTGGGTTTGCCCGAAATTCTTCGCAGGCCGCACGTGCTTTAGGGCCAATCCCCCCTCCGGTAGGGTTTCCAAAACTTTCTCTTTCCGCTAAGGTGGTCACCCCCACCCTCGCCAACACGGATGGGGCAATCCTGATGTACAACCTCGAGATACTCAACACCGGGGCGTATACAGCTTCAGATGTGACCTTATGGGACGCAATTCCAGAGAACACCTCCTATAATGGGGATGTCTGGTCAAGCATGCAACCTCCTGCCCCGGTGTATTCAGATGGGGTGATCTTATGGGAACATGGTGAAGTTGGTTTTGATTCTTCGGTGGTCATCACCTTTAGTCTGACGGTCACACCTGGGTACGAGGGTACAATTTCAAACATAGCAGTGGTAACAGACCCCATGATGTCTGAACCGGTGGTACTTAATGCTGAGACGCGCGTCACCGATACCCCCCTGTTTGAGGTCAGCAAGACTGCCTTGCCTGACCTTCCTGGCAAAAATAAACCCCTTACCTACGAGCTGGTGGTCACGAATCAGGGTCAAACTGCAACAGGAACGCCTATCGTTGTCACAGACACCGTGCCAGAAAATACGACTTTTCTCGACGTGGGGCCTAATGGCTCTTATGATCAGAATGCTAACCTGGTTACCTGGCAACGCTCAGTTGACCTTGATTTTGGTGAGACATCCACTTTTACCTTCAGCGTAAATGTTGGTGATGTCACCAGCGGAACAGTTCTTGAGAACGATAAATATGGAGTGGCTGGTGCTGGTGGAATTGGTGTAGGAGAACCTTATACAACCACAGTCATTGACCCAATTTTAATCCTCTCCAAAAGCATTTTCCCCGACCCACCAGGCTCAAACAGGGAGATGACCTATACCTTGACAGTGCTCAACCTGGGTTCAAAGGCGACGGACTTAGTCATCGTCGATATCGTCCCGCCTGATGTAGAGTATGTGCGAGGTGGTTTCTATTTAGAACCGGAAAGGACTGTCACATGGTCTATCCCCAGCCTGGACACGGGCGAGTCAGCGCAGGTTACATTTACTGTTTATATCGGAGATGTTGCTAACCTCATTGTATTGAATGGCGATTACGCCGTGTGCAGTGCTGAGGTCTGTGCAGACGGAATACCGGTCTCAAGCTTGATTGTGGGACCTACTTTTGAAGCAACTGCTGCATTGGATCCGATTGCTAAGGGAACCGGAGGTGGGACAAAACCGGTAACGCCTACTCTGACAATTCATAACCTGGGTCCTGGAAATGCATTGGACGCGACTGCGCTCATCAATTTTGGCCGTATTTCTATGCAGCTGGGTGACCTGGTACCCCCCGAAATTGGAGAGTTGAAGAATGGTCCTCCTTGTAATGAAAGTTTCCAATGTTCAAATTTTGTCTGGTTGGGTAGTCTGGCTGCTGGGGATGTGGTAACTTTCACCACCTTTGAAGGTCAAAGCACCATTGGTGGTGCGGAAGGGACGCATTATTCTGCTACAGTTGTCGTCACCGATACCCTGGGTGATTTTGTTACTGAGCCTGTCACCGGAACTGCCGTCGGGCACATCACCCATTTCACCAACCTGATACCCACAAAAACTGCTCCATCGGTAATTGGTCCCGGACAGGTTATGACCTATACCATCCAGGTGTTTGATAGTGCATACACCACCGAGATGGCACCTCCTCCAGTGTTGACAGAGACGGTTCCTGCCAGTTTAACCGTACAAAACATCAGCGATAAGGGTACTTATGATAAAGATAAAAATATGATTTCCTGGACATTACCTGCTATGGGGCCTGGAGATTATCTATATAGGACCTTCAGCGTTTTGGTGGACGAAAACTTGATCAGCGGAACGTTGATCGTCAATGATGATTACCGAACCACCTGGTATGAGTCTGAATATACCGGAGTCCTATCTAACCCGGGTGAGCCGGTCACGACCACCGTGCGCGAGGTGGGGTTGATTGACTCCTACAAAACCGTCACCCCCTCATGGGCAGAACCAGGGATAGGAACAGTCTTAACCTATGTGGTTCATGTGGTTAACTCCGGTCCATATGATTTGAGCGGAGTGCAGGTAAGCGATGTCTTCCCCTGGGAAAATACCACCTACCAGCGTGATGCTGTGGCGACTGCCGGTACTGTGGTGAGTGACATCGCCAGCCTGGAGTGGACTGGGGATGTAGCCCACTATTCTGAGCAGTTGATCACATTCACTGCTGTGGTGGATGATTTCTTTGAAGGGGTAATAACGAATACTGCCACCATCACGCACACCAGCTTGAAGCAGGATGTGGTCGTTGATGCCGTGGCTTATATTACCAATAAACCCGTCCTCAGGATATCAAAGGCCGCTACACCCGATCCTGTGCATGTAGGAAATCCCCTGCTCTATCAGATCCAGGTGACCAACCTCGGACAACAAGCCACTTTGTTGGTGATAACCGATACCATCCCAGCTTATACTTCGTACGTGCTTGGGAGTGCCAGCTCCGGTGGGCTGCTGGTGGGAGATATGGTCCAGTGGAATTTGCCAATGCTCAAACCGGGCGAGACGCTCAAATTGACTTTCCAGGTGACCGTACTTGGTGGGAGTACGGTTGTCAATCAGAACTACGCTGTCCGATGTAAGGAAGGTGTGTTTGCGTCTGGGGAACCAGTTACGACCCGCGTATGGTCTCCGATTAAAATTGTGTATATTCCAATGGCGTCTAGAAATTAGACTACGAATAATCATTAAAAGAGCACCTCATGTATGATTATGAGGTGCTCTTTTAGTTGGTGGGCCCAGTAGGGATCGAACCTACGGCCAAACGGTTATGCATCCCACTTCAGCTTTTGCTGTTCCTTTCGAATGCGTGGGCTGGACTATCCCTTCACCCAGGTCAAGGGTGCCTGCCGTCTAGTCTCTACACCTTCCCCATGCGGGGTTTGGCTCGGGATTGCCATATCATGTTGACTTAGGTTTCCCCGAATTTGACAGGATTCACCATAATAGTTTCTGGTGGCCCTATGCAGATAATCATATCGAAAATAAAATGCAGTTATGATAATTTACTCTAACTGTGTTATTTGTGGTAAGCCTCTAAAAGGTAAACAGACCAAGTTTTGTTCCTCGATTTGTAAAAACAAGGATTTACAAAGTTATGAGGCTCAGAAACGCCGGGGACTTGCCAGAAAATTAGATCTTGTTAGAGTTGCTGGTGGTCAATGTACGATCTGTGGTTATCGTAAAAACCTTGCTGCACTTGTTTTTCATCATATCGACTCGTCCGGTAAAGACTTTAAACTAGATATGCGTTCATTATCCAATAGAAAGCTCGCACCGGTTTTGAGGGACATCGACAAATGCATCTTGGTATGTGCGAAATGCCATGCAGAATTGCATAACTCACATCTCGACTTAGATTCACTGCCTTAAGCCGTCCGCTCTGCCGCTGAGCTATGGGCCCATGTTAAGGTGCAAATGAAGTTTTATTTTATCATAACTTCCAGCCATGAAAGCTATGCTCAGGAATTTTGACTTCCGCTGTATATTAGTTTCCATCCAGCTCGTCTCAATCCAAAGTTTTTTTAATCCGATAACCCCCGCCCATCTCTCAGATGCTCCATTCGTGATCGAACTCATTCGATTCAAGCAGGTATCGCTTAACTATTCCAACTGTTAGCATATTGTAAGCATTAAACCAGTGTGGATATCTTGCCATCTGGGGAATTCTGTAGAAGGGTATAAAACACTCCTGCAGAGGGATGTAAGATGCTCCTTATTGGTCGTGTGTCGCATGGCTGATTTTGCAATAATTGAATCAGAATCTAAAACGCTTCCATAAGCGGACATGATTTTCCCTCCAAATTGTCCCTCTGCCGAACGGCAGAGGGACATCGGGAAATAGCAAAATGCAAGGATGACTGACCCAATCCACGATATGGCGGTAGCTGACCTGACTGAGGCTCATAATGAAAATATTTAAACCCAGTCCCCGATATCTGATCAGGTTGCGAGTGGTCATCACGATGTATGCGCTAGCTTTTCTGACCCTGGGCATACTGACCGCCTGGGTAGCCAGTGTATATGTTGAAAGCACAAGTCAGACGACCAGGATTGTGCAAGGGGTAATTATCGCCGACCTTATCTGGTACCTGCCAGCTTTAAAGATAGTTCAATCCACTTATCGAGCTCGTAGCTATCAATTTGATGAAGGCGAAATCATCATCAAAACAGGCTGGTGGACAGAATCGGTTCGCCATATACCCTTAAGTAGCGTGATTTCTTTTAACATGCGTTGGGACAGGCTGGATCGTTGGTTGGAGATTGGTACGTTGGAGGTATATCTCGCCAGCCGGCATCATGTGGACGGCTCCCGAATTCGTCTGACTGGCTTAGCAGATATTGAAACAGTGGCTCAATTGGCAAATCTGCTATTAAAACGTATGCAAAACGCGCGATTGGCTGAATGGAGCCTTCCTAATAGACACCAAGAACGCAACTTATTAAGTCACCGTTATTAAATCCGATTCTTAGAAAAGGAGGTAGATAAAAGATAACCTAACTACAAGGATGAGCAGCTACGCATTAGCAAGGTATGAAAGTTCTACCATCATTTTAAAAAGTATTAGGAGGATTGATATGCATGCAATAAAAAAGTTTGGGTTGGTTGGGTTGTTGATAGCAATTGTCTTTGTTCTTACAGCTTGCCAGCCTGAAAGAATTGTTGAAACAGTGGTGGTCACCGAGGTGGTGATGAGAGAAGGTACACCAGAGGTGGTTGAGAAAATAGTGGAAGTTGTGGTTACGCCAACGCCTATCCCGCCCACCGAACAGCCGCCTACACCGGTTCCACAACAAGCTGACACTCTCGTGATTGGAATGCAACAGGAACCGGATTCGCTACACCCGCTGTTTGGCTCGATGACCGCCAACGCGGTCATCCGCTCTGTCTTCCAGGTAGGCTGCCTGGGACAGAATGAGAAAGCCGAATGGATCCCCTATGGCTGCGAATCAGTGCCCACATTGGAGAACGGCGGGGCGGTTTTCGTCGGCGAAAACGAAGATAAGCACCTGGAAATTACTTATAAAATCCGGGAAGGATGGCGCTGGACGGATGGTACACCGGTCAGTCCTGCCGATGCGATCTTCTTTTGGAAGCTGTCTATGGATCCAAACCTAGAGGTTGCCCAGCGAAACCTGGTCGAAAAGATCTATGACATAGTGCCAGTTGATGATCTCACCTATAAGGTACTCTTCATGAGCGCCTCTCAGGCCAAGCAAGCTGCTGCAGGGACGCTGACTGGCAACGTCGATTTCCCCTCCTTCCAGGCGGATTACGAGCAATACGGTTTTGCCAATCAGTCTGGACCTGTGGTGGACCCCGTCTACTGGTTCGCCGGTTTCCCCGGCTGGTTACCAGCGCATGCTTTGGGTGATGTTCCAGCCGCAGAGCAGCAGGCAGTTGATTTTACCCAGGTACCCGGCGATGGCGCATACTACCTGAAGGAGTGGAACCAGGGGCAGGATATTATCCTGGAACGTAGTGATCAGCCCTTCCCATTGGGAGATGCTCAAATAAAGACGATCATCTTCCGTTTCTTTGGTGAATCAGCCGGCGTGCTGTCAGCGCTGCAGAATGGCGAAATCGACGCGGTTGCACGCGGCGGTGTGGGCGGTTTAACAGTTTACAATGCCCCCGACCTGGATGCAATTGAAGCTAATGGTTTGTACGAGATTCATTACCCAAGCGCATATGCCTGGGAGCACATTGACCTCAACGTGACCAAGTTCCCGTTGGATGATGTACGCGTCCGTCAGGCACTCTTTCACGCCATAGATCGTGAAGCCCTGGTTGAAAGACTCTACTATGGGAAGCAGAGCACTACTGACCTGCCTGTGCCTCCCGGTCTGTCTTGGGCATATACCGAGAACTACACCAAGTATCCCTATGATCCTGAACGGGCTAAGGCGCTGCTGGCTGAAGCAGGTTGGGACTGCTCAGCTTATCCCTGCACCAACGCCGATGGGCAGAAATTGGAATTCACCTTGATGACCACCGACCGGGTTGATCGCCAGGAATTAGCGCAGGTCATTCAGTCCATGTGGAAATCGATCAATGTAGGTGTAAACCTGCAGTTCCTGTATGGTCGTGGGTTATTTGCCCCCTGTTCTGCCGGTGGACCACTATACTGCCGCACCTTTGATGCTGCTATCTACACCGCCACGACAGGTGATGATCCCCAATTTATGGGCACATATGACTGCTCCAGCGTTGGCTCCGAAGCAAACAGTTGGTCGGGTCAGAACTACCCTGGATACTGCGACCAGGAAGCTGATGAGGCCTTGTTCATGAGTGAGTTGGATCCTGAGGTTTCGCTCTCGCGTGATCTGCGCTACCCATACATCGAAAAGTTCTTCCAGCTGTGGACGGAGGATGCACCGGTGATCCCGCTATTCTCGAACACCACTGTGTATGTGAATCGGGTTGGCTTTGAGAATTTCAAGCCCGGACCGACCACCCAAAGCGTGGATGGATGGAATGCCTGGGAGTGGAAATTAGCTAAGTAAATCGTGAAACTTGATGTAAAGCATGATTAACCGATCGGCATCTGTTGCTGATGTCTCGGAGCACAGATGCCGACGGCATCATGATCACTGGGCCAGTCGTCATTGGAGGAGAAATGTCAAGCTATATAGCCCGTCGCTTGATTCAATCGGTAATTTTGCTGTTTTTTGTATCGCTGTTAATCTATTTGATCATTAATCTTGTCCCTGGTGGACCCTTCGACTTGTTGCGGCAGGCTAACCCACGTATTACCCAATCTCACATTGACCGCTTGAATGCTCTGCTCGACCTGGATAAACCCATCTTACCTGGAAAATATTGCCCTCAAATCGGTGACGAACAGCAACCATGTAGATTTGATCAGGGACGCTATATTCGTTGGCTGGTGAAGGTTTTCAGGGGAGATTGGGGTACCTCCTGGACTGTTAAAACAGGAATGGCAGTTACAGAATTAATCGGCATCCGTTTGGGTTACACATTCTTATTGATGGGTTTGTCTCTTTCGATATCTTTATTAATTGCCATTCCCTTAGGAATTTATTCAGCGGTGAAACAATATTCATTTGCAGATTACCTGGTCACCTCGATGGCTTTTTTTGGCCAATCCATGCCCACCTTTTGGACGGGGCTAATGGCTATAGCTATCTTTGCTGTTGGGCTTGACTGGTTTCCGACAGGTGGAGTGCGTACCGCGGGTTTGGAAGGTGACATCATTGAGGCATTAGGGAATGTAATTACCTTCGGTCGATCTCATCCAGAGTTGAATGGCAAGGAGTTGATGCTGATATACGATGGCTTGCATCACGTTGCCCTACCTGCGCTGGTGCTGGCTTTCTTTAACCTGGCAGGCTGGAGCCGTTATACCCGTTCTGCCATGTTAGAGGTGATGCGCCAGGACTATATGCGCACCGCCCGGGCAAAGGGATGTTCTAACCGGGTAATGATCATCAAACATGGATTACGGAACACCATGATCCCCCTGATCACATTGATTGGTTTAGCGATTCCTGCGTTATTTGGCGGAGCCTTAATCACCGAAACGATATTTTCATGGCCCGGAATGGGCCGTTTATTGATCGATTCGATTGCCAATGTGGATTGGCCTATTGTTCAAGGAGTTCTGGTGATCTCTGCAGGATTGGTAATATTTTCTAATCTATTCGCAGATGTAATGTATGGTCTGGTAGATCCACGCGTGCAATATAAATGAGGAGTCGGTAGAAATTCTGGAGGAAAGTATGAGCTCGATCGCTGTACCTGCACTAGATCAAGTCATCGTTAATAAACGAGAGAAATCAGCTGGTCAGTGGACGCTTGCCTGGCGGAGGCTGCGACGTCATAAACTAGCCATGGTGGGATTAGTCATTTTAACCATCATCACACTGGCAAGCATTGCCGCACCTATGCTTGCTCCTTATCCATACGAGGAGATCAATTTATATAACTCCTATGCTCCGGCTTTGTCTCCTGGTGATCCAGGCCGCCCGATGCATTATTTAGGTACTGACCGTTTAGGACGCGATATGTTTTCACGGCTGCTCTATGCTGGACGTATTTCCCTACTCGTTGCGCTTTCGGTCACCCTCTTCACCGTGATTAGTGGTGCGATTGTTGGAGCCGTGGCAGGTAGTTATGGAGGGGGGATAGAATCGAGCTTGATGCGTTTTACGGATGTGATGCTAACCTTACCTCAGCTCCCATTGCTATTAGTGTTGTCGAGCAGTCTGCGGCAATTCTCACAACTACAAATGTTCCTTGGATCGAATTTTAGCGTCATCATCATCATCTTTGTTTTGGTGGTTTTTGGCTGGATGGGTGTTGCGCGATTGGTTCATGGTTCAGTGCTCAGCCTGCGAGGTCAGGAATTTATCCAGGCTACCAGAGCAATGGGAGCTGGTGACACACATATCATCCTCAAACATCTCATACCTAATTCATTTGCACCAATCATTGTGGCTGCAACCCTTGGTTTTGGTGGGGTGATCATCGCCGAATCAGCGCTTTCGTTCCTGGGATTTGGAGTCATGCCACCCGTGCCCACCTGGGGGAATATGCTTAATGAAGCCCGGGCTGCCCCACTACAGGATCTGTTTACCCAGGCGTTATTTCCTGGCTTTTTCATCTTTGTAACGGTATTGTCGGTAAACTTCATCGGGGATGGACTACGTGATGCTCTCGACCCAAGGTTGAAAATGTAACCGCACATCACCCGTTGATCGGTGTGAACGAACGCGGATGCACATCGCTTGATAAATTATTCATGCCTCGGAGAACCAAATCCGGGGTATGCTGGTATTAATGGTGATGGGATATGCTTATGGGGCAGTTACCAGTATCAAAATGGATGAAATGTTGGGTAGGACTGTCTTTTCTGCTGGTCTTTGGTGTTTCGTGTGCACCGTTATCAGCCTTAAAAGGCCGGAATGCCAGTTCAGCTGGTATTTCCGAGGAGACCGCTTTACAACCTGGATCAAAGTCCACTCTCACCCAAAATTCAGATCAATCTAACCTATCTGAGGCACTACCAGCCTTACCTCAACACAGTTCATCTGCTCGCTTCGAGCGTGTGATGGATGAGTTTGGTAATGTGCTGACCGGTCCATCCCAGGTGATTCAGGATAAATACGGCATTATCTGGATTGGATCTGTAGATGGATTGGTACGTTACGATGGCTATCATTATAAATTCTATAAGCATGATCTCGATAATCCGGAAAGTATATGCAGCAATCGAATTACCACCCTGCTTGAAGACAGTAACGGGATTTTGTGGGTGGGGACTGAGGGGGACGGACTCGACCAGTTCAACCGGGCTCAGGAGACTTTTATCCATTTTCGTTACAACGCAGATCGTTCAAACAGCCTGAGTGAAGGTAGGGTTAATGTACTCTATAAAGATTCTCTGGGAAATTTATGGGTAGGCACATCCAATGGAGGCTTGAATCGTCTGGAGGAACATACCTGGACGTTCGCGCATTATAGCTATGATCCAGAAAACCCAAGCAGTCTTGTATCCAATACGGTATATGCTATTTATGATGATAGTCATGGCGACATGTGGGTGGGGACGAACAACGGTCTGGAACGGTTTAATCGACAGACAGGGGAGTTCACTCATTTTCAGCATGATCCAAATAATCAGATAAGCCTGAGCCACAATGCAGTCTATGCCATCCAGGAAGACCCGTGGGGTATGCTTTGGTTGGGTACTTACGGCGGTGGCTTGAACAGCTTCGATCGGGAAACGGGAGTATTTACCAAGTTCCGTTTTGATCCCAGAGACCCGACCAGTTTAAGCAATGACATAATTACATCCCTGATTGTTGACCGTAGTGGCATGCTTTGGATTGGAACGATGGGTGGAGGTATCAACTGGTTGGATCCGCGTACAAACGTGATTAATCGTTACCAATATGATACAGAAAATCCACACAGCCCGAGTAGCAGTTATATTAATTCTCTGTTTGAAGATCGCGCAGCCATTCTATGGGTCAGTACTTCCCGGATGTTAGATAAATATGATCCTTACAAGGTAAAATTTACCCACCAATTCTACCGGGATCATGTCACTGCGCTTTACGAAGACTCTCAGAACTATGTATGGGTTGGTGCGTTTGATGGACTATATAAATATGATACAGCCAATGACCAGATCACCCACTTCCACTATAAACCCGAGGATGCCAATAGCATCAGTGAGTGGCGCATAACGGGAATTGTCGAAGACCGCCCTGGTGTTTTATGGGTCGGCACAAATGGAGGGGGGTTGAAGCGTTTTGACAGCCAATATCAAAAACTCACCGTTTATCGGCATGATCCCCACATTATGGAGAGCCTTCCAAGTGACATCATCACAGCTTTGTATATTGATCGCCAATGGAATTTTTGGGTGGGCACTGACAACGGATTGGCACGCTATAATCGCCAGGACGAGCATTTTATAAACTTACCACTCACCACATCATCGGCTGATTTAGGCGGTGACAAGATCGTTCGGGCGATTCTGGAGGACCAGCTGGGAAGGCTATGGATCGGAACGGAGGGGGGCGGGTTGAAACGTTTTGAGCCAGACACAGGTTTGATGACTACATTTCGCCACAATAAAAACGATCCAGATAGTCTGCGAAATAATGTCATCTATGCTTTGTTCGAAGATTCAAACGGGGTTCTGTGGATCGGTACGGAAGGTGGCTTGCAACGTTTTAATCAGGAAAGTGAAAAATTCAGCTATTACAGCGTCGAACACGGTTTACCAGACGATGAGGTTTACGCGATCCTGGAAGATCAAAATGGCAATCTGTGGGTCAGTACAAATAACGGCCTTTCGAAATTCAATCCGATGACCGGTATGTTTCGCAACTACGATACTGAAGATGGTCTACAGGATAACCAATTTTCCACCGCAGCTTTGCGGCGCCGGACGGGGGAGATGCTTTTCGGTGGGGTGAATGGGATCAGCACCTTTTCACCAGACCAGATCAGTGATAATCCATACATCCCCCCCATCATCTTGTTGGGGTTGCGCCAGGATGGGCAGGAGATACAGATGGAGCAAGGCATCGAATCCCTGACTAACTTGTCCCTATCTGGTTTGGCGAATAATTTTGAATTTGAATTTGCTGCCCTCAGTTATTCACAACCAGAACGCAATCAGCACGCTTATATGCTCGAAGGATATGATAATGCCTGGAATTACCTGGGAACCGAAAGAACCGGTCGATATACCAATCTTCCGGGAGGCACTTATACACTTCATCTGAAAGGTTCGAACGATGATGGTGTGTGGAATGAAACTGGTTTAGCTATTCGCCTGAACATTGTGCCACCATTCTGGGAGACGCGCTGGTTTTGGGGATTGATTGGTGTGATCGGGATCTTTGGTGCTGTAGCAGGTTACCGGATCCGTGTGGTGAGTGTCCAAGCGCGCAATCGAGAGCTGGAGCAGCAGATCGTTGAGCGGACAAAAGAGAGCGAGCTTCGCCGGAAGGAATTGGAAACACTTTACCAGGCAGATGAAGTCATGTACCACCATTTAAATCTGGATCCACTGTTGCAGGCTTTGGTGGACATTGCTGTTGAGATCATGCATGCTGATACCAGCGCTGTGTTCGCCTGGTCAGAGGCCAATGAGGCTATTCATGCGAGGAGCAGGCAGCTGGTGATGCGCGTCGGGCGTGGCTTCCCTACCCAGGATTGGGTTCATCAATATGGATTGGCTGAATGGCTGGTAGGCTTGAAGGAGCCTGTTTTTGTTACGCTAGCCCAGGCGGAGGATGACTCTGAACCAACTCTAAGGCGCCTCGAACCCGTGATGAATGAGCTCGGTATTTGTTCCTGGATGTTCCTGCCAATCTATATTCAAAATGAGTTCTTCGGTGTTTTCATCGCGGGCTTTGCGAGTCCTTACACATTTGACGAGCGCGATTTGCGCCTCTTTCAGACGATGGTACAACGTGCCTGCCTGGCGATCGAAAATGCCCGTCTGTATGAAAACGCTCAAGAATTGGCAGTGATCAAAGAGCGTAACCGCCTGGCGCGTGACCTGCATGACAGTGTCAAGCAGAAGACGTTCGCGGCTTTAGCACAGATTGGAGCCTCACGCCGTCTGGTCACCAGTCAACCTGAGCGCGCTGAGGGTTATATGGTGGAAGCCGAAAACCTTGTGCATGATGTGCTTCAGGAGCTGGTAACCTTGATTCAAGAAATGTACCCGCTCAACCTTCAGGAGCAAGGGTTGGAGAAGACCCTACGCACATATGCCAGCCAGTGGTCACGACAGACGGATATCAGGGTAGAGTTCTCTGTGAGTGGGGAAGAAAGAGTGTCAGCGAAAAGTGCACAGGCATTTTACCGGATCTTCCAGGAAACGCTGGCAAATATTGCCCGACATAGCCACGCCGATTGGGTATCAGTCGTCCTTTGTTTTCGTGATCAATTTTATTATAAGAAGAACAAAATATCAGGCGAGGGTGACTGCCCTGGAGAAATATTCATGAAGATTTCAGATAATGGTTGCGGTTTTGATACAGAAAAGGTTCAGGCAGGCATGGGTCTGCTTTCTATGCAAGAGCGGGTGGAAAATCTCGCTGGGAGGCTGTTTATCCATAGTTGCCCGGGCGAAGGCACCTGTATTGAAGTGATCCTTCCAGGCGAGCCGGATGTAATATTAGTGGAACAAGCATGGAATAGATCGTCAGTGTGAGCTTTTAAATAGCTGTGTTACATGCGTGGAAAATGAGGTGAAAAATGGATACATCGCCTATAACCGTTTTGATTGTGGATGACCACGAAGTGGTCCGGCGAGGTGTGCGCGCTTTTTTGGATACCGTTTCAGATATTCGCGTGGTTGCGGAAGCGGATTCAGGCGAAGAGGCGGTCATCATGACCGAGAAATTCACCCCTGATGTGGTATTAATGGACCTCATCCTGCAAGGAATGGATGGTCTGGAGGCAACCCGCAAGATAAAAGAGCTAAGACCTTGCACCCAGGTGATTGTATTGACATCTTATGACCTGGATGAATTCATATTCCCTGCCTTGCAGGCAGGTGCGACCTCCTATACATTGAAGGATATGAAAATGGATAACCTCGCCGACGCCATTCGTAAGGTTGCCCATGGTGAGGCAACTCTCCATCCACGCGTGGCGATGCGGGTGGTTAAAAATTTACGCGGGGAGATTAATGGTGAAGCAAAGCTCAGCACTATGACCGAGCGGGAGGTGGAAATCGTAAAGATGATCGCTAAAGGGTTCTCCAATAGCCGGATCGCTCAGACGCTGGTCATTAGCGAATATACCGTTAAAGGGCACGTGAGCAATATCTTGAGCAAACTACATCTCACCGACCGTACCCAGGTGGCAGTCTATGCCTGGCAACAGGGCATCGTCCATCGCGAAGGTTAGGGGTTGTTGAGTTGGTGATGGAGGATGAAGAAGCCTTTATTGTTGATTGCATGCTCACAAAGCGTTAGAGAACAACATAGGCCAATCCTCTTTGATTCATTGTGTTTCTGGTACCTTAGAGTATTAGCCTATTGTGTGTGTGGGGGCTGATGTTGCTGCAGGTTGGGTTTAGAGCGGGCGACGGGATTCGGACCCGCGAATATCAGCTCTGAAAGCTTACGTTCTATCACCCGCTACTGCCGATTATAAGCCTTATCTTCCCGTTTGGGCTGAACGTCTGTGGTTCACACAAAATGATGGTCAGGCTAATACTCTGAGTTGGATCGTTAAAACAGAGTAAGTCGGCTGCAGCTTTTTTTAGCCGCTCTTGTATATATAATCGGGATAATGTCGTTGTATCTTAGCAACGAGGTATTTGGCCTCGGCTTCGTCGATGCCAATCCCCATTCTGATCGTCTTGTTTTTATAATCAAAGGCAATCAAGCCTGTCCCTTTACTCAGCGATACACCTTCATCAGCCAGAGCATAAGGCTCGACTCTGCCTGTAATATCTACTCTTATTTGGCTGATATGCTCACGGGTGTATATTTTTGGCGGACCGATTCCCAGAATTGACTGGCGGATTATAATTGAATCCGCAGTAACTTCAATTTTCTCTTGTCCGAAAAGCTGCCACATCATGTGATAAATGCCGATGATCTCAGCTACAAACCAGATGATAATCCAGACAATCAGGAACACCTTATATTCGCCTCTAGTCATCACACGTACAGCGAATATGCCACCAAATGACCATAGTATCAGCCAAAATATAAAAAAGATGATCATAGGCCACTTTTTAACACTGGGTATGGTAATGCGAAGTCTATTTTCTAAATCTTCGGACCTGTGCCGCAATGGAGGTGCCTCGATGCCTTTCAATATCCTGGGTAAAGGAATAGGCACCTTATCAAAGGCGTTAGCTGGTTGAAGACGTGCGTGACTATAGTCCCGTTGATAACGCGGAAATCGGCGCTGTATCTCGGAGACGATTTCCAGTGCTCCAGTTGAATCCAAGCCCTTCCCAAAGGTTACAGTAGCTGACCCATAATCAAAAGCAACCAGGCCATTCGTGGTATCAGTGGATATTCGTAGCTCTCTAATGTTTTCAGCTAAATAATGTTTTGGACGCATACGAATTCCCAGAACATCATCCGATACAGTAATATACTGATCACTAACCTCCACAATCTGCTGACGTAAAAAGTTCCAGATGATAAGGAGGAGTCCAAAAACACCAAATAAAGCAACGAACAGTGGTTCCCCACTGGCGACCATGCAAAATGACACCACCACCATTCCTCCCCATGCCACTAGTGAGAACCATATCTTTGGGATGGGTATCAAGATCCTAAGTGTATCCCCGTGGTGTTCAATGGTAAATTGGCGGCTTCGCGGTTTGTCAACCATATTTCTGCCCCTTGGGAATATACATTGGCCGTTCCAACTTTGGATGCCACACCATCATTTATGTAGCTGGTTAATGATTTCAAGCTCAGATACCTGACGAAGTGGGTAATTACCTGTTAAGTATCGCGCGATTTGGAACAGCAATCAAGTATTTGGTTATAGCAAGCTCGCCTGGTCAGCAGCTGTTAATTGAAGTCTCAGCAGGTAGACTTCATGCATTTCGTCACTGTGACTTAAATAACTTTCTATTATTAGAGATAAATATTCCCAGCCTATCTTTTGTTAGATATATCGATCACCCGCGATATAGAGCAATGAAAATAAATTTCCAGAGCGGGCGACGGGATTCGGACCCGCGAATATCAGCTTGGAAGGCTGATGCCTTACCACTTGGCGACGCCCGCATGACTTTCGAAGAGAGTGTAAATTTTACCACAATTGAGGATGGGGAAGTCTGGCGAACTTCATAGTTAATGTTATATGATACTAAAAGATAATAGTTAGCACGGGCTTTCAGCTTCTACGAAGGTATCTAACCTAAACAACCTTACTTTACTCATGTCCGCAGGATAGGAAGCCGTGCGGATGATAATAAGCTATAAGATGTATTGTGATCTTTGTGATTAGGAATACTCATAGATGATCACGACCACCTAAAATCGGTGATGAGCGGCACATGGAGCTATCAGAACCAAATTGTGATCATCAGGTTCTCTCATTGCGATAATTTAAAGGTTTATCTCTGAGGAAGGTTTACCTGGTAAATCTCATGCTTTCGGAAGGCTTTCTTTCCTTAAGTCTTCAGCGTATTGGATGTCTAGCCCGCTTGTGTATCATTCGATTAACCCATGCATAATGATTGCAGGTGTTACCTGCAATATAATCAGCTAATGTCAACCTACCAGTCCACTCGAAACGACCACGGATAAACATATCTTCTTCTGGTATTGCCTTAATCGTTGTTAAGGTTTGTTGGTAGGATGTACGAAAATCAGACAACACATCCTCAAGGCTTCGGCATCGATTTTTTTCATAGATGTCTTGATTTAGTGCATCGATTGCTTTCTTAGACATCCCAACTGGGGTTATATCTGGACAAGAGCCTTGTAAGCCAGCCTGATACCAATCGAGAAAGAGCTTCTCCCAGGCAACTATATGCACAAGCATGTCTTTGACTGACCACGGTCCTATAACTCCTGGTTGCATCATATCTTCTTCACTAAGGCTGGATAGATTTTTCTCCAATCGTCTTCGCTCCGTATCAATATCTTTCAGGAGTTGATCTTTACTTAATTGTTTTACCATGGTTTGAGTTTCTCCAGAAAGTCCCCTAATTATTCAATAACCGCTGGTTGAAGCATGGCCTAATCTCTGGTGTCCTTATCAGCCATAACAGACTTTTGGAATGACAATCCCGCCATTACGATTTACGCTATGTTCATTTCCACAGGCAGCACAGGCAAATCTACCAATGTCCTCTGTGATCTGAAGTTGATGCCCACAGGAGGGGTAAGATAAAGTAATTAAATCTGGCATAAAAGATCTCCTAAATATTATAGCAGTTTTGATTATTGGCATATCTATCTATATCTACGTGTACATTTTCTATGGTTGCAAATGATCATTTATCTGTGCTTCCTGCACATATCTAGCACTCGCACACATTGTCGAGTGGCAATATTAAAAGCGATGGATATAGCAGCAGTGAACCTAGGTGGTATAGAAGACAATAGAATATTTTCCCTCGATGTCGATGACGCTACCGGCCACCACCTGGACACCTGGCAAGTGCGTATCACACAATAACCTCATAAAAGAAAGCGAAAATAGGATATAATTCATCCAAATTATCGAAAGGTGACACAAGATGGATAACATTACAAAGAATCAGGCTGAAGTCGCCACCCTGGCGGGTGGCTGCT
>Ga0208980_10000132_pt1 | contig 37546 bp, 37 predicted proteins | sample WetSurMetagenome_3_FD_187993 | JGI IMG/M metagenome (GOLD analysis project Ga0208980, IMG submission 187993) | Wetland microbial communities from Twitchell Island in the Sacramento Delta, sample from surface sediment Aug2011 Site A1 Bulk (version 2) | ecosystem: Environmental > Aquatic > Marine...
ACCGAACCGTGGCACGTATCTGGAGTTGAGTGCCGGGTTGTTCAGCCAGGCGCTGGGGGGCGACGCTGAGTTTCAGCGGGCGCAGGTCATTGCGATGCAGTATGTGCCTTTGCATCGCCGGCTTTTTCTTGGCCTGCGCGGCCAGGTCGGCGCGAGTTTTGGCAGTACGCCCTTCTATCTGGAGCCCTTCGTTTATATGCGGTCATCAGTAGGTGATCAAAAATATTTTAATAAAAAGCAATTAAAGCAATAAGTTATGTTATTATCGGCTGCTAGGTAGCTTATATCCTATGCCCTGCTAACTGCCTTGCACGTTTTGCAAATTCCTGCTATATCTCAACCGGGTAAATCGCCCGTTAACAATCAGGAGAATGGAGCAGTCTGTTTTGAGGTTCCTTCAAATTATGAAATCACTGTTCAGGGCAAAAAATTGATTGGCAGTGCCCAGGCTCGTCGGAAGAATGTGGTTCTCCAGCATGGCACATTCCCCCTTCGGGGTGACCTGACCCGGATCACACAGGTTCTCGCTTTTACCGACGAAAGTGCTCGCTCCGATGCCGCGTTGCGGTTGCTGTCACATGCCACTACCACTGAGGGCTTCCTTGGGACCGGTGTTTCTTGGCAGGAGGCTGTTGATGCAGTTATCTTTGGTTTTCAATCTGAGCTGAATCTGGATTTTATCCGGGAGCCATTATCCCCGCTTGAAATTTCGCGCGCAGAGCAGCTACTCCACGAAAAGTATACCCATCCTTCCTGGTTGGAACGAATCTAACTACGATGCTTTCCCTTCAAATTCGAGTCAATTCTCTGGGTTAACGAACGATACCTGAGTATAACCCAGCTCGTTCAGCAAGCTCTCCAGGTACATTTCCGCATTGGTTTGGGCTTGATTTAAAATGCCATCCTCTAAGGCAGCTTTCTTGATTTGATCTTCTGCTGCCTGCCGAGCAGCGGTTTCCAGGTTAATATCCCCGTGGGTCAGCAGTCCGGTTTCGCGGTCATAAACATAAGATTGGTCATTATCCAATGTCGCTACGAAGACTTCAGGTGTGGGAAGCTTGATCACCAATATCCCATCCTCAAAAGCAATATCTTCCGACCGGATTTTCGATAGGTCAATTCCAGCGATCACATACCCATGACCTACAAATAACAACCGGTCACCGAATAATGGCGCAAGTGCATTTTGACCTGTTTCCGCAGTGATGACCTTTTCAATTGTATATTGGATGGTTTCCAGGCGTGCCAGAGGACGAATCTGGTTAATGATGGTCACCGGGTCAGGTAATATGGTTGGGGTTGGATGTAAAAATTGTGCGACCTCCGTGCTCAGGCTGCTTGTCATTTCGTTCACCGGTTGGATTACTTTTTGAGTAGTCCTTTGTACCGTCACCACAACACCCAGTACAGCACCGGCCAGGATCACCAATAATCCAATCACGAGTATCCAGGGAAGTAAGTTTTTATTTTTATTCATTGGAATATATTATACTTGATGCAACATGAGCGTTGGAATCCTCATCCTTCAGATCCGGCTTCCCGGATGTAAATCATTAAAAGAAAAACGCAGCCGACTTAAACCGCTACTCTCCCGTCTTCACCGTGAGTTTAATATATCGGTCGCTGAGCTCACGCAGCTGGATGACTGGGATCAAGCAACCATCGGCTGTGCTTTGATCAGTAATGAAAACCAGTTCGCTCAAAGCTCTCTTCAAAACATCACTCATTGGTTGAACAGGAACTGGCCAGATATTTCTTTGGTGGATGATCACATCGAGATCATTAATTAGGAAGGATATATGGATCTTCAATTGAACGGCAAACGTGCCCTTGTTACCGGCTCAAGTAGAGGCTTGGGATATGCTATTGCGTTAGGTTTAGCCAATGAGGGATGCAGGGTGGCAATTAATGGTCGTAATTCCCAGAGAATGAATGAAGCGGTGCAAAAATTAGTTTCACAGACGAAAGCCGAGATCATAGCTATCCAGGGGGATGTTGGAGTACCTGACTTTCCCGCTTCTTTAGTTCAAAAAACCATCCAGGCATTTGGTGGTTTGGATCTGCTGGTGACAAATGCAGGTGGACCTCCTTCTGGTAAATTTGATAGCTTCGATGACCCTGCCTGGCAACATGCGATTGACCTGTCCTTACTCAGCCATGTAAGACTGATCCGAGCAGCATTGCCATACCTTCGGCAATCAGATTGTCCGAGTGTAGTAACCCTGACCTCTTATTCTGTTAAGCAACCCATCCCGAATCTTGTGCTGTCTAACAGTATCCGCTCAGCCACTGTAGGATTGACCAAGTCTCTCGCCCTAGAACTCGGTGTGGATGGGATTCGTTTCAATTCGATCCTACCAGGTTGGACCCTGACCGAAAGAGTTCAAGAGCTGATGTCGCAACGGGCGAAAATCAATGGTTCCATTGTGGAGGAGGAAATTACCCGCCAGGTCGCTGAAACTGCCTTGGGGCGTATGGCTCGTCCCGAAGAAGTTGCTAATGCAGCAATATTTTTACTTTCTCCAGCCGCATCCTACATCACCGGAGTGATGCTCACTGTAGATGGTGGGATTTATAAAGGCACCTTATAATCTCGCAGCTTTGTAGTTTAGCCAATCTCACGACAGGAACTTGAACGGTATCTCCATCAGGTTTTTTAATATCCTTTGAGATAGGTCGGGATCTTTAACGCCCATGACGCCTGACCGCATAATTCCGTAGGCTTCTAAATAGCGCCCACGCTTCATCATCAACGATGAAATGGACTGGCACACATATGCCCGCAGCTCATATTCTCCGATTTGATTAAATAACTCCGCAGATTGCTCATACAAAATAATTGCCTCATCATTACGGTCGAGTTTCTCAAGCGCTGCTGCCTGATTACCCACTGCCATTGCCTGACGTTTCTGATCACCCTTGTTAGCGAATACAATTTCAGTTCCAACGACTGCTTCCAGAGCAGACTTTCCATCGCCAGCTTTCAAGAAAGCTACACTGCAGTTATTTTCCATCTCAGCAGTGGATAATTCGTCATCTATTAATGAAAAGCCATCAGCGGCTGCTTTAAATAGCCTCGCCGCTGATAGGTATTCTCCTCGTTTATATTCAACTTGCCCTTCTTCTGCAAGCTGTTGTGGGGTAAGCGTCTCCATCGTTTACAAAGTGATTTCCAGTAATCCTTCTGCCAGTGCTCGTAATCGTTCAACCTTTAATTCGCTAAGCTTGATCGCCAGGTCTAAATATGGTCTGTTTACAGGTTTTCCGATGAACTCCTGTACTTCCTTCGGTAGATTCAGGAATTCATGCATATTTCGTTGTTCCATAAACCAGTTGCCCACCTCACTCGCCTGATCCTCAAAATTTACCATTGAGGTATTGAGGGCTTGGACAATATTTTCAAGCTCAGGCAACGTAACGGGAACCTCCCCACGTTCAAATGCTTGCAGGTCTGCTACTGGAATTCCAACCTTACTGGCAAGCTCCTCTTCAGATAAAACCGCTTCAATCCTCGCTTTACGGATCAATTCTCCGATTGCCTTTTGTCGTAATTCTTTAACCTCAATCGGATTATAGGATTTCTCATCACTGACTATTTTTAAGGTTTCATTCCCCCAAAAATGATCCAAGGGTACCTCCAGATAATATGCCAAAATCTCCAGCTCAGGCAAAGTGGGTGGTCTTTCACCAATTTCTATTGCAGTCATCTCTCCTACTGAAATACCCAATGCTTGGGCACATTCTTCGATATTTTTACCTGATTTACCCCGCGCATCTCGGATTAAAAGACCAAATTTCTTTGCCCTTATGATTTTTATGATCGGGTTTATCGCCATTTAAACACCTTCCCAACAGTTTGGCATTCTGGAAATCGTAATTTGATGAAAACGCTAGTTGTTTTGTCCTTCATAAATTATTGGCATGATATATCCCACCCCAGAGCGGGTGACGATATGTTGCGGATTATTTTGATCCTTCTCTAATTTTTGCCTTAATCGTGAGATACTCACCCACAAGATTTCTTTATCTTTTTGATATTCCACTCCCCATACATCCTTTAACAATTGTTCCGATGGGATCACCGTACCCACATTTTGTGCCAATTGGAGCAAAATCCGGTACTCAGTGGCAGATAGATACACCATCTTGCCATTTAGAAATACCTCTGCTTTTGCTAGGTCAATATCCATTTCACCATGGTGAAAGACTGATTGGGTCGGTATATTGGTCGGCTTTGCTGCCCTTCGTAATACCGCCCTGACTCGGGCTAACAATTCGGTGGCAGAAAATGGTTTAACAATATAATCATCAGCACCCATATCCAGTCCGCGCACGCGATCCTGTTCTTCGCCTTTCACCGTCACCACGATAATCGGGACAGTTGAAAATTTTCTGATCCTCTCGCACACGATGAATCCATCTAAGACTGGCATCATGATATCCAACAAAACCAGATCTGGACTCTCATTTGCTACAAGTTCCAATGCTTGCTCGCCATTATAAGCTTTTAGCACATGGTAGTTGTCCGAGATCAGGTTTGCCTCCATCAGGCGAACATATCGTGGTTCGTCATCAACGATTAGTATTTTCTTGCTCATGCGTTAGGCTCCTCTCCCTCCGGTTGGGTTGTTTGTAAATTCCCCTTGCATGGTAAGTCAATATTAAACACAGTCCCCTTTGAAACTTCTGAGCTAACGGAAATATCGCCTCCGTGTTCATGGATAATCTGCTGGCAGATAAACAATCCTAATCCAGTTCCATGTGTGGAAACACTTGTTTCTGGAACACGATAAAAACGTTCGAATAGATGCGGGAGGTGATTTTCTGCTATCCCAGGTCCTTGGTCTTCAACGGTGATGGTGCAAATCTCTTTGGTGTTCTTTACCGTGATTATCACAGGTGAACCTGGTGCATATTTTACAGCATTGCTCAATAAATTATCAAATACTTGCGTGATGCGCGTTGGATCTGCCATTACAGAGATTCCGTGGTCCACATTAAGTTGCACCGCCAGCGATGAATATCGGCTTGTGCTTCTAACTACGATTTCTCGTAGGATCATGTCGATCCTAACTGGTTGCAGCTGCATGAACATGGTCCCGGCTTTCAATCTCGCAGAATCTAATAAATCCTCAATTAATTCATGCAATCTGTCTGCTTCTTCGTCTATAATCGTTAAAAATTCTCGCCTGGACCCGTCGTCCCATTTCGTATCATCTCGTAAAAGGGTTGTTGCATATCCTTTTATAAATCCAATGGGTGTTCGTAGTTCATGTGAAATCGTCGTGATAAATTCGTCTTGCATCTTCCGCAACCATCGCTCTGCCTCTAATTTTGCCACTCGTTCTACGAGCTGATGATTTTCAATTAATTGTGCAGTTTGTGCTGCGATAAATTCTGCCAGACGGATTTGATCCGGAGCATAGGGTGGTCCTCCAAATCTGCCAAATACTAACACTCCAAGTACATCCTCCCCTGCTTTGATGGGCAGTCCCAGAAAATCCCTCCAATATAAACGGTTGTTCTCCCATCCGTCGAGTTTCTCCTGACGTAATGATGTTTGTTTCGATTGATAAGTCTGGGTTGCTATCGCCTCACCCCATTCAATATTCCCCTCTGCACACTTTCCTCGACCGATCACACGGGCATAAGATGGATCCAGTCCATTATGATCCTTGGGTAGGTATAAAACCATGTTATCAAATATCAGCATGTGCCGGGTATGTTGAACGATCAAGTCCAACGCCGAATCAATATTCTCGGTTTGAGCAATAGCTAAACCGATAGCATACACTGCGCGTAAATCTTCGGGTCTGAAGACAACAGATTCGTTTATTTCATCAGTCATATTTCCCATCTTCACCAATAATTGGTAGCGTAAACTGGATTGTTGTTCCCTGCCCTACCTCAGAGGTCACTTCAACTTTAGAGCTATGTGCTTCAATTATTTTCTTAGCTAATGCAAGTCCCAAGCCAATACCTCCATAATGTCTTGTGCTTGAGCCGTCAAGCTGGTGATACGGCTCAAATATCTCAGATAATCGTTCAGATGAGATCCCGATTCCGGTATCGACGACATAGAATTGGGCTTTATCTGTGTCGTGGTTTATTCCTACTTTCACCAGGCCACCAGCAGGTGTGAATTTTATCGCATTATCTACGAGCTCCATGACAACCCATTGAATTTTTTCCTGGTCAACTCGCACAGGACAGGGATCGTCTCCCAAATCAATGTCTAACGTAACTGGGCGATTCACAGCCTTTATTTTCGCTTGTTTCAAAGCCAGATTCACCACTTCATTTAAATTAGCCGGTTTTATTAATAATGTAAATTGGCCACTGGCTTCCAGTGAAAATTGGATCATTTTATCGATCAATTCTTCAAGCCGTGCTTCTGAACGCAACATCACGTCCAAAGCACTCTCTTGCTCATTCGATATCTCCCCGAGGCTACCGTTGTACATCAAATCCAAATATCCACGTATATGAGTCAGGGGTGTACGCAGCTCATGCGAAACATTAGATATAAAATTTGATTTCAATTGGTTGAGTTCAGCCAGTTTATTTAAAGCCGTTTGAAGCTCTAGGGTGCGTTCTTTTACTCTTTGTTCCAACTTTAAATTTGACTGTTGGAGGGCTGTATGCAGTTGAAATATCTGCTCTGTGATTACCTGATCCAGAGTTTCTCGATCGATCAGGTGTAATTCTAATAATGCCTGTCCTACCAACCGCTGATGACCATCAGTACCGGTTTTCCTCGAGTATTCTAGTGCCCTTTGAAGCCCTTCTTGGGTTAAAACCCCCCGTTCGATCAATAATTCGCCCACCCTTGGTACGAGGATTTCAGGGGTAATGGGTATTGCTGGATTGAGATTGATCTTGGATATAACTTCTTGTTCCTCTTTTACCGCTGCCAATGCCAGGTTAACTCCACAGACAGGGCATTCAAGCTCTTGCTTGTCTACCAGATTTCCACAGTTTGGACAAGGTAATTGATAATCCATTCTCCACCAATTTGTATTTCTAATATGATATCCTGACTTATCTCTTAACGCAAGCCTAACAAATGTGTATAGTATTTATAAGGATTTACCAGCCGATTTAAGAGATAATACAATTTATGCTGATTCCAACACCAACGAGATTACTCGTCATAGATCAGGACACTCTTGGGGAAAATTTTATCAGGCAGAATCTAAATCCTAGTGACTATGAAGTGATCAAAGTAAATTCCAGTTCAGATGGGATACTGACTGCTCAGACATGGAACCCTGATGTGATTATTATCAATATCATGCAACCATCGGTAAATGGCTGGAAACTCTGCCGCAGGTTACGCCAACATAGCCAGGTTCCGATTCTCGTCCTTGCCGCAGTGTCTGATCCAAATTCGATCGCTCTATGGTTGGATGCTGGGGCAGATGATTATATAACCAGACCATTTTCTACAGATATTCTCGTAGCTCATCTACAAAAGTTAACTCGTCGCTATAATCTTAAGCAAGATGCCCCTTCGATATCAATAGCCTGATAGAATCTTAATTAACCTTTGCTTCTTTATTGTGTTGGGTTAAAATCAGCGATATTTGATTCTCAGGAGTTAAACGAGTGGCAAACCAACAATCAGATCATCCTTCCACAGGTCCATCTCTAAAACTTAATGACCGGTCAGATGATGTATGGGAATCCTCACCTGCTGCACAATCCCTCGAACGGATGTTAGCCAATCCCAGAACAAAGTATATCGTGGTCATCGTCCCGGAGGATGCATGCCCGGCATGCCAGAATATGACCGGTACATATCCAAAAGATCAAGTACCTCGTTTACCGATTGAAAAATGTTCTCACCCCCTGGGCTGCCGCTCATATTATCTACCTTATCTGGATGAAATTTTCCCTTAAAATTTTTTCCGCATGACATAATCGGGCTGTTTTTTCAGCCTGATTTTATTTTTCGCTGCTTCAACGTTTTTTTTGCATACCCAATTGCTTCTTGGCGGCTATGAATCTCACCCGTTATCTGTGCTTCATAAATGACCTCCAATAAATAACCAACCATCGGTCCAGGTATAATATCTAGTTCCTTTAATAAATCATCGCCATTCACTAGAGGTGGAGGAAAAATACTTTCCGTACGATCTTCCCACCATGCATCCATCATTTCCCGAATAACATCCAGGTGTCTCGCCCACCTTTCTTGTGGCAGGGTAGGTCCATAAGTCGCCAGGATGTCAGCCATAGATAAAATGCAAATATCAATACCAGCTTCACCCGTGTCGCGAAAGAAACGATAAATAGCTTTCTTGCTGGGTAATTCGTTGCTTCGAGATAAAAGTTCCAGACGCATATGATGTTTGACGATCATCATCAAGTGTTCAATTTCTTGGTTGCTTAATTTCAGCGCTTTTCCGCGTTTCTCTACAAATTTACTGCCAATCTGCTCATGCTCAATAAAACGAATCTTTCCATCTTCTTCAACTTTTTGAGCTTTCACCTTTCCAACATCATGGTATAAACCTGCCAGATACAGCAAACCACGCTGCGGACGATCTGGAGTGATTGATTTTTTATAATAATCCATGAGCTGTTGCCGATACCGACCAAGCCGCAAGCCGACTAATCCCATCGTCAGGTTACCCGCCAAATCCTGATTATATTCTTCTGCCAATATATTGAGGAGGAAATCTAATTGCACCAGGACCTCCAGGGTATGCTCCCAGGCATTCATGATATGAGGGGGAGATTGCTGGATATTTTTTAGCTTGGTAACCTCAGGCAATACATGCACAAGAGCATCGAGTTTATCAAGGATTCTTATCGCACTGCTGGAATTTGGGAGCAGTAAAATTCGAAAAAGCTCGTCTCGCAGTCTTTCTGAAGACACTTCTGGAAGAAAATGCACACCTTGCTTGATGAATTCCAGGGTTTGTGGTTCAATCCTGAGTTCAAGCTCTACTGATAATCTCACAGCACGGAGGATTCGCACAGGGTCATTGATAATAGATTGCTGTGCACATGCTTTTAAACGCTTCGCAGCCAGATCAGTTACTCCCCCTAAAGGATCGATTAGTTCTCCAAGCTTATGCACCTCTACGGCCATGGCATTCATCGTGAAATCGCGCCCTTGAAGATCGCTGATCAGATCTACCCCCTGAAAGGTTGAAAAGTCAATTCGCCTGGGATTAATTCTTAATCCATCAACGGATTCATCAGGGAGAAGGACCAATCTTGCCATGTTGCGTTGTGTGTCCAGTGGGAAATATGCTGCTCCGATAGCATCTCCAATCCGGCGCGCTAATTTCATAGCATTCCCCGGTAGGACAAAATCAAGGTCGTAATAAGGCCTTCTAAGCAAAGCATCCCTTATCGCACCACCCACCAGATAAACGGGTTGATCACCTGGTAAGAGCCGGGTTATGCGATCCAAAAGGGGATAGCTTAATATTACTTGAAATTCATTCATGGAGGTTGATCGTATGATCTCCAAACAGTCTTCTGATTATTCCCCTGGATTGTACTTATCCGTGGCCAATACCCCAATGAAAGGTAAATTACGGTAATATTCGTCTGCATCCAACCCGTAACCAAATACAAATTTATCGGGAATAACAAATCCACAATAATCAATTGGCACTTCCACTTCGCGCCTTTCGGCTTTGTCCAGTAAAGCACATATCTTTAAGCTTTTTGGTTGTCGTCCACTAAGTAATTCCAAGACCGCTTTCACCGTATAACCGCTGTCCACGATATCTTCCACCAGCAGCACATGTCGATTATGGATATCAGTAATTAAATCCAAAGTAATGCGCGATTGGCCTCTGGAACGACGTGCACCAACACCGTACGAAGACACGGACATAAAATCGACCATGTGAGGTACGGTTATGTTTCGCATCAGATCAGTCAGGAACATCACCCCTCCCCGCAGGATACATACCAGGATTAGTTCTTTATCCTTATAATCTCGGCTAATTTCGGCTCCCAGCTCAGCGATTCTTTTTTGTAATGCCTCTTCTGAGATCAAAACTTCTTGTAAAAACTCATGGTAGTCTTGCATGTCTCACTCCTTTGGGACCTCATGGTGCTTCCGGCAACGTGCTTCATACATTTCTGCAGCACCGATGATCACCACCGGTTCGTCATATCGGGCTGGTTTCCCATTGATAATCCTCTGAGTGCGCGAAGCCGGCTCGCCACAAACCATACAGATTGCTTGAAGTTTATCCACATGCTCAGCTTTAGCCATCAACACTGGCATCGGTCCGAATGGCTCCCCCCTGAAGTCGGTGTCCAAACCTGCAACAATAACCCGTAAACCCTGATCCGCAAGCCGTTGGGCAATATCAATGATCTGGTTATCAAAAAACTGTGCTTCATCGATTGCCACAACTGTTGTATCTGTCTCTAAATGAGTCAAAACTTCGCCAGCTTGTTCAATGGGATGGGCTTCAAAATCATTCCCGGCATGCGAGGTCACCTTTCGCACTGCATATCGATAATCAATTGCTGGTTTGAATACCTGTACTTTTTGTCTTGCAATGGTAGCCCGTCGTAAACGACGGATCAGTTCATCGGTCTTTCCACAGAACATTGAGCCAGTGATTACCTCAACCGATCCAGAACGATGGTCCATTCTCTCCTCCGATTTTTTCAATAATTAGCTTGTAGATGAACTATATTATAGCAAACAGGCAGACGAGTTATGCGTCTGCCTGCTAAGTGTAACTGAAATTAGATGCGATGCAAGCTTAAACTACGATCTCCTGGGCTGCTTCTGGTAACTCATAGCCAAACTGTCGAAGTCGTTTCTTGAGGTCGGCTAATGATTTTCGACCAAATCCATCGATCGCTAGGATACCCGCTTCGCCTTTTTCTAACAGTTCGATTGCTTGGCCTACCTTGGTGATATCTGCCTTTGCGAGAGCCTCAGTTGCGCGGGTTCCCAAACCGAGTTCTGCTATCAGGCGTTCCGGTGAGGTCCTAGCTGACTCGCGCGCTGTTTTATCGTCCATATATTGTTGGCGAACCTGTAATTTTTTGTAAAATCGATCTACCTGTCCCTCGGTATCAACAATTCGTTGTTCTCCTGTGTAAAATGGATGGCAGTTTGAACATACATCGGTATGGATTAGCTTTTTTGTGGAACCTGTGGTCCAGGTGTTACCACAGGCACAGATAACCTGTGCATCTGTGTAATATTCTGGGTGAATACCTTCTTTCATGATCATTTCCTTTCAAAATCACTTACTTTGTTTCAGCTGGCGTTATACTTACACGTTTCCGGTCATCACGGATTGTTTCATAAACAACATACCCATCGATAGTGGCAAACAGGGTAAAATCTTTGCCAACCATGACATTCTCACCAGGTTTGATATGGGTGCCATGCTGCCGAACAAGAATGTTACCGGCACGCACGAACTCACCACCGTATTTTTTTACACCCAGGCGTTGTCCCTGACTGTCACGTCCATTGCGGCTGGAACCGCCACCTTTTTTATGGGCCATTTTCTATCTCCTATTCCTCGTTGATCGCATCGATACGCACACGCGTGTATTTTTGGCGATGTCCTGTTTTGGTTCGGATTCGCTCTTTGGGTTTATAACGAAAAACGATAACTTTGGGGCCTTTTACCTGGGCAACGACTGTCGCTTGTATCTTTGCACCCTGGATGAATGGGGTTCCAACTTTTACGTTCTCGCCATCCGATATGAGGAGAACCCGATCCATGTCGATCTCCTCGCCCACCTCAAGTGGATACCGGTCCACGTCGAGGGAGTCACCGATGACGGCTTTGTACTGTTTGCCGCCATCTTCAATAATAGCGTACTTCATAAGCTTCCTCCAAGCTTCACTTCACCAGATTTTCCGCGTCCTGTTATCAGAAAGGTTGTTTTCACAGCCCGTCCCACGCAGACATTCGGGGAAGTTGGGGATATGATTTGCCAGCATACCTGGCAATTGTCAATTGGCAAAATATAGCCCCAGCAAGGCTGCCGGGGCAGTGCGGGCTGAATTATAATAGGGTTGTTTTTTCCTGTCAACCAGTTAATCTAAGTACTTTTGTCTCTTACGCGATATGATAGTAATCACTGGCAACAAGGTTTATAATTAGCGATAATCTTGGTTGAATCTGTCCGAATTTAGAATACAGAGTTAAGGACACCGAATTTTAAATACCAAATTGCTTTTTATTTTTAGGAGGTAAGGCGATGCCCGTTAAGGGATGGATCGAAGTAGATGAAATTTTCTGTAAAGGATGTGAGTTGTGTATACCAGAATGTCCCCAGCATGTTATGGGCCTCAATATGGAAAGGCTGACTCCGAAAGGCTATCATCCGGTATCTTTACTTAAGGATGGTTGCACGGGTTGTGGTATTTGCGCGATTGTCTGCCCCGAGGCGGCTCTCACTGTTTTTCGTGAAGCACCCATAAAAACTATCAAAGTTCCTGTTTCAACTACATAGGAGATGATCCATGGCTAAAGAATTTCTTGAAGGGAACTTCGCCATGGCTGAAGCATCCGTACGCGCCGGTGTTGAAGCCTATTTTGGGTATCCCATCACTCCTCAAACTGAGATTTTAGAGTGGATGTCTCATCGCATGCCAGAATTAAATCGTGCTTTTCTCCAGGCAGAGAGTGAAGTTGCAGCCATAAATATGGTTTATGGTGCCGCTTGTACTGGAGCACGTGTGATGAGCTCATCTTCCAGTCCAGGCGTCAGTTTGATGATGGAAGGCTTATCATATATTGCCGGTACGGAAGTTCCCGTTGTACTTATTGATGTTGTCCGTGGTGGACCAGGTTTGGGTAATATTGCCCCTTCCCAGGGAGATTACAATCAGCTTGTTCATGGCGGAGGCCATGGAGACTATCATCCCATCGTCCTCGCACCTGCCTCCGTTCAGGAAGCCATCGACCTGACTGTGCTTGCTTTTGACCTGGCGGAGAAATATCGTAACATTTGCATCGTGATGGCTGATGGTAGCATCGGTCAGATGATGGAACCTGCCGAGCTCCCTGAAATGCATCCATTACGAACAACTACGCCAGATTGGGCTGTGGATGGATGTCTGGATCGTCCTCAGAGGATCCTTACTTCAATATTAATTGACCCTACCCTGGAGGAAATCTATAATCATAAGATCCTTGACACTTGGTATAGGATTCAGCAGAATGAGATCCGCTATAAGGAATACTATTTGGATGATGCCGAATATGTAGTAATAGGTTTTGGTACAGCCGGCCGTATCGCGTTAACCGCTGTCCGTAATGCCCGTGCAGAAGGAATTAGGGTTGGCTTATTCCGACCGATTTCTGTAAGTCCATTTCCATTCCCGCAACTTGAGGAGCTGGTCAAAACCACTCAGGGGATTTTGGTCACTGAAATGAATACCGGACAGATGCTGGAAGATGTGCGTATGGCAGTTAAAGGACGTGTACCGATCGAATTTTATGCTCGTTTAGGTGGGATTGTTCCCTATCCGGATGAGATTCTGGGAGAGATCAGGCGTTTAGTCCACGAACCAAAGTCTCCTGACGGTGATCCACGCCACCGTTGGATGCAGCGTCTAAAAGATGGCGTGATCACATTATCTTAATGTTAAGGACACAAATATGGATACTTATTTACAAACCGAAATTCAGTCAGTTTATATTCGCCCCGCTTCCCTGTCTCATACCCCATCCCACTACTGTCCTGGATGTACTCATGGCATTGCCCATCGCCTGATTGCTGAAGTCCTTGACGAGATGGACATCCGGGAGAGTACAATCGGCGTTGCTCCAGTGGGTTGCGCTGTTTTTGCATATAACTATTTCGATTTTGATTGGGTTGAGGCTGCCCACGGACGGGCTCCCGCTATGGCTACTGGCATGAAGCGGGTATTACCTGACCGGTATATCTTTACCTATCAGGGGGATGGCGATTTAGCCTCTATCGGTATGAGTGAGATCATGCATGTGGCTGGACGAGGCGAGAACATCACTACAATCTTCATTAATAATGCCATATATGGCATGACGGGTGGTCAGATGGCTCCCACCACTTTGCCAGGTCAGAAAACTACCTCCTCTCCCAGTGGGCGCGACGTGGAGACGATGGGTTATCCCCTGCACATGTCTGAAGTGCTCTCAAAAATGGATGGCGCAGGCTATATTGTCCGCCGAAGCTTGCATGATCCCAAGAACATCCGTCTCGCCAAGAAAGCTATCCGCACCGCCTTTGAGGTCCAAAAAAGAGGACTCGGTTTTTCAATGGTGGAATTGCTATCCACTTGTCCTACAAATTGGGGTATGACAGCCCATGAAGCGTTAGCCTGGCTTCAAGAGCATATGATCCCCGTTTATCCAATCGAAGATTACAAAATCTCATCTGCGCTCGAAGGTTTCAAGGCTTAGGAGGGAAATAATAATGCAAACAGAAGTCATTTTTGCAGGCTTTGGTGGGCAGGGAGTTCTCTTTGCGGGACAGGTTTTGGCATTTGCTGCAATGGACGCCGGTCACGATGTTACCTGGATGCCTTCTTATGGTCCAGAAATGCGCGGTGGCACAGCCAACTGTACAGTCGTTATTGCTGACGAGGAAATTGGTTCTCCAACAGTAAAATACCCCAAAGCTGCAGTGGTCATGAACCTGCCTTCTTTGGATAAATTTGAGCGACTGGTTTCTCCGGGAGGCGTATTGATTGTCAATTCCTCCCTTGTAAACCGCAACCCCACCAGGACGGACATTTTTTGGGTGATGATTCCCGCCCAGGAGATAGCTGAAACAATTGGTCCGCGCCGTTTATTAAATATGGTGATGTTGGGTGCCCTGCTTGAAAAACTCCCCATCCTTACCCTTTCAGAGATCAAGACAGCCTTGGATGCCCACATGCCTGAGCGTCACAAGAAATTATTCAAAAGCAATGTAGCTGCTCTGAATAAAGGGGCCGCTTATGCACGTGGCGAGCTGATTATCGAAAAATCATCGATCACCTCAGGAGACCCAATCGAAACCGTCGCCCCCACTTCCGTCTAAAATAATCAAATGCTTTTAGCGTTACTTGAATTAGGCAACCCTTTTTTTATTTTTCTTGGGGGTAATGTTCGGGATGACCCTTGAAAAATAGTATTCTTTACTAATACGGGTGAGCGTTGTTTGTTGAGCGTTTACACCGATTGCAGCGAACAGAAATAATCCCTCCATTGTGTCATTACGACCGAGCTGTCTTCGCGAAAGCGCCTGCACCGAGTGGAACGAGGTGACTCAATCCCAACATTCTTGCGAGTAAACGCACTTTGCGAAGCAACAGCACCGATTGTCGTGAAGTGAATAAACCCCAACATTGTTGCGAGCGAGCTCACTTTGCGGAGCGCCCCAATCTCCTATTATATAGATAAATCTCATATCCATTAGCTCCGTGCCTGTTAGGTTGATCATCCAATGGTGAATCTACACCTCTTTATCCTTCCCAAGTATTAGTATTTTTCAATCCTTATTCTAAATATAGTGACAATCATTAATCACAACGATAAAAGTAGAGACGCCCCAGTGGGGCGTCTCTAAAGTGTTTTCCCTATTTCCCACGTCCCCACTAGCCGGCAGTATTCGCGCTAGCGTACGTGAAAGAATATAGTGAAGCTCCTTATCACCAGGCTTTTCATCCCTGAGTGAATAGCCTTCAATTGTCATAATATCGTACACCTGTCCTCTAAACAGTATATTAAAGATTAATAATTTAGCCCTTTTCACCCTTTTCAAACCTTTTTATTACTTATTTTTAGGAATAAATGTCTGAAAGTTAAGTCCAATACTTGAAATCTAAATTCCCAACCTTTAATACTATCGTTTATTTTGTGTATATACCTTGTGCGTAACTACTCACCATTATTGATTTATGGTCACTTATAAGCTCTAACCATAATGCGAAATTTTTTATTCGTGTATTCGTGTCTCTTCATTCGTGGACGGTTCTCCAAATTAACATAAAAATGATCGTAATCGGAATATCAACCTTGTGATTTATCAATCTATGTCAAAGGTAATATTTTCTCTTAGGCAAGTTTGATTGGGGTAAAAGGAGTGAATAATTACTCTTGTGAATAAGAACATATGCGCGATAATCTGTATACTCATCTTTGCCTTTTCATGTCCACTACCTTTCATCATAAGGTTTTTGTAATCACTTCTTACATAATACCTGTTAACAAATTCTAATTCCCCGGAACGAATTGAATTCATTTGTTTCGATAAAACAATTCAATCCAGGATCTTATAGGTTTCTCGACTCCCTCAACTTCATGGAGCAAACTTCGCTATAACATATCATGAGCGATTTTCCGAATCAATATCTAAAAAAAAGACTGTCCAAAAATCTCTGGACAGTCTTGGTGTATTTCTCCTATAGATTGTGGATTGTAAGCTCGGCTTACTTATCCTCCGCCAATGCCTTTCCACTATGCTTCAGGGCTGCGTGAGCAGCAGCCAGGCGTGCAATCGGCACCCGGAACGGCGAGCAGCTCACATAGTTATTTCCAATCAGGTGGCAGAACTCGATCGAATCTGGATCACCACCATGCTCGCCGCAAATACCCACTTCCAGATCAGGTCGGGTGGTGCGTCCATCTTTGACAGCTATATCCATCAGCCGCCCTACACCACCTTGATCGATGGTTTGGAATGGATTCTTTGGCAGGATACCTTCAGCTACATAGGTGACCAGGAAGTTACGTTCAGCATCATCACGGCTGTACCCGAAAGTCATCTGGGTAAGGTCGTTGGTTCCGAATGAGAAGAACTCTGCATACTCGGCGATTTCTGCTGCGGTCACTGCTGCACGGGGAATCTCAATCATGGTGCCGAACTTATAGGTGAAATTGACCTTCTTTTCTTTCATGACATCATCGGCAATCTTTATCAGCCGTGGCTGGATCCACTTCAATTCATTCACCGTACCGGTCAACGGGATCATCACCTCGGGTTTGACCACCACACCACTTAATGTGCAATCTGCGGCAGCTTCAAAAATCGCCCTCACCTGCATCTCTACAATCTGCGGCATATAAATGCTCAAACGTACCCCGCGCAAACCCATCATCGGATTGCTTTCATGCATGCCACGGATATCAGCCAGGAGCTTTTCCTTCTCTGCCAGCCCGGTTGTCTCACCCTTCACGCGCATTGTAATAACTTCCTCAAATAGCTCGTCTTCATTGGGCATAAACTCATGCAGCGGCGGGTCGATCAATCGGATAATCACCGGGTATCCATCCATCGCTCTGAACAATCCATCGAAATCTGCCCTTTGATAGGGTAACAATTCATCCAATGCAGCTTTACGCACATCCAGGTTTTCCGCCAGGATCATTCGTTGAACGATGGGTAAACGGTCCTTTTCAAAAAACATATGCTCAGTCCGGCACAATCCAATCCCGACCGCTCCGTATGAGCGTGCTCTTTGAGCATCCTTCGGATAATCAGCATTAGCCCACACTTGCAAGCCTTTGGTTGGCCAACCTGGTGAGAATTTACGTGTACCGGGTTTGGCACAGATCTCATCCGCCCATTTCAACAATGTTAGCAAGTCGGTCTGCTCTTCTATCTTCGGTGTAAAAGTGAGGATCTTTCCAACAAACACTTCACCTGTGGTCCCATCCACAGAAATCCAATCACCTTCCCTAACCACTTTGCCATCCACAGCCATCAGCCTGTTTTCCAGGTCAATTTTGATATGCGATGCACCCACCACACACGGGATTCCAAACTGACGAGCGACTACTGCTGCATGAGATGTAGCCCCCCCTTCGCTGGTTAGCACGCCCTTGGCAGCTATCATCCCGTGCACGTCATCCGGTTTCGTGAATGGGCGTACCATGATTACGTCCTGCTTGTTTTGTTTGGCTTGCTTCTCTGCCAGATCGGCATCAAAATAGATTTGCCCTACCGCCGCTCCTGGTGAGGCATTTACACCCTTGGCATAAAATCGGTTCTCTTTCTTAGCAACTTCCTTATCTTCCACCACAAATTGTGGGTGTAGCAGGATATCAACTTGATCAGGCGTAATTCGCTGAACGGCTTCGTCTTTCGTGATCAAGCCTTCATTGGCCATATCCAACGCGATTTTCACTGCTGAATTGGCAGTTCGTTTTCCATTACGAGTCTGCAGCATCCATAATTTACCATGCTCAATTGTGAACTCCACGTCTTGCATCTCGCGGTAATGCATTTCGAGCCTGTTAGTGATCTGCATGAATTGATGGTAAGCCTCAGGCATTTTGGAATTAAGGGTTTCAATTTTTTCCGCATTCCGGATTCCTGCCACCACGTCTTCTCCCTGGGCGTTAAGCAGATACTCGCCAAACATCTTCCGATCACCGGTGGAGGGATTTCGCGTGAACGCAACACCGGTGCCAGAATCTTCGCCCATATTACCAAATACCATAGTTTGGATGTTTACTGCTGTACCCAGGTCATCCGGGATATTAGTTGCCCGGCGGTAATCCACCGCACGCTTGCCATTCCAGGATTTAAATACCGCCTCTGTGGCTAGCTTAAGCTGCTCGAATGGATCCTGCGGGAAGTCAAAGCCTTTTACTTTCTTTATAACCGCCTTAAATGTTGCAGTGATAGCTTTCCAATCCTCAGCATTCATCTCGGTATCCAGCTTGTAACCTTTTGCTTGCTTATACTCATTCAAAGGCTCCTCGAATGCTTGATCGGGGATCTCCAGCACCACCGTGCCGAACATTTCCACCAACCGTCGGTACGAATCGTACACAAACCTCGGATTGTTGGTTAATTTCACCATGCCTTCTGCTGTTTTATCGGTCAAACCAATATTTAACACGGTGTCCATCATTCCAGGCATCGAGAACTTGGCGCCTGACCGGCAGGAAACTAGTAACGGATTACTGGCTTCGCCAAATTTCTTCCCCGTCAGCTGTTCAACTTTCTTCAGGGCTTCCAATTCTTGTTCCCACATTCCTGCGGGGAATTTTCCTGCTGCCTGATAGGCATTACATGCTTCGGTCGTCACAGTGAACCCCGGAGGGACCGGTACTTCAGCCCGGGTCATGTCTGCCAAACCAGAACCCTTGCCTCCCAATAGCCCGCGCACACCTTCCCAATTGCCTCCTACATATTCCTCAACCAACTTAACTTCATTAAACGAGTAAACCCATTTCTTCTCTGTCATTTCATTTCTCCAAATCGAATAATTCTCTACAGTTATCTGTAGTAGTGTTTACAAAATAGGTACAAACCCAACCGCATAGTTTACCACAATCATCCAGAATCAATTGAATTTCCTCCCATGGGATTGAAAAACACCTCTTAAGTTTGAAGATATCAATTATTGGGAATAAAGTGATTTTTCTTGAAACTAAAATGGGTTTTTTATTTTAATAGTATCCCGATCCTAATCCAGAAAAACATAAATGACAATTGTACATATATTTTAAATATTCGTTGTAACACTCGCCATGAGAAATTCCACGCTATATATTATTTTTATGGCTTACAAAATCAGGAGTTATTACTCAGTAGATAAATTTGATCTGATCGATATTCCATAATCATATACTTGATGATCCAAACCATGATAATCATCATAAGAATTATTGGCGGAAGTATGATCCCGAACACATTAATCTCAGTAAATGCTGTTAGAAAAAAGACCATCGGACTGATCAATAATATTATGGAATAAGCATTTCTTGGGTGATCGCCTTGGCGTAGATAGTCATAAAATATGGCGGCGGGGAACACAAGCAGCAGAGAATCATGTGGATTTAGGTGTAGGCTAAAAAAGACAGAAAGAAAAATGGTAAATGCAAAATACAGCCGGAACTTTGGATTATTCTGCGGGATATCTTTCCTCCATATAAACCATACAATCATCATTCCAATGAGCAGGACAATAATACTGATGCTATTGACCTGATTACCTTGGGAATTTCCCAATATATTCGACAATACTCCTCGAAAAGTATATTCAGTTTTTGGATCAACGCCATATTTACCAAAATATGAACCCAGGGCTCTGAGAGAATGAATATATTGTATCCAGGGATGTATTCCAAGAATTATCGAGGAAGAAACGAATAAAACGAGACCAGCGATCGCCGCAGTTGCAGCCACACGCCAATATCGCTTATTCAGGGTCATCATTCCGGGAATAAGCAGAGTTTGTGGTTTTACAGTCATCAATGCCAGCCAGACTCCTGCTTTGATGAAGCTGGAGTTCTTCATATATTCGTACAATTGCACCACGCATAGTAATAACAATATGGAAAACTGCCCCAGTAATAATGAATTTGTTAATGGCCAAAACGCTAATATCGTAATGATCAGCACGATGCGTTCTTGTTTTTCCCAAGGGTGAAAGACCTGATTCAGCCTGACCAAACACCAGATTAACAGACCTACTTGCATTACTGTCCAAACATAAAATGCGATATCCAGTCGGAAGAAAGATAGGGGAGAGAAAAGAATGGCGATGAATGGTGGGTTGGCATACTGTAGGACTCCACCTTCAAAGGTCATACCACCCATAAACTGTTGTTGGTAGAAAGATTGGAGAACATTGTCATACAAATTTTTCCCCTCACCCACTCTGACGAGATAAAAACCTGTGTAGAAAGACGTAAAATCCGCTGCAAAGAACAGCTTTTGATAAGCTGCAATTACCCAAAGACCAATGTTAATCGCGATGAGCGTGATATTAATAAGGCACAGGACGATGATCAAGAATCGGAAGGGGTGCTTTCTGATCTTTACGAGTAATGACTCTTTTTCCGCTGCTGAGTCGCCCCAAAGTAAACTACGTAGCATAGTATCTACGGATTATCCAAGAACTTTTTCTTCCACTCATATAAAATATTTAACGCTTCGATCGGTGATAATGCATTGATATCCAATCCTCGTAGTTCATCAATAAGGGGGTTTGTTTCGGGGAATAACGCCATTTGATGAGCGATTACCGGGTCAAGTTTGACAGCCTTACCTGAAGATTTCTCCAATTCCATCAGGATCAGCTCAGCCCTTTGTACAACGGGTGACGGAAGACCAGCCAATTGTCCCACATGAATACCGTAGGACCTGTCCGCTCCACCAGGTATGATCTTATGTAGAAAAACAACCCGCCCTCCTGCCTCGCTGACCGCCACGTTATAGTTACGGACACCAGGTAACAAATCAGCCAATTGGGTCAACTCATGGTAATGTGTGGCGAAGAGAGTTTTTGCCCGCAAGGATGGATGATTGTGGATATACTCAACCACCGCCCAGGCAATCGATACCCCGTCATAAGTGCTGGTTCCACGTCCGATTTCATCCAGGATCAGTAGAGATCGGTTGGTTGCATGATGCAGAATGTTTGCCGTCTCGACCATTTCCACCATAAATGTGGATTGGCCCGAATATATTTCATCCTGGGCACCAATCCGGGTGAAGATGCGATCGACCAGGCCTATTTTAGCAGATGCAGCCGGCACAAAGCTGCCCATTTGAGCCATCAAGACGATGAGTGCAACCTGGCGGAGAAAAGTGCTCTTTCCCGACATGTTCGGTCCAGTAAGGATGCGGATACGTTCCCCCTCTTCAAAGATGGCATCATTGGTTACAAACCTTTCATTCTTAAGCGAATGTTCTACCACTGGATGACGCCCTTCATGGATTTTAAGCACATCCTCTTCTACTACCTCCGGAAGCACGTACCCGTCCAATGCAGCCACCTCAGCGAGAGATGCAAGGACATCTAGTTCAGCCAATGCACGTGCCGTTGCTAACAAACGGTTTGATGAAACACCGAGTTCCTCACACACCTGGTGGAAAATTCTTGTCTCAATCTCATGAATTGAGTCTTCTGCGTTTAAAACCAAGGCTTCGTACTCTTTCATTTCAGGTGTGATATAACGTTCGGCATTGACCAATGTCTGTTTGCGAATGTATTCCGGTGGTACATGTTCAGCATTTGCCCGTGTAACTTCAATGTAATATCCAAACACCTTGTTATAGCCCACTTTTAAGGTTTTGATCCCTGTTCTGGTTCTCTCAACAGATTCGAGATTAGCGATCCACTCGCGGGCATGGCGTGATCTTTCTATCACCCCATCTAATTCCGCTGAAAAACCACTTCTAACGACACCAATATTCTGTAGTGTGGCTGGTGGGTCATCTGCAATGGCAGCTTCCAGCAAGCGTAATTCCTCTACACAGTTATCAAAATTCTCTAATACAGCCTCCAATGCAGAAAAAGTATCCGATTGCTCAGATATGCCTTGAGTACTCCCTGTAATTATTTGGTATACACCCGGTAACCGTTGAAGAGTGCCGCGCATACCAACCAGATCGCGTGGTTGTGCGGATCCACCAACCAAACGTGTAGCTAGTCGCTCCAAATCACTCAGCGGTTTTATCGCCGCGCGCAGTTCAGCTCTCAACATCCCATGCTCATAAAAAAATTGCACGCCTTGTTGCCTTCGCTGGATAAGGTTGACATCCAGCAGTGGTTTACTCACCCATTGACGGATCAAACGCTTTCCCATTGGTGTTATTACACGATCTAATTCACCCAACAAGCTTCCATGAATATTCCCATCCCGGATGGTTTCAGTAAGTTCAAGATTGCGACGCGTTGAAGCATCCAAATTCATAAACTCGGAAGTTGAATAGCTACTTAAGCTGCCTAAAAGCTTGAGTGCAGCAGGTTGGGTATCCACAAGGTATTGGATTATTGATCCTGCAGCTTGCACAGCTAATGTCATCCCATGCAACCCAAATCCATCCAGGGAGGCGACTCCAAAATGCTTCAACAATGCCTCGGTACATCGTTCCGTCTCGAAGTGCCACACCTGCCAGGCAGTCAGGTGGGTAGATAATCCTTCCGGCAGTTTTATTGTTTCTGGATACAAGATTTCTGCAGGTTGCAATCTTGTTAATTCAGCGCGTAATGCAATCTGGATATCGTCACTGCTAATCTCAGTGGTGGAAAATTCACCAGTGGAAATATCTACAAATGCTATTCCTGCTTTATTTTCTTGTACTTGCACACTGACAAGGTAATTATTAGCATCTGGTGGTAACAATCCAGATTCAACCAGGGTTCCCGGTGTGACCACACGTACCACTTCTCTTGGAAAAATCCCCTTGATCGGTTGGTCACCAACCTGCTCGCAAATGGCTACATGAAATCCACGCTCAATCAGCCGTGCCAGGTAATTTTCAACAGCATGATGTGGGATACCAGCGAGTGGTACCCTGACACCCTTCCCGACAGGTCGGGACGTCAGCACGATATCCAGCTCACGAGCAGCGATCTCTGCATCCTGGTCAAATGTCTCATAAAAATCCCCCAAACGGAAGAACAGGATGGCATTTGGATATTGTCGCTTGATCTCCAGGTATTGCTTGCGAATGGGGGTGATATCTTCGACTTTTGCCATTGTTTTTCCAATCATCATTCTAGTCTGAGCAATGGAAATAGGCAAGTGTAATTATTCAAAGATTAATCAAGAGATTGTTTTATTTGAATACTCAGGCTATAATTTAGTCACTAAACTCTACTGAAAGGAGAAAACCTTATGGCTAGTGTCACGTACGAGAACGTAACCAAAAAGTTTGGTGAAGTAATCGCAGTAAATAAGCTAAATATTGAAATTGCAGATAAAGAATTTCTGGTTCTAGTCGGTCCGTCCGGTTGTGGAAAGACCACTGCTCTGCGCCTTTTGGCTGGATTGGAAGAGATCACTGAAGGGCGAATCATGATTGGTGATCGCATGGTGAATGACGTTGCTCCAAAGGATCGAGATATTGCCATGGTATTTCAATCCTATGCACTGTACCCCCACATGAGTGTATACGATAATATGGCTTTCGGCTTGAAATTACGCAAGACTCCCAAAGAAGAGATCAAGCGCCGGGTGAACGAGGCAGCAAATACGCTTGGTATTGAAAGTTTATTGGATCGTAAACCCCGGCAACTCTCTGGTGGTCAGCGCCAACGCGTGGCGGTCGGACGGGCAATTGTTCGAGAGCCAAAGGTTTTCTTATTTGATGAGCCTCTTTCCAACCTGGATGCAAAACTGCGGGTTGAAACGCGAGCCAACCTCAGCAAGCTTCATCAGCAGTTAAAAACAACATTTATTTATGTTACCCATGACCAGATCGAAGCAATGACCATGGCTAGCCGGATTGCCGTGATAAATAGAGGCATATTACAGCAGGTTGACACACCCCAAATGTTATACGACCAGCCAGATAATTTATTTGTTGCTGGATTTATCGGCTCACCTGCGATGAATTTTTTCAAAGCTAAACTGGTTCGTGGTGATGGCAAGCTGTTTGTCGATGGATCATCATTTAAGGTGGAAGTTCCATCCTTTAAAAATGACATATATTCAAAGTATGTTGACAAACCTGTGATAATGGGTATTCGTCCAGAAGATATTCAAGATCCGCATTTCCTACCTCCTGGGATCATTCCTCAACCTGTCGATGGACTTGTTGATGTGACTGAATTAATGGGTAATGAAATTCAGCTTTATGTCACCACGGGTGAACACAATTTCGTTGCCCGTGTAGACCCTCGCACGAAGGTTGCGATGGGTGATAAAACCCAGGTAGTCTTCAATATGGGAAATATGCATCTGTTTGACCCAGAAACTGAGACGGCTATCCGATAATTCATCGATCCATAACTTTTACTGACATCTGTACAATGACATCTCCTTATATTTATACTTTCCGATTGGAAAGTGTAAATAATGGGGAGATGTTTGTTGATAATATAATAATAAAGGAAGAAAAATGGACCCCACATATAAGCTAGTGCTGTTGCGTCATGGACAGAGTACCTGGAACTTGGAAAACCGATTTACCGGCTGGACAGATGTTGGCTTGACCAGTCAGGGTGAAAAAGAAGCTCATGAGGCTGGAAAATTATTGCGCGAAGGTGGATATACCTTCGATATGGCATTCACCTCCGTTTTGAAACGCGCCATCAAAACACTTTGGATTGTAATGGAAGACATGGATCTGGAATGGTTGCCGGTCATTAATGCGTGGCAATTGAACGAAAGGCATTATGGCGCTTTGCAGGGTCTGAATAAATCTGAAATGGCTGTAAAATTCGGTGAAGCTCAGGTAAAGATATGGCGGCGAAGTTATGACATTCAGCCACCTGCCCTGGAGCTGGATGATCCCCGCCATCCACGCTTTGACAGACGATATTCAAATCTCACTGCAGCAGAGCTACCCCGCACAGAGTGCTTAAAGGACACTGTGAGCCGCATGTTACCATATTGGCACAAAACAATTGCACCAGCTGTTAAATCTGGTAAACAGATAATTGTTTGTGCTCATGGGAATAGCCTGCGTGCCTTGGTAAAATATTTAGACAACATCCCAGACAATGAAATTGTAGAATTTAATATTCCCACTGGTATCCCATTGGTCTATGAATTAGATTCCGACCTGCATCCGTTAAAAAATTTCTATTTGGGTGATCCAGAAGCGGTTCGTAAAGCAGCTGAAGCCGTGGCAAACCAGGGAAAAGCGAAGGTATAGTTATCGTCATAACCATTTTTGGAAAGATACTGTGATCACCAGGCGACGGGTCGGTATATTGTTTTGTATTCTGGCTTTGTTAATAAGTTCTGTGGCTTGTTTTGGAATTACCCAAGCCACTGTATCACCCCCTACTCAATTACCTACGAATTCTCCTGCCCCAACGGATACATTAATTCCGGTCATACCCACCACTGTTGTTGTAGCTTCACCGACAGTCGAACCCACGGCTGAAGAACCGCTTTCTGGCCAAGTAAATATCACCGAAATCAATGGGTTTAAGGATGAAGCTGACCATTGGTACTTTTATGGTTTGGTAAAGAATGATAGCAATCGTAATATCAATGACATTCAGATCGAAGTGAAGCTACTGGATTCCGCTGGGTTACAAGTTTATTCTTATAAAGTAAATTCCATTCTTTATAATCTTACCCCTGGAGAAATCTCTCCATTTTCAGATTTTACGATCGATTCATTTCCCAATGGAAAGACTATGCAAGCCACTGTCGTTGGCTATAATTCGACGGATGTATTTGATAGAGCAAATCTAGAATTCAGAGGAATCACTCTTTGGGTGGATGAATATAATGACATCTATCTTGCAGGTGAAATAATCAATGGAAACGCTTCTCCAGTTGGAATTCAAGCCATTGCCGGCACTCTCGCAGACCACACTGGCAAATTGGTTACAGCCGCCTATGCATACCCTTTCATGGATTATTTAGAGCCAAACAGCAGTGGTCCTTTTTCCATGATGTTTGATGCACCACCCGGGCAAGCAGAAGATTTGACACAATTCTCACTTTACTCGGATGGATTGATCGTCATTCCAAGCCCGACCTATGACATCTCAATTTCTAATAAACACTTCGCCTATCAAGATATCCAAGGAGACATGCACCTAATTGGATCAGCAACCAATAACACCTCTCAGCCAATGAGTATATACCTGGTAGCTGGTGCCTATGGTATCGATGGAAATTGCATTGATGCTAGCTCCGTATATGTACCATATTTCCCTCTTTCGTTAAACCCAGGTGAAACATTGCCTTATGACTTCACTCTCTGGGGAGCGCTGGATTTCGAGCCGGATGCTTATAACGCGGTTATCCAATACAAGGTATTCATTAATTGGAAATATACGTCTGCAGCACCGAGTGAAGCTATAGAATTATCCACGAAGGCTGATACCAATTCCTTTGAAGATGGTGTTGGTTATTTCAATGGTACAGTAGTCAACAATTCAGGACAGGATCTAACCACAGTAATCGTTACGATCGCCATTTATGATAAAACGAGTGGAGACTTAATTGCCACAAATTACTCCTTCGTACCAGAAGCTATACCAAATAACGGAACTGGCTCTTATGAGGTATACATGTATCCCCCCGCTAACATTGAGCTGAATAACGTAAATATTGTAATTACTGCAATTGGACAATAGGAAACAATAAAAAAAAGCCCATCGGGTAACAAAAATCCCGATGGGCTTTTTTTATTTTGATCTTGCTTGATGTTGAAGGAGCTTTCGAGAAACAAAGAAAATAAGCAAGCCAAAACCCACTGAGAGTCCACCCACCATAAGGAAGGTATCCTGCCAAAACCGCTCCGGGAATAAGCGGATGAGAGTATCACTATATAAAAATGACCATGTACCTGCCGAAAAAAATATTTGATGGAAGAGCACAAAGATAAAATTAAACATCGTCAATACAGATAATATGATCAATCCAATCAAAGCGAGAAGTAAGACGCTGCCACGTTCTAAACCTCTCAAATATTCAGTTCCCCACTTCCCCAGCCATGCCCAGATCGCTAATCCGATAAGTAATACTAAACCAGCTTTTAATACATTCATCGCACCACGAACCACATTTTTGACGTCCAACATGTGTTCCAATTCACGGTCGTTATACAAATGTGAGCAGTCTTTCATATACTGGCATGATGCGTCTGGTGCTTGCTGGCTCGTTGGAAATCGTAGATCACCTAAAAACGAGATATCTGCTGAATTTACCAGGTAATCTACTGCTTTTTTACCGTAATTCAAACGATCCTGCAAGCTGAAGCCGTATGGGTCCTCCGGGAATCCTGGGGTATGATACTCAAATTGTAGATACCATGGATTGATCACCAACCTGACCACCATTAAAACAACAACAACCGGAAGAACTAATGCCACAATCCAGGAAAGAGCTTTATAAAAGATCTTCATATTTTTTTCCCTATAAATTATTCAAGATGGTTGTGTAAAATTAATGGCCGATTTTTTCCAAATCTCCAAATAAAACATAACTTAAAACCATTTTATTGGTCACCCATTCGATGGGTGACCAGTCATCTGTATAGATAACCTCTATTGGAGGTGTCGGTTGGATATTTTCCTGCGCCACCTGTAAAGACTCTAAAAGTAATTCATGCGTTCCACTTGCGTTCGTGAGATACTCGATGTTTTCTGAAAGATTCTTAAATTGGGTGGGCTGGTTGGTGGCATAAATCATGGTATTAAATGATTCCGGGACATCTACAATATACACCGAAGGAAATACAGTTTGAATCGTGCTTGCAATCTGGTCAACGAGCGTTCGATCCGTGGGCGACCTTCCCACATTAACAACCAAGACGCCATCCGGGGATAAGTGCTTTCTAGCGGTTTCGAAAAATTCCTGGGTGGTTAGATGTGGGGGAATATATGGAGGACGATACGCATCAACACCAATAATGCTATAAGTTTTATCACTTTGTTCTAAACCAACCCGACCGTCCTGAGCAACTGCATTAAGATTTGACAGGTCCATACCAAAATATTTTTGACCAACTTCGATAATAGTGGGGTCTATTTCAAATCCATCGATGGGAATTTTCCCAAACACCTCGGTCGCCTGCCTTGCAACAGTCCCAGCAGCAAGCCCAATGATGGCCAAGTTATTTACCTGGCTAACCTGGTAGGGTGGATTATTAAAAAACGGCGCTACAAGGAATTCCTGCCACGGTCCCCCATAATTCAAATCTGTTGGACTCCATACTGAGTGAATCCCCTGCCCTTCATTTAATCGCAAATAACGGTAACCTTCTTTCTCAATTACCTGGATATAGTTATATGCAGATTCTCTCTCATAGATCTCACCGGTAGTCTGCTTGATGGGTCCTTTACTCCAAAATACTCCCAATATACAAATCACAATCGGCATCCAGATCCATCGAATTGCATATCGCCAGCCTGTGGTTAAAACCATTCCGACCAAAGCAACCAGGGTGAGGAACAGGCTAAAAATCAGGAATGTTTTTGTTGTTCCTACCAGCGGAATCATCACCAGGACAGTCAGGAATGTCCCGACGAAAGAGCCCAAGGTTGAGATGGCATAAATATGACCTGAGATCCGTCCAGCGTGACGCGAGTCAACCATCGCTAGGCGAATGGCAAACGGTGAGATTGTCCCCAATAAAGTAATCGGTACAATCAGAAGTATCAAAACCGTGGAGAACGAACCGAATAAGATGCCAACTTGCAATTGATCGAATGCGTCTGCAGCCAGGCGCAATATTGGCTGGGCAAAGACTGGTATCAATCCAGCAGTGAAACCTCCCCAGGCAAGTAAAGTATACATGGTCAGAAATTTAGGTGATCTGTCCGCCCAATATCCACCAATAAAGTATCCCACGGTTAGATAGATCAGGATCAATCCGATAATACTTGCCCAAACCAGGTTACTGGTTCCGAAGGTATTTCCTAACAAACGTGACGCTCCAAACTCGATTGCCAGGCTGGTCATCCCAGCACTAAATACAGTAAAATAGAGATAGTATTTCATATTTTCTGGATTCGTATTTAGATTCATCCTGGTTTCCATGGCCATTAAAAGTGATTAGAACCATGGGATTATATCCCAACGCTTAATTTCACACAAACCGGATAAAATTTCGGATAGGTTTTCTTTATCGTTGATGAATTTCTCCGTACAACCCCCCTCCCAATTGTCTGGAGCTAACTAATCACGAATTCATATTCTTGCGTATAATTGGAATAATAAATCTATCAACTATAGGAGGAAAATACGATGTTAAAGGAATTTAAGGAATTTGTAATGAAGGGAAATGTGATTGATCTGGCAGTTGCTGTGATCATCGGAGCTGCGTTTGGAAAGATCGTCACTTCGTTTACCAATGACATCATCATGCCTCCGGTCGGACTGCTTCTTGGGAATGTAAATTTCACAGACCTGTTCATCTCGTTGGATGGTCAGCAATACGCCTCGCTCGCCGTTGCTCAAGCCGCTGGCGCTCCAACAATTAATTATGGCGTGTTCATCAATACGATCATCGACTTTATAATCGTGGCTTTCATAATTTTCCTGATCGTAAAATCTATGAACCGCATGAAGGAACAACCCGTGCCAGCAGCTCCAACGACAAAAGAGTGCCCATTCTGTTGTACTCAAATTCCTATTCCAGCGACTCGCTGCCCAAACTGCACTTCTGACCTCAAATAGACAGGAGCTGAATGACTTCTACAAAACCAACTGGCGCGCAAATTCGAAAGGATTTTATTGATTTCTTCGTTGAACAGGGTCATACGATCGTCCCCTCCGCTTCGCTCGTCCCGGGTGGTGATCAAACCCTGTTATTCACCAATGCAGGAATGGTTCAATTCAAGGATGTTTTCCTGGGTACCGATAAACGACCCTATAAACGTGCAACTGATTCACAGAAGTGCATGCGTGTATCCGGTAAGCATAATGATCTCGACGATGTCGGTCGGGACAGTATCCATCACACCTTTTTTGAAATGCTTGGAAACTGGTCGTTTGGTGATTATTACAAGAAAGAGGCCATCGCATGGGCATGGCAGCTGCTCACAGATGTCTGGAGATTACCCAAAGCTGACTTATGGACGACTATTTTTCGGGATGATAAAGGGGATATTCCACAAGATGACGAAGCCGCAGAAAACTGGCGTATCCAACCAGGTATCAATCCAGACCACGTTCTCTTCTTTGGTCGTAAGGATAATTTCTGGGAGATGGCTGAAATTGGCCCATGCGGACCTTGTAGTGAGATTCACCTGGATCGTGGGATTAGCTATTGTGACAAACAAGACATACCAGGACATGTTTGCCAGGTTAATGGTGATTGCCAACGCTTTTTAGAGCTTTGGAACCTGGTTTTCATCCAATACAACCGTCTAAGTCCAACCTTGCTCGAACCTCTACCTGCTAAACACGTAGATACGGGCATGGGTTTTGAACGCATCGTCTCAATACTTCAAGGCGTAGATTCTAATTATCGCACTGATCTACTCTGGCCTCTGATCCTAACCACGCAAAAGCTCACCGGCCAAACGGATGAGCAGCGTGAAGAGCACTTCACTAGCTACCGGGTGATCGCCGATCATGCTAGAGCAGCTGCTTTTCTGATCGCAGATGGTGTGGTGCCAGGTAACCAGAAGCGGAATTATATTACGCGCATGATCATTCGCCGGGCTTATCGCTTTGGAGGTAAGGTTGGACTTCATCAACCATTTCTTTCCCATGTGTCTGATGTTGTTATTAGCACTTATGGAGATTTTTATCCAGAGCTTAAACGGAACCGAAAATCGATCCTGATTTCCATCACTCGCGAAGAAGAACAATTCCAACGAACCTTGGATCGTGCTACTTCTCAACTCGAGTATTTGTTGGATGAGGCGATAAAATCCGGTCTAAAACTCCTCTCTGGTGCTAATGCAGCTGATCTTTACACAACCTATGGCATGCCATTTGAGATTACACGGGATATTGCCAGGGAACGAGGTCTCGATGTGGATAAAACTGGCTTTGATTTCTCTATGGATGAACACAGCCTGGCATCTGGTGCTGGTAAAGCCATGGGAGAGCTTGGTGGTGAGGATGTTGAAATTTTCCGCCAGATTGTCGAAGATCTGGAACATCAGGGAAGTTTATCTACAAAGGGCGTAGAATACGACCCATACAGTCGTTTGGAAGTCTCTGGTAAAGTACTGGCAATATTCAGTCAAGGAAAACCCATTCAGAACGCCACACCAGGGGAGGAAATCGAAATTATCCTACCTGAAACATGTTTTTATATTGAATCAGGTGGTCAGGTCTCAGATACGGGCTGGATTAGCTCACTGGATAGTACCTGGGAAATTGAAGTGCATAATATGCGCAAACCTGCTGCTGGCGTGATCGTGCATGTATGTAAAGTGGTCAAAGGTCATCCATCAGTTGGTGATGAGGCGATTGCAAAAGTAGATACCCAAAGACGCAGGGATATCATGCGTAACCATACTGCTACGCATCTTTTACATGCAGAGTTACGCCGCGTGCTTGGTGAACATGCCCGCCAGAATGGTTCATTGGTGGCACCCGATCGGTTACGGTTCGATTTCACCCACCCCGAAGCAGTCACTCCGAACCAACTCATCCAGATTGAAGCTGGTGTGAATCAGCATATCCTGGGAGATTATCAGCTAAAGACTACTATAAAACCATTAGCGCAAGCCATTGCAGAAGGCGCGATGGCATTATTTGGTGAGAAATACACGGAGACCGTTCGTACGATCACCATTGGTGGTGAACAACCATTTTCTTATGAATTATGTGGTGGGACACACGTTGGCGAAACTGGAGATATCGGGATTTTTCTGATAACAAGCGAAGGTAGTGTTGCTGCAGGTATTCGTCGTATTGAAGCTGTGACTGGTCAAAAAGCATATGAGTTAATCCAAAACCGATTTGCTAAATCAAGCCAGGCAGCAAGCCTATTAGGAGGTACTCCAGAGACTTTACCTGAAAATATAACCAGTCTATTGGCTGAGCTAAACGCATCGCAAAAGCAAGTTTCTACATTACGTCAAAACCTGGTTTCAGCTGAATTCAAACAAAAACTCGGGCAGGTAAAACTAGTTAATGGGATATCACTACTAGTAGCGAAACTGACTGATGCAGATGCGGAAGCATTACGTCAGATGGCAGATCGCTTTCGCCAACAATATTCTTCCACAGGTATCGCAGTTCTTGGAAGTATTAAAGACGGAAGACCGATTGTAATTGCTGCCATTACGGATGACCTTGTTTCATATGGGGTAAATGCAATTGATCTGGTTAAATTCGTTGCTAAGCCTTTGGGAGGTGCAGGCGGTGGAAAACCTACCCTCGCCCAGGCAGGTGGAAAAGATGCATCCATGCTAGATTCAGCCTTAGAAGATGTTGAAGCCTGGGTGAAGCAACAATCCCATCCATGAACTGGTTTTATATCCGTAGCTATGAGGACTCATATATATACTGGATACCTCTTTTCCTGGATTAGCCAAACTCCCTACTCATAAGGTGAGAATAATAATACACGCAAATGTGGACGGGTTATAAAGTTCCGTGAAGACCCAAATTATCCAAATAAATAAGAACGATGATCATATCTCAGTATGTGACAAAATGAGTTGGAGTAAAACAGAGCGAATCCTGCTTGTTTGGCCAAACAAGGGACAGGTTTTAAACCAGCGACTCGAACTTATTTTGATCAACCGCCATGCAAAAAAGTTTGGAGCTCAGCTTGCATTCGTAACGCATGACGCAGATGTTCGTTTTGTTGCCAAAGAGATTGGAATAATGGTATTTAAAGATCTTCGTCAGGCTCAACGTACTCACTGGCGAATGAGTGGGAAGAAAAAAATCAACCTGATCTCCAAGGATACTGGTCCTGATTTGGTTACTATACGAAAGCTGATTCAATCACAATCACAGGAAATATTAAATAAGCCGGCAACCCGGATAATAAGTTTCTCGATTTCTGTTTTAGCATTATTCGTCTTTGGGATATTCATTCTTCCTGGGGCAACGATTTTTCTTACTCCCCAGGAGAAGATGCAATCCATAACTTTATCGTTGATCGCTGATCCGTCCCTCACTTCTGTTAATCTTTCCACTGGTGGCGTTCCAACATACAGCCAGGAGGTCATCGTTGAGGGAAGTGAAAGTTCACCAGTTACTGGATATATGATCATCCCAGATCAAGTAGCCATCGGTGGACTCCGTTTTACGAATATCTCTGACCACGAAATTACAATTCCAATTGGGACCATTGTGACTTCTGTGGGTAGCGATCCCATCCGTTTTATCACATCACCAAAGGATGATGTGACTATTCAACCAGGCGAGTCAGCTGTGCTAAGCACCAGGGCAATAAAACCTGGAGCGTCTGGAAATTTGTCTGCAAATTCATTAGTAGCCATTGAGGGTGTGCTTGGTTCCGACTTATTAGTTACCAATCCATTTCCAACTTACGGAGGTACCGACGTTTCTTTTCCAGCGCCATCAAATCAAGATATTAGATTATTGCGGGAACAAATAGTTAATAATTTAGAACAAACAGCAATAAAGGAACTGAATTCCGGAATTCCTACCGATGATATCCTGGTCACACCTACATTAAAAGTTGTTGAGATCATTGATGAAACACCCACCCCAGCGCTGGGGGAACCCGGTAAGAAGTTAAATCTAACGATGCGCCTTCGAGTTCAATCACAGGTCGTAGCATCAGAACAGTTAATCAAGCTTGTAACGCCTATTTTTGAAGCTAACACACCGACAGGTTATTTGCCTGTTGACAACGCAATAAAGCTTGAGCAGCTGACCCCTCCCACCCTTGGGGACGATGGAATGGCTCATTGGAAAATCAATGCGTATCGTAATCTATATGCTAATATCGCAACCGGGCAAGCAATTAATCTGATTAAAGGATTATCAACGGCTAAAGCTGTGAATCGTTTAAATAATTCTCTTCCGCTTGCCCATGAAACGAAAATCATTATTACCCCTGATTGGTGGCCTCGGTTACCATTATTACCCATGCGTATTCATGTTATTGAACCGGAAAAATAATGAGAATATTAGCAGTGGATCCAGGTGAAAAACACCTCGGGGTCGCCCTAAGTGATCCTAGCGGAATGATTGCTACTCCCTTGACGATCCTGCAGCATATCTCCCGACCGCTGGATGCTGCAGCAATTGCTGATCTCGCCCAACAGTACCAGGTTGATATGATAATTATTGGTCAATCTTTGGATGAGGATGGATTACCAACCCCACAAAGCCGGCGGGCTGACCGCCTCGCAGAAGCCATTCACGAGCAATCCAATTTACCAATTACAATGTGGGATGAAAGCTTCAGCACCAAAGAAGCGCGTAATGCTCGCATTGAAATGGGTACATCTCGCAAGAGGCGGCGAGGTCACATGGATGACCTGGCAGCTACGGTTATCCTGCAATCATATCTGGATTCAACTCGGAATTGATTATGTCGCAAAATCGTACTCGTTCACGAATTGGCACTTGTTTTCTTCTATTCATATTTATTATTTGCCTTTTAGTTATCGTGGGGATAATAGTTCCCCGCATCATCACTACCCAGGCTGAGAATAAATTTGGACCATCCTCCCCTAATTTAAGTGCCTCTCAGCGCTTATATCTCTCAACATTGATCCTGCTTCAATCCAGTGACCTGACCGAATCGAAAAATCCTGTCGGAGAAGATATCAACCTCACCATAAACCAGGGGGAGAGTGTGCCATCCATCCTTGGAAAGCTCTGGGAGACGGGACTGATCAATAATCCCGGAGTTTTCCGCAATTATCTTCAATATACCGGCTTGGATACCAGCTTGAAAGCCGGAGATTATCTCCTGGACACAGAAATGTCTCCAATTGAAATTGCTAAAGTTATTCAAGTGTCCATATCACCAAATGTCACACTGACTATCCTGCCAGGATGGCGCCTAGAGGAAATTGCCAATTCCCTGTATAGCTCAGGATTGAACATAACAGCAGAAGAATTCCTTGATGCAACCCATAACCACACTGAAGGTTACAGCTTCTCAGATTGTATGGGTGATAATTCTCTAGAAGGATACCTGTTTCCTGGAAGTTATTCCGTGCCACGCGAAACCACTTTGGACGAATTACTCCCCCAGGTTTTGATGAATTTTGAAGCTCAGATTTCGAATGAGATGAAGACTGGCTTTTCCGAACAAGGATTGGATCTTTGTCAGGCGGTAGCATTAGCATCGATTATCCAGCGCGAGGCTATTGTGGATGAAGAAATGCCAAAAATCGCTTCGGTGTTCTATAATCGGCTGAATTCTGGTAGCGTGTTGGCATCCGATCCCACGGTGCAATATGCTCTGGGATATAACCAAGATCAAGGAACATGGTGGACTAACCCACTCACGCTGGATGATTTGCAAGTGGACTCACCTTATAACACTTATATTTTTAGTGGTCTCCCGCCCGGACCAATTTCCAACCCAGGGCTTTCAGCTTTACAGGCTGTCGCATTCCCTGCCCAAACACCATATTTCTACTTCCGCGCAGCCTGTGATGGATCGGGACGTCACCAATTCGCTGAAACATTTGATGAGCATGTTGCTAACGAGTGTCCCTGATATTTATTATCTGCATTTTATTACTCCCCACCGCAGTTAAGTTGATGCCATCCGGGCTTAATTATATGGATTGATTATCAATCTGCCAGTCCGTAAGATCTCCTCCACCAACCATCGAGTATATTCTTCCGCCCCTGATACGATCAGGTGATCTGGATTCTGCATTTGCTCAACCGGGAATGTCTTCACTGAAGGAATGTACCTGATATTGACACTTTGGTTTGCCACTTCCTGGAGGTAGGATTGTAAGGAATGAAAATATTCCTGGTAATCTGGGTTGGTATACAAGCCTTCGAATGTCGGGGAGTTGGCAAGATACAGATTGAAATCGTTTGTATCCGCCATTTCCGCCATCTTTTCTAATGCTTGATTATTAAGTGCTGAAACAGAAAACGAATTTTCTTTTACGAAATTAATCTGTTGTTGCTCTCCTGCCAGCACAATATCTGGTTTTGGTTCGAACGCAGGTACAAATCCATCTTCCTTCATCTTCCATGTTGAAGCAAATGGATTATGCTTACCCGCCAGAGTGCTGCGTATGATCATACCGATGGTCTTGTTTTGTGAAAGTAAGGGTACATAATGTTCAATAAATGTTTCATCGCGGATGTCTTTATCTTGCATAAGCTCATGTCCAAAAGTATGATCCTCCCAGAACTTCCATGGGCGGGGGATCTGCCCTAACCTGACCGGATTGAAATTACGATGCCACATGTCAAAGGTTTGCACCACCAGCACGTTTTTTGGCACTCCAAATCGCTGAATGTATTCTTCCAGCATCCACAGATTATCTAATGTCCCCATATCTCCTGTTGTACACAGATTAATTGCTGTTTGATCTAGCTCGGTCATCAAGATCTCTGGAATAATCCCTTGGGAACAACTCGAATCCCCCAGGATTAGCCAATCAACGGGAGCATCAATGTCATTAAGCAGGTTCCATTTTTGGTGAATGGTCCAATATCCATAATTCATTGAATACTTATCCAGGTATCCAATCATAAATAGATTGGTTAAAAACACCATCGCTAAAGTTAAGAGAATTAGTAGTATTACTTTACGCCAGGAGGTTGCAGGCATAATTTCTTTCGGTAGTTTTCTGGAGCTTGTACTATTCATTATGAACCTGGTAATTAAAATTGGGTATAGATAAATTCTGTAAATTGACGGCTACCGAACACAACAATCCATACCAGGATCACTGTATTGGCTAATAACTGTAATGGGAAGCGGAGTTTCGCCAGTATCAACAAATCCCCTTTATAAGCCTGCCACATTTGAACGAATAACAACGGAAGGCTAAAAAATAACAGATCATTAATATACTTCACACTCTGACTGGTTGGTATGAGAGATAGTTTCGCAATCAGATGAAAAGCCTGCTCCACAGAATTGGCACGGAAGAACAACCACCCCAGACTGATCAAACTAAACATGATTCCCATCCGAATCAAAATCCCCACATTGGATGAACCAAATTCAGCCAGATTTTTCGGCACGCTTAGATTAGCAATCACACGATAGATGATTAACAACATTCCATGATACAAACCCCATA